>OCLC01000432.1_pt1 | contig 13390 bp, 19 predicted proteins | sample 1502911 | NCBI WGS metagenome assembly OCLC01 (sample SAMN03418284, study PRJEB22391) | human gut metagenome | biome: human-gut; feature: organic feature; material: feces | host: Homo sapiens | place: Italy | collected 2013-04 | reverse complement strand
CCGAAACTGTCCGTTGTGGTTATGCCTTAAACAGCCACCCTGCTGTGCTGGATGGTTTTATTGATCTGGTGCGAGAAGAACAGCAGCACAGTCGTACTCAGGGAGAAAAACTGCAACCGTCTCGCCCCTCAGTACGGGATAAGCTCAAACAGGAGCTGCCTGCCCACAAGCCTGCCGCCCCGAAGAAACGGGAGCCGGAACGATAACCATGGCAAAGCGTAAGCGGGATGTTCCGGTTTTGTTTTGGGTGTCCGCAGAGGAACTGGAGCTGATCCATCAAAAGATGCAGCAATACAGGACAGAAAATCTGAGTGCTTATCTGCGGAAAATGGCACTGGATGGATATGTGGTCAAGCTGGATCTGCCAGAGCTGAAGGAGCTGGTCTCCCTGATGCGCCGAAGCAGCAATAACTTGAATCAGCTGACTCGCAAAGTGCATGAGACAGGGAGGGTTTATGATGCCGATCTGGAGGATATATCCCAGAGGCAGGAACAGTTATGGGAGGGTGTGAAGGAAATCCTTACCCAGCTTTCTAAACTCTCATAACAGGGATAGATACTCCATTTGCGGAGGGAGGAACGGCGTTTCTTCGCCGCACCTTCCTCCGCTTTTTCTTTTTGCCGGTATCCTTGTCTTTTGCCTGTTTGTACCGGATAATATGAGTAGAATAAGAAGTAAAACAAAGGAGTGAAAACAGATGCTGACCTTTGAAAAAGTGCTGGAGATTTTTGCGGACTACCTGGCCGCAGACGAGACCATCGAAGTTTATATCAGCCGTCATGGATGTGTAAGGGTTGAATTTGACCAGGATTTTCACTATTGCACTGGCGAGGTGTGCCATACTCCCAGGGAACTGTTCGACCTTTTAGCTGATGATTACCGGACTTATCTGGAGATTGAACTGACCAAAGGCAGACGGGAGCTTACGGAAGATGATGAGAGAGAAGCGGACGCCCTATGCAAACGGCATCTGGAGCGTTGGAAGGAGGAACTGGAATGAAGATTTTGAAATGCCTGCTGATGACTGTAACTGCACCGGTCATTTTGGTGTTGACACTTTTTGTCTGGCTCTGCACGGGGCTGATCTACATATCCGGTCTGGTGCTTGGTCTGCTCAGCATGGTAATTGCTCTGCTTGGTGTGGCTGTGCTTATTACCTATTCCCCGCAGAATGGTGTGATTTTGCTGGTTATGGCATTTTTGATTAGTCCGATGGGGCTGCCGCTGGCTGCAATCTGGCTGCTGGGAAAGGTGCAGAGTTTGAAATTTGCCATTCAGGATTGGGTTTATGGATAAAATCAAGCATAACAATGGGGGAAGTTAGAGAGGAATATTTCCTTATATATGAAAATAGGAGCAGGACAAAGGAAGTTTTTCCGATGTCCTGCTTCTTGCTTATTTGCCTTTGATAGCGATATATTTTTGATTTTTGCTTTTGGGTTTATCCGGTAAAGTCATTTTAAGCATTCCGCTATCAAGCAGTGGGCGTAGGTATTTCTGAGTGAAATTTTTTGTGTTTTTATATCCACAATGTTCTGCGATTTCTGCCTTTGAGAGAGGCTCCACACAAAATGCAAGAATTGCATCATGGGTCTTATCATGGGTTGCATCATGGGTCTTTTCTTGTGGACCAACTTTTTCAACCGCAACCGGAGTGAGCGGAATGACTGTACGGAACACATCACCCTCTATAGCTCTGCAATCTGTTGCTGGCGAGAAAAATTTAGGTTTATATGTTTCTGAATATCCAGGCAGTTTTTCAGTCTCACTGCCGATTTATTTGTTGGACTTTCTTTCAGTGAAATTAACTGATGAGTTTGGAAAAGGTTTTGACAAATCAAATATTCGCAAGATGAGGCAGTTCTACTGTACATTCCCAATTCGAGACACACTGTGTCTTGAATTGAGTTGGTCACATTATCATCTTTTGATACGTGTAGCAGATGAACAGACACGAACCTTTTATGTGGAAGAATGCTTAAGGTCTGTGTGGAGCGTCCGACAGTTAGAACGGCAGATCGGCACGATGTACTATCAGAGAATAAATAAGAGCAACAGGGTGTCGGGATTTTCCCCGATACCCTGTTACTCTATCTCATAATCGTCGCTGTCATTTGCTTCACCTGTTGTACAGGTAAAGCATAGGTTGCTACCAGTGATGGCACTTCCCGCCGCCCAAATCGGCGCACCACAGATCATACATTTTGCACCGTTTTTCTTGGCAGTAAGTGTGTCATTCAGCGTTTTTATCAGTTCCTTTTTTCGATAGCCTTTATTATTCTTCATGACCATACTGGCAAACGCTTCAACAGAAATTGGTTGCATTATTGGGTTATACCTCCTTAAAGCATTTGGGAAATTATGCTTGTGTTTTCGGGGTTAGGCGGTCATATTGGATGATGGTCTCTCCGGTAGTTAAATTCTTTTTTTCTTTATAGAGCATGGTATAGCGCGGCTGTCCCTCTGTGTAATCTTTCTTCTCTTTCGGGAAGAAAGACCGACAGAAATATTTTCCGGTGTCCTTGTGTTCTGCAATAAAAATGTAAATGTCGCTGTTTTCCAACGGAGTTGATAATAAATAGTCCGCTTCAATTAAAGAAAATTGATTCAATTTTGCATTGTAACGGAATACTAGACGGTTATCGTCTAGGAGTTGTTCAATCAAAGCCAACGGTTCAAAGCGATTTTCAATTTGAGGCAGATAACGGCTTTTCGCTAAAGTCTCATAGGTGGTGCTTCCGATTATGATTTCATCAAATACAGAGCCACGATTTTGTTTTGCTATCCGCAAATCTTTTAGTTTTCCAAGCCCCATCAGATGATGAAAGTCCAATTTGGAAAAGCCAATCACTAACTCTACGGTTTTTCCCTTTCGGCCAATAATAATTCGATACTGTATCTCCAATAATTTTTCAAATGCTTTTGCACACTTTTGTAATTTATCCATAAAACCTCTCTGTCCATAAAGAAAGCCGCCCTGCAATGCAAGGCGGCTTTGAGCATTTTCTTTCGGCTTTGCAGCCTACTCCGGTTTGAGGTTACTGCACAACCCCTACTGAAAGCTCTGCATAACAAGGCATCCCGGTACGCTATTATGCTTCAACGCTTTGGCAGACACACGCCGTTGCCCACCTTGTACTATTATTATATGCAACTTTAGAAAATATGTCAATCCCCATGAAAAATCAAAAAATATCTTCTCGGAGTATGAGAAAGGAGGTCCCTTCTATGGCAACAACAAGAATTATGCCACTTCATGTCGGCAAGGGCCGCACAGAAAGTCGGGCGATCAGTGACATCATCGACTATGTGGCCAATCCAAAGAAAACAGATAACGGCAGACTCATTACCGGCTATGCGTGTGACAGCCGGACTGCGGATGCGGAGTTCCTTCTGGCAAAGCGACAGTACATTGCCGCTACCGGACGAGTGCGCGGTGCGGATGATGTGATTGCCTATCATGTGCGCCAGTCCTTCCGCCCCGGTGAGATTACCCCGGAAGAAGCAAACCGGCTGGGTGTGGAATTTGCCAAGCGATTCACCAAGGGCAATCATGCCTTTGTGGTCTGCACCCACATAGACAAGTCGCACATTCATAATCACATTATCTGGTCATCGGTCAGCTTAGAATATGACCGGAAATTCCGAAACTTTTGGGGCAGCACCAAGGCGGTTCGTCGGCTAAGTGACACCATCTGTATTGAGAATGGACTGTCCATTGTAGAGAATCCGAAACTTCACGGAAAGAGCTATAACAAATGGCTGGGCGATCAGGCAAAGCCCTCTCACCGAGAGCTGCTTCGTGTGGCGATTGACAACGCATTATCACAAAGTCCTGCTGACTTTGAAGAACTGCTGAAGCTGTTGCGAGAATATGGTTGTGAAGTCTCAAAGCGCGGAAAATCGTATCGACTGAAACTCTCTGGTTGGGAGAAAGCCGCCCGCATGGACAGTCTGGGCGAAGGATATGGATTGGAAGATTTGCGGGCAGTTCTCTTAGGGAAGAAAGCACATACCCCGCGAAAGAAAACAGTCACACAGGCAGAGCCGCCGAAGGTCAATCTGCTGGTGGACATTCAGGCAAAATTGCAGGCTGGAAAAGGTGCTGGCTATGCTCGATGGGCCAAGGTGTTCAACCTCAAGCAGATGGCGCAGACCATGAATTACTTGTCAGAGAATAACCTGCTGGAGTATGCGGTTTTGGAAGAAAAGGCTGCGGCTGCCACGGCACATCACAATGAACTTTCGGCGCAGATCAAAGCGGCTGAAAAGCGCATGGCAGAGATCGCTGTTCTGCGTACTCACATCGTAAATTATGCCAAGACCCGTGAGGTCTATGTGGCATACCGCAAGGCGGGTTACTCTAAGAAATTCCGGGAGGAACATGAGGAAGAAATTCTGCTCCACCAGGCTGCTAAGAATGCCTTTGATGAGATGGGCGTCAAGAAGCTGCCCAAGGTCAAAGAGTTACAGACGGAGTACGCGAAATTGCTGGAAGAAAAGAAAAAGACCTATGCCGAGTACCGGCGTTCCCGTGAGGAAATGCGGGAGCTTTTAACGGCAAAGGCCAATGTAGATCGAGTGCTGAAAATGGAGGTAGAACAGGATGTTGAAAAAGAAAAAGACCACGGCCAGCGGTAAGCTGGTCCTGGTCAAAAGCGTTCGCAGAACGCGCAGCCACAGAATGAAATTCTGTGTTCAAAGGGGCTTGGGGGCGCTGCCCTCAACAAGCAAGCGGAGAGGAAAATCACGGAGGGATTTTGCGCTCTGCGGGTCGGTGTGTATTAACACCGGCATTGCTTGCCTCTTTTTACCCGGAAATGAAAGGAGCCAGTGAGGAAACAGTCAAATTTCACTCACCGGCTCAATTCGTTTCAAATTTCTCGGATAGTTCTGTTAGTTCTTTCGCGGTCTCCTGCGTATGGTGCAAGAGGGTTTCACGCATTTCTGACGGACAGCTGCAATAAAGCATCTTCATCTGACTGGCTCCCTCATCTTCTGGAGAAACATCTGGATTGATCAGATCGTCCAGAGAGATCGGAAGAACTTTTGCCAATGCCTTCAAAATCAAATAGGATGGATTTATTTTTCCTTTTTCTATTTTTGCAATTTGCTTGATAGATACATGGCTCAGATCCGCAAGTTCTTGTTGTGTCAGGTCTTTTTTCTTTCGGGCTTCCCGCATTTTTTGCCCCAAAGCGGTCAAATCATCAATCGGCATAATCGTTCACCTCAAATATATTCTATCGTGCTGATTTGCACAAAGGAATAACCTTATTATATCGGTCGATAGGCTTGATTATGCCGATTTCTTGAAAGCAATATTTCTATACACTTGTATTGTTCGAGTATAAGAACTATAATGTGTTTTGTGGAGGTGCAAAATGGACTATATGACATTGAAAGAGGCTGCCGAAAAGTGGGGCGTGACACCTCGTAGGGTAAATTATTATTGTGCTGGTGGGCGTATCCACGGCGCTGTAAAAATGGCTGGTGTTTGGCTGCTCCCTAAAACTGCGGAGAAGCCGATTGATGGGCGGACAAGACAAGGGAAGGAGTTGCGCCATGAATAAAATTCTGATTATAGATGATGACAGAGAACTGTGTGCTTTGATTAAACGCAGCGTACAATCGGAACATATTGAAGCTGATTTTTGTAATACCGGAAAAGAGGGCTTGCAGAAATTAAAAGAGCAGGAGTATCAGCTTGTGGTGCTGGATGTGATGATGCCTGGTATGGATGGCTTTGAAACGCTGGAAGAAATCCGCAAAGAGAACAGCCTGCCGATTTTGATGTTTACATCCAAAAATGACAGCATTTCTAAAGTGCGGGGCTTACGGGCCGGGGCGGACGATTATCTGACAAAACCGTTTGATATGGACGAACTGATTGCCCGTATTGCGTCCCTCATTCGCCGCTACACCCGCTTTAATCATCAAGCCGGAGCTGTGCAAAAACTGGATTTTGATGGATTGCAAATTGACCTTGAAAATCGTTCTGTTACGACGGAAAATGGTACTTTTGAACTTCCCCCAAAGGAATTTGATCTGCTCCTGTACTGTGCAAAACATCAAGGGAAAATTTTGACCAAACAGCAGATTTATGAGGAAGTATGGGGCGAAGAATATTTCTATGATGACAGTAACATTATGGCGATTATCAGCCGACTTCGTAAAAAATTAGAAGTCAATCCTTCAAGCCCAAAGTATATACAAACGGTCAAAGGGATTGGCTACCGGTTTAATAAGGAGGTGTAGTCAGCATGGAAATTATCGTATTCTTGTCCATTGTGATTGCTGTTGTGGCTGTATTGACTTCCATCGTTCTCGTTCGGCGTGTAAAAAAACAAATCGCAGAAATGACCGATGTGCTGGTTGATGTGAAAAACGGAAATGGCAACCGGCGTATTCTGTCTGCAACAAATGAACTGACAGCACCTCTTGCCTATGAAATCAATGAGATCGTTGTGGCCTATGAAAGCAGACTTTCAACTGTACGGCAGACAGAAGAAACCAACCGCCAGCTTATGACGAGCCTTTCCCATGATGTTCGGACACCCCTTACCACTCTGATTGGGTATCTTGACGCTGCACACAAAGGACTGGTCACAGGAAAAGACCGGGATGATTATATTGAAACCGCCCGACGGAAAGCCCATGATCTGAAAGAATATATTGATGTGCTCTTTGACTGGTTCAAGTTAAATTCCAACGAGTTTGCTTTGGAGATCCAGAGTGTTGAGGCCGCAGAGCTGACAAGAAATATCCTCATTGACTGGATACCGATTTTTGAGGATAAACAGGTTGATTATGACATTGATATTCCCGAACAGCCTGTCCGGGTAAGATTGGATATGGACAGCTATATGAGGATCATCAATAATCTCATTCAAAATGTAATTGCTCACAGCCATGCGAACAAAATTAAATTTGTCCTGTCAAAGAAGGAAAATAACATGGAGCTGCTGCTGGCGGATAATGGAGTAGGAATTGAGAAAGACGATTTGAAACACATATTTGAACGGCTTTATAAGTGTGATAAAGGACGCTCCGAAAAAGGCAGCGGACTTGGTCTTTCTATTGTCCATCAGCTTGTAGAAAAGATGGGTGGAAGCATAACAGTTGAAAGCTTTCCGGGAGAAGGAACTGAATTTATGTTGCTTTTTCCTTTGGAGATTTAAGCGGGTTCCCGTCTTTATGGCGGGAACCTTTGTCATTTTTGCCGGATTTCAAATTGCAAGGTTAATGCAAGGTTGCGGCAAGGTTAATGCAAGGTTGGCGTGATAGAATACCTTACAGAACAGGAGGTTTTGAATATGGATACAAATTACATCATTGAAACAAAAAATCTGACGAAGCAATACGGCTCACAAAAGAGTGTGGCTGACTTAAATATCCATGTGAAGCGTGGGAGAATTTATGGTCTGCTGGGCAGAAACGGAGCCGGAAAAACCACTACCATGAAAATGCTGTTGGGCTTAACGAAGCCGACTTCCGGGGAGGTCAAAATCTGGGGGAAACCCTTGCAGGGGAATGAAAAGAAATTGCTGCCCCGTATTGGTAGCTTGATTGAGTCTCCCGGCTTTTATCCCAATCTGACCGGCACAGAGAACCTGCGTATCTTTGCTACCCTGCGGGGCGTACCAAACAATCATGCCATCAAAGATGCTCTGGATCTGGTAGGACTGCCCTACAAAGATAAAAAGCTCTTTTCACAGTATTCTCTTGGTATGAAGCAGCGGCTTGCCATCGCCCTTGCCGTTATGCACGATCCGGAGCTTTTGATTTTGGATGAGCCGATCAACGGCCTCGATCCCATCGGTATTGCAGAAGTACGCTCCTTTATTCGGGAGCTTTGCGACGCAAGAGGAAAAACCATTTTGATTTCCAGTCACATTCTTTCGGAGATTTCTTTGCTGGCTGACGATATTGGAATTATCGACCACGGCGCATTGCTGGAAGAAGAAAGCCTTGCTGAGCTGGAGCAAAAAAGCAGTAAGCATATCCGTTTTACGCTCTCTGATACTGCACAGGCGGCAAGAATTTTGGAACGCAATTTCCATGAAAACCATTTTTCCATACAGGACGACCACAATCTGCGCCTGCACAACCTTGATCTGCCTGTGGGGAAAATTGTAACTGCCTTTGTAGAAAACGGATTGGAGGTATCGGAGGCGCATACTTGTGAAGAAAGTCTTGAAGATTACTTCAAGCGTGTGACAGGGGGCGAAGGAATTGCTTAAACTAATCAAATGCGAATTTTTGAAATTGAAACGGAAGAAATTTATTCCGCTGATTATTCTGGCTGCTTTCCTGTTTCCAATCCCGCTGACTTATCTGATGACAACGCCTTCTATGATGGAGCGATATACGGATCAGGCAGATGCTTTCGACGGACTTTTTAATATGGTGTTGGGATATGGTATCCAGTTTTTACTGCCCTGCATTATCGGTGTGATTGCCGCTATCCTGTTTTTTATGGAACGCGACAACGATACATTCAAAAATCTGCGTACAATTCCCGTAACCAGCACGCAAATGGTGCTTGCAAAGATTATTGTCCTCTTTCTTTTTGGAATTGTTTTTTGTGTGGCTTCTACCATTGCAACAATTCTTTGCGGATTTGGAACATTAGAAGTTTATGGAATAGGCTATAAATTGTTTTTAGCGGTTGAAACAGGAATTTTCATTACGGCAGGAACACTCCCGTTGATTGTCCTTGTTGTCTTTTTCAGTAAGACCTATGTTTTTTCCATTTTGTTGTGTGTCTTTTACAGCGTTCTGAACATGAGTGCTACGGCATTGTTTGACACACTGCCTAAAACCATGTTATGGCTTCTGCCCACGCCACTGACTACATTTTGGAGTGCGGGAGATATGGCGGCTCATGGAATAAAAATGGACTTGGAGCAAATGACAGGGCTAATTCCTTCAACATTTCAAGTTGTATTCATTCTTGGGATCATGGCATTAGTTTCGTTCTTACTGATTGACAGATTATATAAGCAGAGGGGGGAATAAACATGGTTCGCATTGTAAAAACAGAATTTTATAAATTGAAAAGGTATCATATCCTTTGGGCGGGCGTTGCGCTCATGCTCCTATCCGTCCTGCTGACCTTGTTTACCTCTATGGCGAATGATGGTTCCGTTTGGGATTTCGCCTATCTTACAGAACAGGTCATCAAAAACAATATGTCCATGATTTTTCCGATGTGTATCAGCCTAATTGCTGGATATATGATTTCTCGTGAGCAGACGGATGACACATTGAAAAATATTCTGACTGTGCCGATCTCTTTTAAGAAACTGCTGACCGGAAAATTGATTGTGTGCGGCGTATTGTCTATTATTTTCGGGCTGATATGCAGCCTGTTTACAATCATAGCAGAAATGATTGTGGGATTTCCCGGCTTTGAAATTTCCTTAGCACTAAAAGCAACCTTGCAGATTACCGCGGTTAATTTCTTTTTATATCTTGCGGTTCTACCGATTATCGCTCTTACTTGTCGGAGGGCAGGTAGCTTTTTAGTCGGTGTAATCATTGCTTTTGTCTATGGATATGGAGGGATGTTTGCCGCAGGAAATATGACATTAGCAAACCTTTATCCGATTACCGCAAGTCTCGGAATGGTAGGCTACCGTAGCTATGATACCGCAGTCAACTGGAATATCGGAACCTGTTCTTGCAGTCTTGTGCTTGCTGTTGTTATTTCTGCCATCTTGATTTTGTGCATGAAAGAGCGAGAAGCAACCCAAACAAAGAAAAAGGCCAAAAAGGTAGCACCAAAGAAAGGCTGGTGATGATTTTATGAAGAAAATAGTTTTAGCATTGGCATTTGTTCTTTTGGGAAGTTTTATGATTTCTGGCTGTTCAAAAGATGAAATTCTCGATCATTATAATAATATCGTTCAGTCGGCTGGAGCCATAGAACTTACAGGAAAGTTATCTTTGGAAGGAACAAAAGAAAAAGGGATTGATGATTATACGGGAACTTATACGGCTGATTATGAGAATTTTTCAGATACAGAGTATTTGTTCGGAGGAACTTCCATAAAGAGAGAAGCCGGTAAGGAGTTGTCTATTGATTGCACTTTGGAGATTATGGAAGGTACTGCAAAAGTATTTTGGATTTCTGGATCTGATGAAGCAGTCACTTTGATTGAAGCAACCGGAACTTATAGCGACACAATTACACTTCCTGATGGTGGAAATTATATCGGCATTGAGTGTGAGGACTTTACTGGAAACATTGAATTGAATATTGAATAACATTCTGCCGGACGACGGCAAAAGAAAAAAAGCCGTCGTAAAGCAGACCTATTAACACGCCTAATATTATCTTTCGGTGGCTTTGAAAAATTCAGAGCCGCCGTTTCTTTTTGCTCTAAGCAGAAACACAATGACCTCATGCAATCAGCAGGGGCGGCATAAAGGAGGATGCCGCCTTGTCTATTTTCGCTTTTTTTCATAATATCCATGACCTGCACCAGCTAAAAAAAGCCTTGCTCCACCTCCGGGGAAATATGATTGCCAATCGGCATTATCATTCTACTTAAATCAGCAGAATAGTAGGTATTTTTGTTGCGCTAGTTTCTCTTTATGGAGAGCTGGCGTTTTCTATTGCTGCTTTTTCAGAAAAGTTACCAAGGAGTATCGGTGTCGTTCACCACCTCCATTCGATTCACCCGTTAACCACCCGTGAATCGAAATGGAGGTACATAATGAAGAAAGTCAATCTTAGGGATCTGTATCCCGATGTTTATAAAACCGATCACTTTGTAGAAGTAACAGAAGATGTGCTGGAAACGATCAGAGCCGCTGAGCGTGCGGAAGCTGCCTATGACAGGAGAATGTATCGTTATAAGGCGTACTACTCTCTGGACTGTGACAACGGCATTGAAAATGCCATTCTGATGAAGCCCCAGACACCGGAAATGCTTCTGGAGGAAAAGCAGCTGCGGGAGCAGCTTTATGCCGCTGTGATGGCTCTGCCGGAGAAGCAGGCCAAGCGGATCTATGCCCGGTATTATCTGGGCATGAGAGTAGGAGAGATCGCCGCAGCAGAGGGTGTAGACCCAAGCCGTGTCCGGGACAGCATCCGGCGCGGTTTGAAACAGCTGGCAAAGCATTTTTAGGATAGAGCCTCAAAGGGCGCAAAGTTTCATAGTGCTTCTGGCACAGGGCTTTGCGCCCTGCGGCATCCTTGTATTCTTCGAGCAAAGGAAATATAATAAGTCATATTGGAGGAAAACTATGATGGATTATATGACGCTGAAAGAAGCAAGTGAAAAATGGGGTGTTACTCCAAGGCAGATCAATTATTTATGCGCCGGAGGGCGTATCCCCGGCGCTGTGAAGATGGCTACCATTTGGCTGATTCCCAAGGATGCAGAGAAGCCGGCAGACCGCCGTTTCAAAAATACAAAAAAATAATCCTCTCGTGAGGTTTCTGTGACATTTGGATGCTACACTAAGAATGAAGGAGTGTGATACAATGCGAATTTTAGTAGTCGAGGATGACCGACTTTTGAATAATACTTTGTGCTATAACCTGGATGCTGCGGGCTATGTCGTGGACTCTGCCTTGACAAAATCAGCAGCCAGTGATTTTCTGACCAGGCAGGACTATGACCTGATTGTGCTGGATGTAAACCTGCCGGACGGGAACGGTTTTGATTTCTGCCGGGAGGTAAAGGAACGCCGGCCGGATACGGCAGTGATCTTCCTGACCGCAAATGATATGGAAAGCGATATGCTCAAAGGATATGAACTGGGCGCAGAGGACTATGTAACCAAGCCTTTCCCCATGAGCGTCTTTCAAAAAAAGCTGTCTGTGGTATTGGGACGGCTGGCGAAACAGTCTGGCGGCGGTGATAGCTATGAGGACGGTGCGCTGTCCATCAATTTCTCGGAGATGACGGCTTCCCTGTCCGGTAAGGCGCTGGTGTTCACTCCGCTGGAATACCGGCTGTTGAAAATCCTGACCAAAAATCCGCAGAATGTTTTGACAAGGCAGGTGCTGCTTGAAAAACTGTGGGATGCCGATGGGAACTTTGTGGATGAACACGCCCTGACCGTGGCTATCAGCCGGGTGCGGAATAAAATTGAAACGGATGGACGCCAGTACATCAAGACGGTGTACGGCATGGGCTATATGTGGATCGGAGGGGTGCTCAAATGAATATGCGAAAACTCTCCATCAATAAAGCCTGCGTTCTTTTGGGAACGCTTCTGCTGCTGGCAGTGGGCGCAGTCTGCACCACTGTTTATCTACTGACCCGGAATATAATTGCTGTCCGGTGTGTGTTCCTGTTCAGCCTCTTTGTGCTGCTCTGCGTCATCTTCTTTGTGGCGCTGATCCGCCGGAAGCTGGTTCAGTTCTCCGATGCCTTTTGTGGTCAGATGGATGATATGCTCTCCGAAAATATGCAGCCGAAGCAGACGGCCTGCGAAGAAAGCCTGTTTTATAAAATCAACTATCGGCTGGGGCGGCTGTACGAGGTTATGCAGGAAAATAAAAACAGCATCGCAAAAGAACGGGCTGACCTGCAAGAGCTGATCTCTGACATCTCCCATCAAGTTAAAACACCGATTGCCAACTTGAAGATGATCAACAACACGCTGCTTGAAAATGAGGTTCCTCCGCAGAAGCAAAAGGAATTTCTGACAGCCCAGGTCAGCCAGCTTGATAAGCTGGACTTCCTCATGCAAGCCATGATTAAAACCTCCCGCCTGGAAACGGGAGTCATTTCGCTGGAGCAAAAACAGCAGCCGGTTTATGATACCCTTGCCGCTGCCCTGGGCGGGATTTTGCTCAATGCCGAAAAGAAAAAGATAGATGTGCAGGTGGAATGCCCGGAGCATTTGGATGCACGCCATGATAGAAAATGGACAAGCGAAGCCCTGTTCAACATTCTGGATAATGCTGTGAAATACACCCCGGCAGGCGGGCAGATCCGTGTGTCGGTGGAAGGCTGGGAAATGTATGTGAAGATCGACATTGCCGATACCGGCATCGGCATTTCAGAGCAGCACCAGGGGACGATTTTCAAGCGGTTTTATCGGGAAGATGCGGTGCATGATGTGGACGGTATTGGAATCGGTCTGTATCTGGCCCGTGAGATTGTGACCTTGCAGGGCGGTTATATCCGGGTAGCGTCTGAGGTTGGGAAAGGTTCAACCTTTTCTGTTTTCCTGCTCCGAAAGTAGAGCAAGCACACCTCGAAAATTGAAATGTCACAGGTTCGTGACATTTGGGGCTGAATTTAGCGGAAATTTTTTGTGGCTCGTGACATTTCTGTGAGGTTTGGTCGTTACAATGGGTTTATCAAAAAGAAAGGATGGTGTTCTCTATGAGCATTTTGCAAACGACTGAACTGAAAAAAT
>OCLC01000427.1_pt1 | contig 13449 bp, 10 predicted proteins | sample 1502911 | NCBI WGS metagenome assembly OCLC01 (sample SAMN03418284, study PRJEB22391) | human gut metagenome | biome: human-gut; feature: organic feature; material: feces | host: Homo sapiens | place: Italy | collected 2013-04 | reverse complement strand
GCGGCGCTCACCTTTGCAGCATCCAGTATTATCTGCGCTTTTGGCTTAGCAGCTGCCGTACCTCGCTCGCCGTATCGGCACTTAGAATTATGCGGTATTGTCTTAGATAACCGCCCGTCTGTTTGGAATATGACATTCCGGCAGGCGGGCGGTTATTTTGGTTTTGTATTTGTATAGCATGAAAATTGGGCAGAAACCCTGCCCAATTTGTAGGGAACGGTCTTGAACGTTCCGCGGGATGAGGATTGGCACACACAAAAATATCTGGCCTCAACGTTGAGGAACGGTCAAGACCGTTCCCTACAGAGCAATAAAAAATATCATCTAAAACAACCAAGGCCCGCTGCATCCCAAAATCCTGTGCAACGGGCCTTGATCTTATTTTGTATGTAATACGAGATTAAAGTTTCTTCGGTTCCTTCTTTTCAAAGAAGGAACACAAACCCTCGTAAAAAATCACACTCTCACCATGTTGCGGGTAATCTCGGCCAGGGAATGTGCACCGCACATACTCATGGTGTCGGCCAGCTCACCGGCCAGCTTGTCCACATACACCTGAACACCCTCGGCACCGGCACCGTAAATGGCGTTCACAAAGGGGCGGGCAATCAATACGGCGTCTGCGCCAAGGGCCAACGCCTTAAATACATCCACACCCGTGCGGATGCCGCCATCCACCAGAATCTTGCAGCGGCCATTGACGGCCTCCGCAATTTCCGGCAGAACTTCTGCTGTGGCGGGCACCTGGTCCAGAACGCGCCCGCCGTGGTTGGAAATCACGATCGCCGAAGCACCGGCTTCCACCGCTTTCTGCGCGCCGCGTGCCGTCATGACGCCCTTGATGATGAACGGAACCTTGGCATCCGCAATAATGCCGCGCAGCTCCTCCACCGTTTTGCTGCCGGCGGGCGGGTTCAGGTTCTTCAAAAACGGCAGACCGGCGGCGTCAATGTCCATGGCAACGGCAAACGCGCCGGTGGCACGCACCAGGGCCATCTTTTCTGCAATCGTCCCGGCATCCCAAGGCTTTACGGTTGGAATGCCAAACCCGGCATTGGCTTTTACCGCCTTGCAGGCACCCACCATAACCGCGGGATTGGTGCCGTCACCGGTGAAAGCCAGGATCCCGGCATCGTGGCAGGCGGGAACCAGAATATCATTGTACTCCAGGTCGGTGTACTTGGTGCCGTAATGCAGCTGCATGGCACCCACCGGCCCGGCAAAAACCGGGATGCGGTAACTGTGGCCGAACATTTCAAGCGTGGTGTCCGGCTCACCCGATTCGCAAATGGTGTCCATGTTCACCCGCACGTTCTGCCATGCGCTGTAATTGCGGATGGCAACATCACCCACGCCCTTGGCACCGGGACCCGGCACCGTGTTGCGGCAGGCACGCCCATCACACACAGGGCACGCTTTGCAGGGCCCCATCTGGCCACGCGCTGCAGTAAGTACTTCGTTATACGTCATGGTCGTTTGCTCCTTTGTGGCGGCAAAAGCCGCAGTGTTTGCTCACTGCCATTGTAGCCTATTTGCCGCAAACCCGCAAGTGCATTTTGCCCGCCGCACAGGGGGCTACCCAAATACCTGTTGGTGTGCTATGATATTATTGATAACATAACAAGGTTTAGCGCCAAATGCCCGTGCCTGCACGGAAAAATACTTATCCGTTGGGAAAGCCGAAAGAAGCAAAAAAATGGCCTGTTTTTGCAACGTGGCGGACTTTTTGAATTTCCGGTATCCCCAAAATGGATGTACAATAGAAAGGAATCGCTATGAAATTTTCAGAAATGAAGTACGAACGCCCGGACCTGGATAAGGTTCTGGCCCAGTGCGAAGAGTATGCCAAAAAGATGGCCGCTGCCCAGAGCGGTGAAGAACTGGTACAGCTTTACCGCGAAGAAAACGCCATGATGGCCCATTACCACACGGCATCCTGCCTGGCATCCATCCATTATACCCAGGATACCCGCGATGAATATTGGAGCGGGGAACAGGAATGGTTTGATGCAACCGGCCCGGCGGTCAGCAATGCAGCACGCAATGTTGCGGAGGCGATTCTTTCCAACCCGCACGCCAAAGCGCTGGAAGAAGCGTTCGGTACCCGCATTCTGCCCAGCCTGCGCAACCTGGTGCTGAGCATGGACGACCGGGTGATCGAACTGCAGAAAGAGGAAAATGCCCTGACCAGTGCTTACCAGAAATTGTACGGCGGTGCAATGGCGGAGCTGGATGGCAAACAGCTGACCATCCCGCAGCTGACGCTGTATAAGCAGAGCACTGACCCCGTCATGCGCCGTAAGGCTTACGAGGCGGAAGCCGTTTACTTTGACGCCCACCGCGCCGAGTTTGACGAGATCTATGATAAGATGGTCAAGAATCGCAACGAGCAGGCACGCATCCTGGGCTACAACGATTACAGCGAGCTGAGCTATATCCGCATGAACCGCATCGGTTACGGCCCGGCGGAGGTTGCCGCGTTCCGCCAGGAAGTGGTGGAGCAGGTGGTGCCCATGATCCAGAAGGCTCTGGCTCTGCGCAACAAGCGCACCGGCATTGAGAACCCCATGTTCTGGGACAGCACCATCAGCTTTGCGGACGGCAACCCCGTGCCGCACGGCAGCTATGACGAGCTGATGGCCGGTGCCCGCAAGATGTACCATGAGCTCAGCCCCGAAACGGCAGAGTTCATCGACTTCATGCAGGATAACGAGATGTTCGACGTTCTCAGCCGCCCCGGCAAAATGAGCGGCGGTTATGAGGAAATGCTGCCCGATTACAAGACCCCCTTCATCTTTGCCAACTGGAACGGCACGGCGGGGGATGTGGATGTGCTGACCCATGAAGCAGGGCATGCGCTGGAAGGCTACCTGGCTGCCCGCAGCCCCAAGAACATCCCCGAAGATATCCAGTGCCCCGGTATGGAGAGCGCCGAGATCCACTCCATGAGCATGGAGTTCCTGACCGCCCCGTGGCATCACCTCTTCTTTAAGGAGGATACGGATAAATACGAGCTGCTGCACGCCGAGGACAGCTTTATCTTCCTGCCATACGGCTGCATGGTGGATGAATTCCAGCACATTATGTATCAGCAGCCAGATCTTACGCCGGATGAACGCAATGCCGTCTGGCTGGAGCTGGAAAAGAAATACCGCCCCTGGAACAAGTTCGGCGACCTGCCGTTCTATGGCCGCGGCGCAGGCTGGCAGCGCCAGCTGCATATCTTTGAATGCCCGTTCTACTATATTGATTACTGCCTGGCAACCGCCATTGCCCTGCAGTTCTTTGTGGCCAGCCTGAAGGACCACAAGGACGCCTGGCAGCGCTATATGAAGCTGACCAACCTGGCCGGTATGGCAACCTATACCGAGCTGGCCGAAAGCGCCGGAATGAAAGCCCCCTTTACCAAGGGCAGTCTGACCGAGCTTTCCCGCGCGGTGGCAGATTGGATCGAGCAGCATCAGGTAAGCTAAAACAGAATAAGCATCACTTTTATGCCGCAGGCTGTGTGCCTGCGGCATTTTTGCTGCCATTTTTGAAGCAGTGGGAAAGAACCAGATAAAATGTATTGACTGACATAATATTATATGATATATAATATATAGAACAAAATAATCCCGGCAGAGCCGCCGCCACACGCAGCGGCACTGCCGGGCTAATACAACAGGGAAGGGGGCACCCACATGAGCTTTACCACAGGCGCGGCGCTGCTGGATGCCGTGGTGCTGGCGGTCGTATCGCGCGAGGAAGAAGGTACTTATGGCTACAAGATCACCCAGGAGATCAAGCAGGCGCTGGAATTGAGCGAATCGACACTGTACCCGGTGCTGCGGCGGCTGCAAAAAGATGGCTGCCTGACCATTTACGATGAACCGTTCAATGGCCGCAACCGCCGCTATTACAAAATTACCCCGCTGGGGCGGCAGCAGCTGGCAGGCTACAAGGCAGAGTGGAAAGTTTACGCCGCCAACATTGACCATATTTTTGGGGAGGATGCAAAATGACAAGGCAGGAATATATGCAGCAGCTGGCAGCTCTGCTGGCCGCAATGCCGGAAGCCGAACGCCGGGATGCCCTGGATTATTACGAAGAATACTTTGATGCTGCAGGCCCCGAAAAAGAGGCCCAGACCATCCAGGAACTGGGCAGCCCCCAGAATGTGGCGGAAAAGATATGGGAGGGTACCGGGGCACAGTTCGGCACGCCGATGCCGGATAACAGCATGCCAGAACAGGGCAGCAGACGCAGAAAAAGCCCGGTGTGGATTGTGCTGGCTATCCTTGCAATTTTGATTGTTGTGCTGCTGGTGTTCATCGGCTCTTTCAAAATTGTGACAAAATATCAGTACAGCATTGCAGAGAGCGCAACGGCAGAAGAAGTTCCCCCGCAGGAAACCACCGGGGGAGCAACAGAAAATATGGACGAAAGCACGGATGAAAATACCGAAACAGCCATCACAAAGGAAAGTGCAAAAAGCGAAAGCACCAATCGGTTGGAAAGCAGCACGATGACGCTGGATGCAAAGCAGGTCCAAACGATGGTACTGGACCTGGACTGCGGTGAGGTTGCTTTTGTGCGCAGCAATGCAGCAGATGAGATAACACTCCGGTTTGAAAATTTCTATTCCGACTGGCTGGAGCGTACCGTGGACGAGAGCGGCTTTAGCGTGCGGTACAAAATACCCAAAGGCTATATTTCCGGCAGTGACCCCACGCCCACGCTGAGCATCGCCCTGCCGGAGATAGAACTGGAACAGATAGAGCTGAATCTGAACCTGGGCAGCGCCGACCTTGGTACACTGAAAGCCAAAAGCATACAGGCAGACCTTGCCCTCGGCAGCCTGTATGCGGATGAGCTGCAAACCGGGCAGCTGGATGCAACGCTTGCCCTGGGCAGTGCAGAGTTTGGCACCGTGCAGGCAGAGCGCGTGACAATTGAAAACGCCCAGGGCGATGTGACGATCAGCCGCCTGGTGGGGGCCAGCCAGGTGCAGGTAACCGACCAGCTGGGCAATATTGCCCTGACCCTGGGGGAAAAGGCAGACGGTTACAGCGTGCAGGCTGCATGCGGCCTGGGCAGCATTACGGTAAGCGGCGCCAAGCAGGCAAGCCCTTACAGCGCCAACAGCAAAGCAGCCAACGCTGTGATTCTGGATGCCGCGCTGGGGGATATTACCCTGAACTTTGAGGAATGAGCGGGGAAAAGAGCATCACATGTGCGGCATGCCGGAACGCGTTTGGAGCCCGTTCCAAACGGCGGACGGGTGCCGATGTGCAAAATGTTTTGATTAGTCATACTCTTGTGCCTGGCCATGGTGCAGTTTATACAACTTTTGCCCAAAAGGCCAAAAAAAGATTTAATGCAACAAATTTTGCATATTGTACGCGAATGTGGTACAATAACCAATAAGCAAATCAGGCAACGAAAAGGGTAAAGGAGAATTGCGAAATGGCGTATTATTTTAGTGAACCGTCCCGTACCTTCGGCGAGTATCTGCTCGTCCCCGGCTATTCCTCTTCGGAGTGCATCCCCACGGCAGTCAGCCTCAAAACCCCGCTGGTCAAGTACCGCAAGGGCGAAGAAGCCTGCCCCCTGACCATGAACATCCCCATGGTTTCGGCTATCATGCAGTCCGTTTCCGGTGAGAAGCTCGCCATTGCCCTTGCCAAGCAGGGCGGCGTTTCTTTCATTTACGGCTCCCAGTCCGTTCAGTCCGAGGCTGATATGGTTCGCCGTGTCAAGGCTTACAAAAAGGGCTTTGTCACCTCTGATTCCAACCTGCCGCCGGAGGCTACCCTGGCTGATGTGTTGGACCTGAAAACCCGTACCGGCCATTCCACCGTCGCCATCACGGCTGACGGCACCCCCCACGGCAAGCTGCTGGGCATTGTGGCATCCCGTGACTACCGCCTGTCCCGCATGAGCACCGATCTGAAAGTGACTGAGTTCATGACCCCGCTGGACAAGCTGGTTACCGCACCGGCCAACACCAGCCTGCATGACTGCAACGATATCATCTGGGATAACAAGATCAACTCTCTGCCGCTGGTAGACGAGCAGGGCAACCTGCAGTATATGGTTTTCCGCAAAGATTATGATTCCCACAAGGAACATGCCAATGAGCTGCTGGATGCCAACAAGAGCTATGTTGTCGGCGCCGGCATCAATACCCGCGACTATGCCGAGCGCGTGCCCGCCCTGGTGGATGCCGGCGTGGATGTGCTCTGCATCGACTCTTCCGAAGGTTACAGCGAATGGCAGTCCCGTACCATCGCCTGGATCCGTGAGCATTACGGCGACAAGGTAAAGGTCGGTGCAGGCAACGTGGTGGACCGCGAGGGCTTCCTGTTCCTGGCAAAAGCCGGTGCAGACTTTGTCAAGATCGGCATTGGCGGCGGCTCCATCTGCATCACCCGCGAAACCAAGGGCATTGGCCGCGGCCAGGCAACCGCCGTTATCGAGGTTGCCAAAGCCCGCGATGAATACTATGAGCAGACCGGCATCTATATCCCTATCTGCTCCGATGGCGGCATTGTGCATGACTACCACATCACCCTGGCATTGGCAATGGGCGCTGACTTTGTTATGCTGGGCCGTTACTTTGCCCGCTTTGATGAATCCCCCACGAACAAGCTGCGCGTTGGCGGCAACTATGTGAAGGAATACTGGGGCGAAGGTTCCAACCGTGCCCGCAACTGGCAGCGCTATGACCTTGGCGGTGCCCAGAAGCTGAGCTTTGAGGAGGGCGTTGATTCTTACGTTCCGTATGCCGGCCCGCTGGCCGATGGCGTGCAGACCACGCTGTACAAGGTGCGTTCCACCATGTGCAACTGTGGTGCGCTGTCCATCCCGGAACTGCAGCAGAAAGCCCGCTTGACGGTTGTTTCTTCCACCTCCATTGTGGAAGGCGGCAGCCATGACGTTATCCTGAAAAACAACCCGAACAATGTTTAAGCTGTTCCGGGTTGGGGCACCACGGCCAGCAGAATTTGCGCTTGCAATCTGATAGGATTTGTGGTATTATAACCAACATGAGATGCAAAGGGGCAGCTACCAATACAGCTGCCCTTTTTTGCACTTTTGCGGGTTCAGGCGGTAACATTGTGCGTTTTAACCGCCTGGGGCCGGGGGCTCAGCCCCAAAACAATCAGGGACGCGGCAGAATGGCTGCGCCAATTAAGAGAGGGAAAGAATTATGAAAAAATTTGCCTGCGCTGCGCTGAGCACTGCACTGCTGGCCAGCATGCTGGCTGCCTGCGGCAGCTCCGCATCCACCACCCCAGCGGCTTCCTCCGCTGATACATCCTCCGATACTGGGGCATCTTCCACCGAAGCTGCCGCTTCCACCGGGGCTGCAGCAGATGGTTCGCTGCACGTTGCCATGAACACCGATATCCAGACGATGGATGTGCACAAGACCAACAACGACTACATGGTGCCGCTGAATATCTTTGACCGCCTGTTTGAGATCAAAACCAATGCGGACGGCTCCACTGAGCTGGAGAAGAGCCTGGTGGAAGACTACACCGTTTCGGACGACGGCCTGACCTATGATTTCACCCTGCGCAGCGGTGTTACGTTCTCTGACGGCACCCCGCTGACCGCCAACGATGTCAAGTATACCTTTACCCGTATGCTGGCCCTGCCGGACAGCGTGCAGACGGATTATGCCTCTGCCATTGCCGGTGCGGAAGCTGTGATGGATGGCACTGCCACCGACCTGGAAGGCATTCAGGTGATTGATGACACCCACTTTACCGTTACCCTGTCGGATCCGTTTGCCGGTTTCCTGTATGAGCTGGCAACCGCTTCCTGCTCCATCATGAGCGAGAAGAACGTGGAGGAAGCAGGCGACCAGTTTGGTATGGACTGCTCCAAGACCATCGGCTCTGGCCCGTATGTGGTCACCAGCTGGACCCGCGACAGCAGCATTGTGCTGGATGCCAACCCCAACTACTGGGGCGAAAAGCCCAGCGTGCAGCATGTGGAAATTTCCATCGTGCCGGATTCTTCCACCATGAGCATGATGTTCCAGAACGGTGAGCTGGATATCCTGGACTGCGATTACATTGACGCTGCCGTTGTCAACTCTACCTACAAGACCCAGTATGCCGATGATATCGTAACCTCCAACCGTCTGGGCACCACCTACATGGCTCTGAACGAGAATGTGGAGCCGCTGAACGATGTCAAGGTCCGCAAGGCCATCCAGATGGCCATTGACCGCCAGACCATCCTGGATACCGTGTATAACGGCGATGGCAGCCTGGTGGATGGCATTTACCCCAAAGGCCTGATCGGCTACACCGAGGACAACGAGGGTTGGCTGAAGTACGACCCCGAACAGGCCAAGAGCCTGCTGGCCGAAGCCGGTTACGCGGATGGCTTTACCATGGAGATTGCTGCCGATAACTCCAGCAGCGATTCCACTCTGCTGGTCATCCAGATCGTGCAGCAGTACCTGCAGCAGATCGGGATTAACGCCGAGATCAAGAGCTATGACCCCGCCAGCTGGCTGGATCTGCGCAAGAGCGGCGATATGGTCAGCTTTGTCAGCTCCTGGACGGCCGACTATAACGACCCGGATAACTTCATTTACACGTTCTTCGGTACCCCCGAAAAGAGCAATGTGCGCAGCCTGAACTACTTTAACACCGACGTTATGAGCCGTGTTGCTGCCGCCCGCGGCATTGTGGACGACACCGAACGCCTGACCGAGTACGCCACGCTGGAAAAGCAGATCGTGGAAGAGGACGCTGCATGGGTACCCATGTTCAGCCGTTCCCACCTGTTTGTTAAGGGCGACCGGGTCGCCTCCTTCACCCCGCACTGGGCCGGTTATAACGATACCCAGTATATCAACGTTACCTTGAAGTAATTTTTGGACAAAAAAAGTTACAAATAATGCAATGCAGGCTGCGACCACAGGTTGCAGCCTGCATTTTTTATGTTATAATTTTAATGCTTGTATATTTTACAGCATAAAAGTGTAAAAATATACAGTCGCTCAAACAGACTGTCCATAAGGTAAAACTGCATTCTGCCTGGCAGGAACCGTAGGGGCGTACATTGTACGCCCACGAACCTGAAAACTTAGCGCTTTTTATAAAAGCGCTGTGCCGAAGCAATGCCTGCGGGGAAAATGATGTTCACCTGCACAGAGCATGGTTTTAACCGATTGGCAGTTTGGAAACAGCGGCTGTGAGGGACAAAAGGGGAGTGACTCCGTGTGAAAAGCGTGATAAAGCGCATTTTGGGCACCATTCCGGTGCTGATCGGTGTGGTACTGCTTATCTTCATCATGCTGCGCATTGTTCCCGGCAATGCGGCGGCTATGCTGCTGGGTGAACATGTGGACCAGGCCACCATTGACCGCCTGACTGAAGTGATGGGGCTGGATAAGCCGGTGATCGTGCAGTTCTTTGACTATCTGGCCGGGGCAATCCATGGGGATCTGGGCATCAGTTATAAATATAACCGCGCTGTTACCGATATGATCATAGAGGCGTTCCCCTACACGCTGGAACTGGCCCTGCTGGCGGCGCTGTTCGCCTGGGTGCTGGGCCTTGGCACCGGTATTATAGCAGCCATCAGGCAGAACAGCCTTGTGGACCACCTGTTCATGGGCGTTTCGCTGGCTGGCGTTTCCATGCCTATTTTCATGGTGGCGCTGCTGCTGCAATACCTGTTTGCTTTCAAAATCAAGGCATTCCCGCTTACGCTGGATGGTACCTTCCTTTCCATGATTCTGCCCGCCATTGCCCTGGGCTGGAACAGCGCAGGCAGCATTGCCCGTATGACGCGCTCCAGCCTGCTGGAAGTGATGCAGGCGGATTATATTGATACCGCCCGTGCCAAAGGCCTGCGCAAGCAGGCGGTCATTCTGGGCCATGCGCTCAAAAACTCCATGCTGCCGGTCATTACCATGATGGCATTGCAGTTTTCCGGCATGCTGTCCGGCGCGGTTATCACCGAGAGCATTTTTGCCATTCCCGGCATCGGCCGCCTTGCCACCACAGCAATCCAGAACCGTGATATGCCGGTGCTGCAGGGGACCGTGCTGTTTACCACCGTGCTGGTCATTGCAGGCAATCTGATTGCGGACCTGCTGTATTCTGTGCTGGACCCGCGCATCAGAAAGGAGGCATAAGCCATGGCAGACGAAATGTTGAAAAATGCCCAGCCGCAGGAACTGGAAAGCCAGATCGGCGAAGAGGACGGCCTGAAAGAACAGCTGCTGCGCATGTGCCGCCAGAACAAGCTGGCCGCCTTTTCGGCTGTGCTGATTCTGGTTGTCATCCTGATAGCTATTTTTGCTCCCGTTCTGGCCCCCTATGGTGAGGCTGAGCAGGACCTGATCAGCCGTTTGCAGGGCCCCAGCGCTGCCCACTGGTTTGGCACGGATGAACTGGGCCGCGATGTGTTCTCCCGTATTCTGTATGGTTCGCGCCTCTCGCTTACCATCGGCATTCTGCCCAGCATCATCTCGCTGGTGGTGGGCATCTTCTTTGGCCTGCTGGCCGGTTACTTTGGCGGCTGGGTGGATTATGTCATCATGCGCCTGGCGGATATCATGCTGTCCATCCCGTCCCTGCTGCTGGCCATGGTGGTTATGTACACCCTGGGCCAGTCCACCGTCAACCTGTTTATCGCGCTTTCCCTCACCAGCTGGGCCAGTGTGGCCCGCGTGGTGCGCAGCCAGACCCTGAGCCTGAAGGAGAGCGAATATGTTGAGGCTGCCCGTTCGATCGGCGTCAGCAACGGCAAAATCATGCTCAAGCATATCCTGCCCAACTGCATTCCCTCATTGATCGTTCTGTTTACCCTGAATGTTCCCTCTGCCATTCTGTCTGAAAGCTCGCTGAGCTTTTTGGGCATCGGCGCACAGCCCCCGGCAGCATCCTGGGGCCTGATGGTCAACCAGTCCAAGCAGTTTTTGTTCACCCAGCCCTGGCTGGCCTTGGCACCCTGCATTGCCATTATGATCGTGGTGCTGGCGTTCAACTTTTTGGGTGACGGTCTGCGCGATGTGCTGGACCCCTACATGAAGAACCAGTAACGGCGGGGGAGAAGTAAAAGATGGAAAATAACAATAATGTTCTGGAAATCCGCGGCCTGAACTCCTATTTCTTTACCGAAAAAGGCGTGGCCCCGGCGGTGGATGGCCTGGACCTGGATATTCCCAAGGGCAAGATCATCGGCCTGGTGGGGGAGAGCGGCTGCGGCAAAAGCATGACCGCCAAATCCATTATGGGCCTGCTGAAATACCCCGGCCGCGTGGCGGGCGGCAGCATCCGGTTTGAAGATCAGGACCTGACCAGACTTTCGGATAAAGAGCTGCGCAAGATCTGCGGCAATGATATTTCGATGATCTTTCAGGAGCCGATGACCAGCCTGAACCCGGTGCTCAAGGTGGGCCGCCAGGTGCGCGAAACGCTGCTGGTGCATAACCCGACCATGAGCAAGGCGGAAGCCAAGCAGCGCGTGGTGGAAATGTTCCAGCGTGTTGGCATCCCCGAAGCGGAAAAGCGCTATGACTGCTACCCGCACGAGCTTTCCGGCGGCCTGCGTCAGCGCGTGATGATTGCCATGGCCATGGTGTGCAAGCCCAAGCTGCTGATTGCCGATGAGCCCACCACCGCACTTGATGTGACAATTGAAGCCCAGATCCTGCGCCTGATGAAGGAGCTGCGGGACGAAACCGGCATGAGCGTGCTGATCATCACCCATAACATGGGCGTTGTGGCGGAAATCTGTGACTATGTGTATGTCATGTACGCAGGCAAGATCATGGAACAGGCCGAAACCTTTGAGCTGTTTGACCATACCATGCACCCCTATACCAAGGGCCTGCTGGATTCCATCCCGCGCATTGGCCAGAACGCCGAGCGGCTGCACACCATCCCCGGTGTGGTGCCCAACCTGCTGCACCTGTCGCAGGGCTGCCCGTTCAGCAACCGCTGCGAATATGCCACCGACCAATGCCGCACGGAAAAAGCGCAGCTGCATCCCGTTGCACCAGATCATCAGGTGCGCTGCTTCCGCTGTGAGGAGGAACATCAATGAGCGAGGTAAAACACGAAGTTCTTTTGCAGGCAAAAGGTATTTATAAAAACTTTGAAACCAGCAAAAAAGACCAGGCCGTCCATGCCCTGACCAATGTGGATCTGACCCTGTACCGCGGCGAAACGCTGGCCCTGGTGGGGGAGAGCGGCTGCGGCAAAAGCACCCTGGGACGCACCCTGATCCGCATGCTGCCCGCAACCAGGGGCAGCGTGACCTTTGAGGGGCGGAACATCACCGCCATGAAGGATAAGGAATTTGCCCCCCTGCGCCGCCGGATGCAGATGGTCTTCCAGGACCCGTATGCCAGCCTTGACCCGCGCATGAAGGTGCGGGATATCATTGCCGAACCGCTGGAAACCTATCATGTATGCAAAACCAAAGCCGAAACCACCCACCGCGTGCTGGAATTGATGCAGGCTGTGGGTGTACCGGCAGAGTTTTTGAACCGTTACCCGCACCAGTTCAGCGGCGGCCAGCGCCAGCGCATCGGCATTGCCCGCGCCATTGCGCTGCAGCCGGACCTGATCGTCTGCGATGAACCGGTCTCCGCATTGGATGTTTCGGTGCAGAGCCAGGTGTTGAACCTGCTCAAGGACCTGCAAAAGCAGTACGGCCTGACCTATCTCTTCATCGGGCATGATCTTTCTGTCATCAACTTTATTGCGGACCGCGTCTGCGTAATGTTCCTGGGCCATGTGTGCGAGGTTGCCATCAAGGAAGAGCTCTACAGCCGCCCCATGCACCCCTATACCGCCTTTTTGATGGATGCCATCCCGCAGGCGGATCCACACCGCCGCAACCAGCACCGCCGTGTGCTGATGGGCGAAGTGCCCAGCCCGGTCAACCTGCCGTCCGGCTGCTGCTTCCATACCCGCTGCCCTTACGCAACGGAGCGCTGCCGTACCGAGGTTCCGGAGCTGCGGGAATGGGATGGCCGTATGGTTGCCTGCCACCGCGCGGGCGAAAACTGGGACTGAGATAACACAGTGAGGAAATAACAATGCAGGCAGTAATCAACGTGGCCATAGCGCCGCTTACCACAAACCCGGCCCTCTGGGCGCAGAACCCGCAGCAATCCCGTCTGGTGGATGAGCTTTTGCTGGGCATGCCGGTGGAAATTACCGGCGAAGCCGAACAGCACATGGTACCGGTACGCACCTTTTACGGCTATACCGGCTGGGTAGCACAGGATGCTTTGCTGACTGGCCCCAAGGCGGAAGAATGGCTGGTTCATCCGCAGATGGTGGTCATAGCCCGCTGGGCTGATGTGCTGGCGGAACCCCGTGTGCAGGGGGCCTGCGTGGCTGCTGGCCTGCCCTTGGGCGCCCGCGTGGCCGTGCAGGGGGAGCGATGGAAATACCGCACAACAGGTATGCCATGTTG
>OCLC01000423.1_pt1 | contig 13548 bp, 10 predicted proteins | sample 1502911 | NCBI WGS metagenome assembly OCLC01 (sample SAMN03418284, study PRJEB22391) | human gut metagenome | biome: human-gut; feature: organic feature; material: feces | host: Homo sapiens | place: Italy | collected 2013-04 | reverse complement strand
TTTTCCGCAACAGCCCTTTAGAGCACTCAATGTATTTATGAACAGTGTCCATGTACTTATAAAAATTTGCTACATGAAAAAATACCCCCTTCTCAATTGAACATTTTACACATTTTTTCATCTCGTCTATATGAATAGGCTGTTCAATGAATACATGAATACCTTTAGACAAAAATTTTAATGCCAGTTCACTTCCATCACCTCCCATTACACCCGTTCTGACAGCAATAAATACAATGTCTATATCCTCTGGGATTTTATCTATCGATGTATATAAATTAACATTATATTTTTCAGCACATAGCCTTGATCGTTCACTTCCATTAGAAAAAATGCCTATGAATTCCACGCACTCTTTCATCTTACTAATAGCATCTATATAAAATTGTCCAAACTTACTACCACATACAAGTGACTTTAATTTTCTCATTTTCTCACCTTCTCAATAAAATAGGGACAAGTTACACTCCTCAATATCTAATACTCGTAATTTGCCCCTAAAAATGCGAGCTATTTTTCATTATGAAATATACTAAAAAACAGATTTGACAATGTTAAATTTCTCCACACTCCATCTCGATATCTTCCATAATGACATTTTGTCTTACTAAATCTATCTTTTGAGCCAATAATTTTATCGTAACATTTTCAAAAATATCACTAATCATAATTTTACAGCCAAATTCTTTCTGAATATCTGAAATCAATTTGGTTGCTATTAATGAATCACCACCTAAAACAAAATAATTATCTTCAGTCCCTAAATTTTCATAACCAAACATTCGTTTCCAAATATCCAAAAGTTTTTCTTCTGTCTCCGTTACTGCTTTGAAAATCTGATAACCGAAGTTTCTTCTTTAAAATCTTCCCGTAATTTTTTCCGGTTAATCTTTCCATTGGACAATGTTGGAAGCTGTGCCATAAAATGATAGTTTTGGGGAACCATATACTCCGGCAGCTTTTCCGACAGATATTCCCTAAGTGCTCCATCATAATAGGACAAGACAGATGCCTGCTGCCTACTGCAGCATATACATCTCCCATATTCTTCTGTTACAACAATGTCCTGGCCTAATCCTGCCTCTGATAAGCATTCTCTCCACAGCAGACAATCTGGGGTAACCATCCCCGCTTCTTTTCTCTTGTCCCGAATATCTGCGAAACCATTTTCCAAAAAAGTTGCTGTAAGCTCCTGAAGATATGTCCTTACCACAAGATCTGTCATTAACAATATCCCATTTGGCTTCAGTAATTCCGCTACTTTCTTTACCGCATCCACAGCGTCAATATTTCTATGCAAAGCATTTACCGATATCACGACGTCATAACTATGCAGAGCCATCTGCTGCTTGTCCATGCTTTCTTCCAGATTCAGCATTTCAAACTCGACTCTTTCATATCCCGCAAGCTCTTTCTCCGCTTCCTGCAGAAAATATTTTGAAGAATCCACATATGTATACGCCACACTTACATCTTCCAGCACATTTAAAATCTGTCTTGTAATTGCAGCATCCCTTGTCCCAATCTCTATAATCTGGAGTGGTTCTTTCCTGCGCCCTTCTATCAGAAGTTTTAATTCCTGCACCAGTCTTTCCACGGTCTCCTCGTAACCCGGAATCCTCCGAAGCAACATATTCGGAGCCAGCGCCGAATCTTTCTGGTAAAATACATCCAGCGGAACTTCATTCCCAGTAACCATATGCTTCAGATACGGCTTCAGTTTCTTAAAATACGTTTCCGCATCTCCAGCTTTTTCCGGTACAGCTACTTCCTTCCCGGTACGCGATAGTCTGCCGTCCTCTTCTCTCAGGATTCCTTCCTTCTTTAAAATTTCCAACCATCTTGCCACAGTATTCTTCTGTGTTTCCGTAATGCTCCCTTTTTCAAAAATTTCCTTCTGCGAAAGAACTTCCTTCTCTGATACAAAAACGCCTAACTCTATGAGTGTCTCCAGCATAAGCTGTACACATCTCTGGTCTGCATAGGCAAGGAAATTTTTGTATGCTGTCTTCCGTTCCTGCTGCATCTGCCAATTGCTGACATCATCCTTCAGTTCTTTCCAGCCCCCGCCAAAGATATCTGTGCCGTACAAATACGTTGTAACTTTAGAATCTTCCTGCAGCGGCGCTCCGATATAAGCAGCCAGCGTTTTATTGCCATGACCATCACTAACTGTATCAACAACTGCATGAGCCACACCCGGAAACTCCTGAATAGCATGTTCAATTTCTCCCAATTCAATCCTGTGTCCACGGATCTTTACCTGATGGTCTTTTCTTCCCAAAAATTCAATTGTCTCATCATCCCAGATTCTTCCGAGATCACCGGTCCGATACCATCTTCCATACTGATCTGTGATAAATTTCTGCCCCGTAAGCGCAGAATCTCCCCTATATCCTTTTGCTACACCAAAACCGCCAATCCAGAGTTCGCCTTCTGCCCAGTAAGGGCAATCCCTTCCATACTCATCCACAACACGATATGCCTGATATCTGAGTGGCTTTCCATAAGGAATAGATTTCCAGTTTTTCGGCATCGGCAGGGTAACATTCTGATAATTGGACCAGATACTTGCCTCTGTAGCTCCTCCCATAGCGACAAACTGGCAATCCTCTGTCCATGCCGCAACCCTCTGCGGGAGATCCATCCCAATCCAATCTCCGGAAAGCATAACCGCCCTGATCGGCAGTTTCTGTTTCATGGATTCCGCCCGTATCAAAAGCATATCCAGAAGCACCGGCACTGAATTCCAAACGGTAATCTGATATTTCAACACTTGTTCCAGCCAGTAATCCGCATTCCTTCTCTCCTGCTCTGGAAGCAATACCAATGTTCCTCCTGCGCCTAGAATTCCAAAAACATCATATACCGACAGGTCAAAATCCATAGCTGATACAGCCAGCGCCCGATCTGCACTTGTCACATGGTACTTTTCATTAATATCCTGAACCGTATTCCATGCGCTTTCATGCGCAATCTCTACACCCTTCGGAACACCTGTAGAGCCTGACGTCATGATGATATAGGCGCTGTCCTTCGGCGACACCTCTGGCAGTCTCACATTTTTCTGTCCCTCTTCCATACCTTCCATCACAAGGATTTCCGTACCTTCCGGCCAGTCCAGTTTTTCGGATAATTCCCGATTCGTGACCACATAGCGGACTCCCGTCTTCTCATGGATTAACGCTCTCCGATCTTTAGGCTGGCTTAAGCTGACCGGAAGGTATGAATTTCCGGAAAGCAAAATTCCTAATGCCGTCTCGATCTGTTCTATCCCGCGCGGCAGGGTAAGTGCACCCGGGCCGCCCTTAATATCCTTTTCTGAAATCCCTGCCGCCACTGCTGTCGCCCGTGCTTTTAATTCCCCATAGGAAACCGATCTTCCGCTTCCCGCATCAATAAGCGCAATATCTTCCGGGCAAACTTCCGCATGGTTCATAACAGCCCAATGCAGGCATTCCACACGCTCCGGCACTCTTGTACGCGCTGTATCTTCAATTTCTCTTTTTCTTTTTTCAGGAAGCACATCAAATCGCTGATTCCAGTCCTTCTTTCCCAATTCATGCAGAAGATTCTCAAAACACTCCAGCATATCCGGGATCATATTCTCCGGGAATAACTTATCCACGCTGTCCCATGTAAGCTGTACGCCATTTTCATCTTCATAACTCTGGAAGTCATTCCACACCTGCGGCGTTTGGGAAATCATATAGGAAAACTGCCCCAGTTCTTTCCGGAACGTATCATTTACCAACGGCGTTCCCAGATTGCAGGCAAAAACAACCGGCGCCACTGCCGATGCGTCTCCATACATCTGTGCAAGGTCTCTCTGGACTTGCACGCCGGAATATGCCGTATACTTCATATCCTCATGGAGCTGCTTCTGAATCCTGTCTAGCAATTCTGCAAACGTCGGATTCCCTTCGCAGTCAATCTCCAGCAATAACAGTGTAGTGAAATCTGCTATCACGTCTTCCAATCCCTGCTGCTCTGTTTTCCGGTTAAAAAATGGAATATTGATAAGGAAACGATGATTCCTGCTCCACCGTTCCAAAACCGTCGCATATGCAGTAAGAAGAACCATTGCCGGAGTTGTCTGGTATTCCTTTGCCCGTACTTGCAGATGAGCCCACTCTTCCTTGCCAATCCTTACAATCCTGCGGTTGAATACAGTCTTTGTCACTTCCTGCGGCCGTTTTGCCAGTGGCAGGCCTGGCCCTTTCGGCAAATGCTCCAAGCGTTTTTTCCAGTATCCTTCTGCATTGTTTCTCTCTTCCTTATCTTCCTCTTTCTGCCGTTCCAGATAAGAAGCAAAATTCCACCCTTTTGATTCTGCCGGAAGGCTTTCTCCGCGATAGGCAGCCGCCAAATCCCTCAATAAGATCTGCAAACTCTGTACATCGGCAACCAAAAGTGCCATATCCACGTGCATGCGTGCCCTATTTTCAGGAAAAAGCGTAAGCTCTATTCCTGCCACTTCGCCTTCCTCGATCTTTAGCTTCCGATGGGATAAACGTTCTCTGACAGATACTGCCATTGCCTCTGCTTCCTCAGATGACATCCGTGAAAAATCATGAACCTTTATTTTTTCACAATACGGCTTATCCAGGATTTTCTGTGTCCCATCTTCCAAAAAGCAGGCACGCAGCATGGGATGATGATACTGCAGCACATTCCATGCTTTTTCCAGACGCTCCGGATCTATATTTCCCCCATCAAACTCTAAATACGCATGACAGTCTATTCCTCCAAGAGCCTGTTCTTCATCCCTGCCAACCCAATATGCATACTGTACGTCTGTTAAAGGAAACGGCTGTTTCATATCCTTTTCCGGCGTTATCTTAGATTTTTGCGCCCGTTTTTTGCCCGCTTTTTTCTTCATGCTGCGCTGGATCAGCGCCCACCAGCCTTCAAGGGTAGGATTTTCCATCAATGAACCGAATGAAACCTTAACCCCCTGTTTTCTCCACTGGTTTACCAGACGCATGATCGTCAGGGATGAAAGCCCAAGCTCCAGCAGATTTTCGGAATCCCCCAAATCTCTGGCTACCGGCAGCTTTTGTTTGATCTGTTCCTTTATCTCTATATATTCCATGATTCTGTCTCCTTCTATTTTTCCTGCGCCATCCGTTCTAATGCTTTCTTATCTATTTTTCCTACGCTGGTCAGCGGCCATGTCTCTACCCGTTCTATCTGATCCGGCATTTTATACGCCGCAACGCCTATTTCCCGCAGGAACCTGTGGATTTCCTGCAAATCGATCCCGGCTTCATCATCGGTCACAAGGAATGCACATATCCGGTTTCCAAGGGTTTCATCCGGAACGCCGACAACGGCTGCCTCTTTGATTTTCGAATGCCTGCAAAGGTAAGCTTCAATCTCTGAAGGCATGATCTTTTCTCCGGCGCGGTTAATCTGCTCTTTGATTCTCCCGCCCAAACGTAACCTTCTGTCTTTCGTCCACATAGCTTTATCGCCCGTCCGGTAAAACCCGTCCGGCGTAAAGCTCTTTTTATTTGCTTCCTCCGCCATATAATAACCATCAATCGTATACGGGCCTCTGGATAATAATTCCCCAAAAACTCCTTCCGGTACGGCCTTATCTTCTTCATCCACAATCTTCACTTCATCCGCAGGAGACACCGGAGTTCCCTGACATCTTGCGATCAGGGAACCTTCATCCTCCGGGCTAGTAAAGGACAGTAGCCCCTCCGCCGTACCAAATACCTGCATCAGTTTACACGGCCATTCTTCAATGATCTTATCCGCAAGGGAATCTTCCAGCATTGCGCCGCCCACCTGCAAAATCCGCAGGCTGGATATATCATAATCTTCATCCCATTCCAGCATTTCCATGCACACAGTAACCATAGCAGGAACCAATGCCGTTATCGTGACACCTTCCTCTGTAATTGCGTCAAGGATATCATCCGGGCTGGTCGCAGACGCAAGCACAACTTTTCCTCCCACGTCCAGCGTGCCTAAAAGCCCCGGGCAGCATAATGGGAAATTATGAGCTACCGGAAGAGACGCCAGATAAACGTCACTGCTATCCAAGCGGCATCTCTTCGCGGACATGCGGGCATTATACATATAATCCGTATGGGTGCGCGGAATTAGTTTCGGAACCCCTGTCGTCCCGCCGGACAGCAAAAGCACCGCCGTTTCATACCCATCCACAGCCGGAAATGCTCCATTTTCTCCACACGTTTCCGCAATCATTCCACTGATATCCCCGGATTCGCTATCTACAAATATATGCCGGATACATGAATATTTCTCTTTCATCGCATTTGCCATCGGCACATATGAAAATCCCAGATATTTCTCCACCACAATATAAGCGGCCGGCTTTGCCAGTTCAATAATTCCTTCCAGTTCCGCCTCCCTGTGGGCCGGCAGCATCATGATTGGCACCGCCCCAATCTTGGAAAGCGCAAAAAACACGATCACAAAAGAAATCCTATTCGGAAGCTGCACAAGCACTTTGTCTCCCTTTAAAATCCCTTTACGCAGAAAAGCTGCCGCAAGACAATCTGCTTTTTGCTTTAATTCCATATAACTGATCTCGTCTTCGCTGTCCGTGACCGCAGTTCTTTCTCCATATTTTTCCGCCCACTTATCAAGCTGCTCTCCAAAGCCGCATCGTTCCCATCCTTCCAGATGCTCGTATTTGCTCATATCCTTCTTATAACTCATTTGATTTGTCTCCTTTCTTATGCGCCGCCACATACGCAGCATATCCCTCAATCTTTACTGGATACAAATGCCATCCCTGGCCTTTCCTGCCTTTTTCTGTAATTTCCCCGTTTCTGACAGAGAAGAAATCCATTCCTCTTCCCAATCCAATACCGATCGCTTTTACATACGCTTCTTTCGCCGCCCAATACTGGAAAAACAGTTCCGGTCCCTCATTTATTACATCTTCCGCTTCTTCTGCCGTATAGAAATTCCCGGCTATCTCCCTGTAATCCGGGCATCCTGCCATTTCCTGCACATCCACTCCGATATCCATTCCGACAGCGAATCCCTCCAGTATGAATTCCCCCGAATGCGAAATATTAAAATTGACTGTCTGCTTTCCTGCGATTTCTTTATGATAAGGCTTACCCAGTTCATTGACAGAAAAATCAACTGTTTCCACATCTAAGTATCTTTTCAAGAGAATTCGCACGATAAGTTTCCCGGCAATATAACGCATCCTGTCTTCAGGAAAGCGGAACTTTCCGGCTTGCTCCGACTCCTGCTCACTCAGGATATATTCATGATTCTTCCAGAAATCTGTCATTTCCGGCCAACAGATGCACCATATATGTATCTCATTTTCACGGATACGAAGTTTGTCTGCTGACAGAAATTCCTTCTCCCCGCATCGTTTAATCTCCATTTTTCATTCCCTGAAGCCGTCTCTCAACCTCACTTATTACTTCGTCTTCGTAATCCCGCAGATAAAAATGCCCTCCCGGAAATATTCGGTAGTCAAAATCATTATCCGTATACTTTCCCCATTCACAGATTGCACTCTCATCCGCTTCACCGTCCTTTTCTCCGCCAAATGCAGAGATAGGTGTATGCAGCACTACTCCCGCTTTATCATAATACGTTTCATCCATGGTAAAATCCGCCCGCAGCATAGGCAGAAAGAAATTCAACAATTCCTGATTCTCTAGTATCTCTTTTGGCGTCCCTTCAAATCTTCCCAGTTCCCTCTTAAACGCTTCATCCGGAAGATGATAGATTGGCTTCGGTTCCGGAATGCTGGGAATCCGGCTGCCGGAAATAAACAGGTATTTCGCTCTATATCCCTCTGCCTCCAATCGCTTTTCCAGCTCATAGGAGATCTTCCCGCCCATACTGTGCCCCCATAAGGCATACGGTCCGTCCACAACCTCTCTTACAGCCTCTTCCAGATCATCTAACATAACCGGCATATCTATATACGGTTTCTCCATGATCCGTTCTTCCCTTCCCGGAAGCTGGACTGGACATACCGTTACTTTTCCCTGCATCTTTTTCGCCCACTGATTATAAGCAGACGCGCCGCCTCCTGCAAACGGCAGGCAGAACAAGGTTATTTTCTCTTTGTTGATATTTTCTGTATTTTTTATCAATTTCAAATTCACTTTTATATTCCTCTTGTATCATGTCCTTTTTGTTCTGTTTATCATCCTTTTGCAATACGCTTTTCCCAGGTATTTCTTATTCCTATCATGGATTAGTTCACTCTAACTCTTTATCAAAAAAAATTTTGGTCCATCCTAATATTAAACCAGACGCCAAAACAATATGCGCTACCATAATCCCGTTTACGATCAGGGAATATCCGATCACAGAAAAAACACCTGCTATCGCGCATTCAATAACTAAAATTACCCTCGCGCGCATCCCATAAACTTTTTTCTCTTTCGCATCCAACTTCTTGCTGCTGGCATCTACCGGCGCCATGATAAATATAACGCCAACCGCGACAAACCATATGATCCGCATTTGCCATATTACAGCCGGAGCAGACGCCAGATACAGACTGCATAGAAGGACAAGGATACCGGAAACAGCCATGCAGCCCCCTGCCTTTTCCAAATGAATCCCTCCGGCATACTGCCTTAAAACAGTAAAGGGCAATAAAAAGACTATCATCTCCATCCAATTCCCCGTTATGATGCCAAGTATGACGATGATAAGGTATATTACCACCCTGCCCAGCAGTACGCCGTAAGCATATTCATACAGCCTGCGGTCTTTCTCTTCAAGAATCCCATTCCTGCTTTGTAGTTCAAAAAGCCGACCAGCCATTTTTTTCCACACTAGAATTTCCTCATTTTCTTAACTTCTTCCGGCTCATCTTCCTGATAGTACAGCCAGTTGCACGCCAGATTTGCCGTATACGCCGTCAAGCAGAGTGCAAGACAGTTTACAGCTCCAAGCAGTTTGATTCCCAGGTTTTTTCTGATTATTTTTTTCATAGTTACAAAGCCTCCTTTTTTCCGAAAGTTTACACAAAAATCGCCCTCTTTTCAATTACCGCGGCAAAAACGGTAACTTTTTGGGCGATTTTTGCACGTCCTTATTTGATTGTAAAGATCAGCTTAACAGAGAACTCCCGTTCTCCTGCCTCCACTCGCATAATTCCCGCATACTTTTTAACCAGTTTTCCAACCGTGTGCAGTCCGATCCCGTGACTGTCCGCGTCTCTTTTGGTGCTTATGTACCTGTCCTTGTCCTTTAACAGAGGGACGACATACCCATTGCAAAATTCCATGACAAGGAAATGCCCCGCATTTCCCATATACATCCTGCATTCCACATATCTGCCATCTTCTGTCTTTTCTGCCGCTTCCAGTGCATTATCCAAAAGATTCCCTACGATCGAGATCAAATCCAACTCTTCCAGAAAATCCAGTCTGAGATCATTACCCAGGGTAATCCTATAGGATATATCCTTAGATTCTGCAAGATATTTTCTTTCACATAGGATGCTGTTCAAGATCGGATGCTCACAATATACACTTTTTTGAAGATTCTGAATCCGGACGCCTAAATGTTCCATGATGTCCTTAACCTCTTGATTCTCTCCTTCTTCTATCAAGCCGGCTACTGTACAGATAAATTTATTTATATCGTGTAAGAATGCTCTGTTATCCTCATTAACCTTATTCATATACTGCAGATTGGCAATCTCCGCCCTGCTTTTCTGGTATAGCCGGTCCATCTTCTTCACTTCTTCTGATTTTTCTACAAACCTGTCAAATACTGTGAAAATGAAGATATTCGTCATTAACAGAAGCGAAGCTCCTACCGGAACCATGACCCTGTTCATTCCTTCAAAAGAAGTGTGCGAATAAAACATACATCCTAACATAACGATCGTTGCGGTTGGCAGCATGAGCAGCACTGTAAATGTTTTATTTTCAATCGTCAGATAATCCCTTTTCCTTGTTACCTGATTAATGCATTTAATAAACAGAAATGTCATGGTACTCATCAGCAGGAGTGCTAATGTCTTTTCTGTTTCAGTCCTGAAGCCCTCGGACGCACCAGTCACGCCATATGCATTCGTAAGTGCCGCAAAGAGAAATTCGGGAATAATTGCCAGCACATAATAGCAGCATACCGTAACCAGCTTCTTCCATATATTTCCCCGGAACACAACCATAGACGCGATCATATAGATTACCGGAATCATTACCATATTAAGTATTGAGGATTCCAGGCGGTTGGTTCCGAACATTGCCAGTGCTGCGATACAATATACGAGAAATTTTTCCCAGAATCTTTCTCTTCTGTATGGGAGTATGTTCTTTTCCAAGTCCTCCAACAGATACATCTGAAGAAGACAAATCAAATAATCTCTTATTATCATACCATGCCGTTCCTTTCCCCAAGAAATGTTATCAGTGCGTCGGCAAACTGTCCTTTTCTCGACCTCGAAACATTCAACTGGATTCCAAACGACAGCAACGCAACGTTCTTTTCCAATCCTTCCACTTTTGCCAAATTCACAATATAGCTGTTGTGTGCATACTCAAATCCCCTTCCGGCCAGACACTCATACAGATCACTTAAAGATTCCTTGCAATGCATCTCTTCTATCTTTCCCTGTCTGGCAATGTATATCGTACAGCCCCTTTTCGCCAGACAGATATATAAAATGTCTTCCGTATGGATGCGCATTATCCTTCCCGCCGATGTAACTGTCACGGAAGAATCTCCACAGCACAATTTCACTTTTAATAAAATCATAGGTATTTCCTTTTTCAGACTTCTGTCATGCAGATCCTTCATGATGTACCGGAACGGTTGTCCAACATTAATGCTGTCAGGAGTCGGTTCAAAACAGCCGGAGCAGAACACCAATATTGCTGCTTCATTATATTCCCTCAGCTTCAGTACTGTTTTATTTCCATCCAATCCAGGCATACGCATATCCATAAAAATCAGATCATGCAAAATATCCGCATCTTCCAATAATTCTTTTCCTGATTCATATTCATAAAACCGTATCTCATTCGAAGACAGAATCCCTTCCGTTTTTATGACCGTCTTTATTTTCTCCCTGTATTCTTTATCATCGTCGCAAATTGCTATTTTACACATATTCATCCTCCAGTGTTAGTTTCTTCTAACCCTTTCCCATAAAAAAACCATCTTGCAGAATCTGAATCCTAAGATTATTTGCCTGTTCCTATAACTCCGGTTCCAAATCTGCGAAGATGGGATCTTCAAAAAATTCCTGTATTGTAATATCCAATCCATCGCATATCTTTTTAATTGTAACTACGCCAGCATTCCTGCTTTGTCCATACAAAATATTTTTCAGTGTTGAAGGCGGGACGCCTGAGCGCACCGCCGCTTCATTCACTGTGATATCTTTCTGCTTAATCAGATCGTTTAACCGATATATGACCGCTGTTTTTATATCCACGGAATCAACCACCTTTTTTTCTTCTATTTTATATAAACCGTCTTTAAAAGGTCGCCCATATATAGTCTTTTTGATCTATGTATGATATTTTTTGACAGTTTTCCTGTTTTTAGAGAAATCCGCAAAAAACCTGTCTTTATCAGACGCAGAAAAGCCCCACGAGAACACATCCGGTCCTGCGCAGGGCTTTTCACTTATCATACTATTTTCCATATTTTTTATTTTCCAATGTGCCGGGCCGGAGCCTCCGTTCTTCTTTCCCACTGTTGCCAGTCATCGTTTTGCCTTTTTCATACTTTTATTTTTCTCATTCTTTCCTGATAAAATCATTATTGTTACGTCTATGAAATAACACCGTAAAAAAACACTGCCAAACAGACAGTGCACCTCATTTTATGCATCTGGCTGCCATTTTACAGGCCCTGTAGCTTTGCGTCCCAGACTTTCATCTGGTTTGCCGATTTCCTTATTATAGCTCTAATCTTATGCAAAAAATTGATTTTATTATACTTTAACGCTCAACTATACACAAGAAAAATTTATCGTTTTAACGCCCGAAAAACAAAAAAGAACAGCCGATACATATACCCGAACTGTTCTTCTACTTCCGAAGTCCACGCAGCATTGACATTACTGTTTCCTGCTCATTTGTACTCAGATCGTTCCATATTCCTAGAACTTCTTTCTGTTTTTCTGTCAGATTCTCTGAATTATCTTCCTGAAAAAACTACGATAATGTCACGCCCAAAGCTGTACATATTTTTCAAGTGTGATCAGCGACGGCAGGTTTTCCTGCGCCATGATTCTTCCCAGTGACGACTGGGAAATTCCCGACAGTTGCGATAATCTGCATTTACTGATATCACGCTTTTCACATAGAGATGTTATTTTATCCGCAATATACTTCTCTATCTACAAGTAACTATTCCTCATTTCCGCTATTACATGTTCTTATTGCACCTGTAATAGCAGAAAAATATTAGTTATCAACTTTGCAAGTATTCATTTCCACAATAGGAAGCATACACATAAAAAAATAAAGATACTTTCCTTTCCGCAAAAGTCATTTTCGCTTATATCATTTTTATAATATCACAGCAAGTTACGTTTATCACATAAAAGTTTGAAGCATAATCATTCAAAACAAAAAGCCGAAAGCCACATTGTTATCTGTGACCTCCGACTCCATTCTATCTTATACTACACCATCCTTACACTCAAATCAGCTCCTCTCTCCGGCTCATCTTTTCCCTGTTTTTCCTGGATGATTCTCTTATTGATTTCCAAGCGTTCATGGATCGACGGTTTCTTCTCTTTTCCTGTTATTTCCTTTCTTTCAGCTTTCCCCGCATCCTTAACTGCTATATTTGCTTCACCGCCAGTTCTTGGCACAGCTTCTCTGCTCTCATTTTTCTCTGCTACCTGCTGTTCTCGTCTCTCCTTCACACCTTTTTCTTCCAGGCTGCAAAAGCTCTGCAGATACGGCAGTACATGATTCTGCATATCTGTCAGATCTTCCATATACTTCTGATACTCTTCATTGCCTTTTCCTTGCTGGTAGCTGATCCAGCTTTCATCTGTCAATTTCATTTCATTCTGCATCTTTAACTGACTGATGATACCGCCGTTTCCGGTACCAATATCTATCTTACCTTGAAAATGATGCAGCATCTTGTCGCCCTTCTCAGCATAATATACTGTAAAAAACATCTGTGCTGTCGTTTTTGGTTCGTTAGTCTTTGGATCACGATCAGCATACCAGACTTTGTCCTGTTCTATGGTTTTGGAATCCAAATCAGATAACTTCTGGCATCTTGGATTCCCCAGTTCACTTTTCTCACAATAATTCACATACACCATTGGTTGCATATCTTTTGGAAGTTCCGGTTCATAGGCTTTTAGCCTTTCAATCAATACACCTGCACGAACAGACAAGTCGCATTCTTCGTCTACAATATCTTTCAAGTAAGAAACATAGTAATGAATATTTCCACTTCGCAAATCCAGCATTACTTCCTGTATCGTATTTTCTCCCATCTCCACATTATCTCGATACTCATACGGATCAAATGCTTCTGCAATCTCATCCAGTGCCTCTGCCAGCTGTTCTGTGGTCATCTTCTCTG
>OCLC01000412.1_pt1 | contig 14128 bp, 9 predicted proteins | sample 1502911 | NCBI WGS metagenome assembly OCLC01 (sample SAMN03418284, study PRJEB22391) | human gut metagenome | biome: human-gut; feature: organic feature; material: feces | host: Homo sapiens | place: Italy | collected 2013-04 | reverse complement strand
TGCAAAACCCGACAAGCTGTTATCCGCCATTATATAGGCTCCGCCTGTCAGTCTTACCCCGCCGCTCATACGTTTGAAGTATATGGTATGTCCCGGAACATCCGGAGGAAGTGTCACTTCTATATTACCCGTATTAATAAACATCACATTGTCATCATTGTTATTCAGGGAAGTGCTGACGGATATGTTCCTCCAGTTCCCCACTATGCCATGAAGAGACACATAACTGTCATTGTTCGGATGAAGGAAAATGTTACCCCCCTCCACGAACAGAGGAATGCTCAGGGTCTTGATGTGCATCCCGATCATGGCATTCGGACTCTGTATGTCAATTCCGGCATCATACGATATCCCTTCGATTGTGACAAATTTCGTGTTCCCTCCGATTTTTACACGTGCAAATGTCCTTTCGTTATAAAACTCTATCTGTCCGGCAGACAGGTTGAAACCGACATGGGAATCCGTCCCCTCATAAAGAGTTTTTGAGGACAACATGCCGGAATCTATGGAAAACGGACCGATACGTCCGCTATCCGCCGTGATTTTTCCGCTGATGTCCACATTGACCGCCCTGATACCGTCCGCATCAATCATGGACGCCTTGATCTTCTCGGTCAACAACAGCTTGGTGGCGATAAAAGTCCAGCTCTGTGCTACTTCCCAGTATTTTATTTTTCCCGAAGCCACATTCTGTTTGGGGGTTTCCGTCGAAACCGACGTATGCGAACGGATGCACAGGTACAGCAGGTTGTCATAAAGTACAATGTCGTAAAACTGCTGCCCTTGCTTGCCCTCCAGGTAAGACACAGACGCCCCCCATACACGCATACGCATGCGCGCTCCCTTATCTCCCTTGTCACCTTTTGGAGCAAAACTGACCTGTCCGGTTCTAGTCACCAACGGCATATCACCTCCTTATTCCTTGGTTGTGATGGTCCATGCCACGTTGCCTCCTGCCTGCTGGCACATGTCCCAAGTACACGTGCCGGAAGTGGCTGCTGTACCGGAAGTAGACGGGTTAAGGACTACTCCTGCACTGTCCATGAACACGAAATAGAAAGTCATGTCCTTGTACTTGGTGGTACTTCCACGCTTGACCAGAATGGGCTTATAGACCACCGTGTCACCACTTTCCCGGATGGTCTCGTCCTCGGGCGTGGGATTCAGGATCAAATCAAACGGATCGGACGCATCCATTACGGACTGCGTGTCCTGACCGATGAGCTTGCCGCCCTGGTACACCTCCGCCTTGAACACACCTGTCGTGTCAACCATATCGTTGGTGACGGTCAATGTCTGTGTGGTCTTTCCGCTCAGCACGCTCCACGCACCGTTGACCTGGTTGTACCACTTGTACGCCAGTCCGGTAGTGATCTCGTCACTGCCCATGCGCGCTACGGCTTTCAGAATGCAGCTCTGCCCTTTGTCCCGAAGGGTAAAATACTTGTTGTCACCGGCAATGATCGTCACATGCTTTTGGTTTCCGACCCCCTTGGTGATGGGGATGCTATAGACGAACTGGACGGTGTCGCTGGTATTCCCTATCGTCACGGTAGCTTCCCCCTTGATGGTACAAGAGGCCGCTCCGCTCGCCTTGACCAGATTCTTGACGATCTGCAATCCGTAGTAATCCGTCGTACCGGGCTGGTAAGGGATAAACTTGAAATGTCCCGTCTCACCGCCAAACGTGTTGGTGGAAACATTGCCCGAGAACTTGATCTCGACATCATTGAAATACCATTTCATGGAGGAAGGGACCACCAGCCCTTCCGCCACCCGCGAAGAGGTGAGAATGAAGGACAAGACGGGCTTGAGCGAAGCGAAATCCGGTGCGATGTTCGTCGGCGCGGACGCTTCGCCCATATACTCCTGATACAGATCTCCCTGGTTACACTGGATGGCAGGCATGTATACGCCGCCCTTTTGCGAAAATATGACCTGTCCGGTCGCGCTGGCCAAACTCATGACGCTCCTCCTTCCCCGGTCGTTCCCGTACTATCCGTGCCTTCGGAGCTTTCGGTGTTGTCCTCCCCCCAAGAGGCAGGTGTGAATACTTCGACGGGATGGTCCGTACCGTCTATCTCTTCTTTCGCTGCCTGCGGGGTCAGGCAGATGCCGCCCGCTTCCTTGGCCCTGTCAAATACCGTGTCGCCGGGGAAACGTGCCACGTCCGCCTGCCACAATAATACATTGCCATCCGCTGTCCTGTTGCGGATATCGGTCAGATGCAACCGGTCGGCAACCTCCTTCGTTACTTTAATGTAAAATGCCATACTACTATTGTTTTTAATGTTATCCAAATTTTCTTACTACTACCGCCTTGCCCCCCTGTGTGAGCACCTTGCCGCCTTGTGTCAGCGCCACGTAAGGGCCTCTGTCCTCCACCTCCAGCTTTAACATCATGCCGTTGCTGAAAGGTATCCTGGGAGAGTATCCGTCGGCAACCTTGGCATATCCGGCATCTCCGCTCTTCTTGACGTACCAGTGGCAGTTAAACATGGCGGATGGATTCGGGATAACCCCCATGGTATCCCGAATGACGGGTCTGGGAAAGATGGCGTAAGTCCCATCCGGAACACCCGTAGGTACGCCCTCCCAGTCGGCTTCAATCTTCGGAATCCTGCGGCGTATCACCGTAGAGACTGCCGGGTCCGATGTGCCCGGGGTTGATGCCGGAGTCCCGGAAGCCGCATAGGTGGCCTTGCAGACAATCGTGATGTCATCACCTATATAATTGCGGTCAATCTTATATACATTCTTGTTCAGTGATACAAACTCCCAGTCGTTGTCACCCGCTCCTGTGGTTATCGCCTCCAGCGCTCCCGTAGACAACAGACGGTACCAGAAGAACTTGCATTTGCCCGTAGCCGTCACGTCCGTGTCGCCTACCATCAGTTTAGCCGTGATGGTCTGTGCGGTGATGTCACGCACCGGGTTCCAGTCCAGCGTGGACGGGCTGTCTATCGTCAATACGGGGATCGCATCCGTACCGTCAACCGCGCGGACAAGACAGCTCATCTGAAAAGTAAACAGCTGTCCGGTACGTGTGTCGGCATATTCCGCGTAAAACTCCAGCGTGACGGGTTTTAGGACGGTGACATTTTTTTTCATTGTGATCTGTCCCTTGCTGTCACCGGACTCCGTAATGCTGTAGCCTGTGTTTGTCGATGTGATAAGTGTGCGTGTGGTTCCGATGCGCTCGTACCACTTCATGTTGGTCAGCCTGGAGTTGACCGCCCCGATTTTAGTCACCGCTTCCGGATCGGTGGCGTTGCACCGCGGAAACAGGACCAGCGGTGTCAGCGTATAGTCCGGAGTGTATTCAGCTTTGTCAGCCTGGTAGACCTGCATGTCCGGCACGCTGCCCACCACCTCGATGTTACAACTGGTTTGTAACAGCCGGTAGTTGATTTCTATTTTTCGTTGCTTTGTTGCCATTGTATAAAACCATTTTAAAATGTTACAAAATTCTCCGCCACTTCAAACTGCTGCCCGTCACGCAATAACGCCTGTGCTTTAAACGTACACACCCGCATGTTGGTATAATTCGGTCCGAGATCATCTATCGTCAGAGGAAGATTTTTCCCGGCGCCGGCACGCTTCACCGCCCATGCGTTATCTTCTGATACATTCCCGGTATCACGCGTCCAGCTCACATCAGCGTCAAGTATATGATCTGTCACGTCACGGTTGTACAGCTTGCCGGTAATATATAACGTTGTGGAAAAAGTCTCGATATCAAAATACCACCCCTTTGTGCTGCCGATCTCTATCGTAAATTCCGGGTTCCCTTCCAGCATCGCCCATCCGGCCGCCGCATATTGCGGTTCGTCGGCTGTTCCCGTCATCAGGCACTTCCATTTGCAGCCGTAGTGCCAAACCGTGTCCGCCCGCTCCTGCGTATTGGTGTAAGGATTGTCAGAGGACGCGACTTCGGCCGACCAAAAGCCACGGTCCACCAGTTCCTGTACGGGCAGTCCCTGCCAGTCCACCCGGTAAAGTTCACCGAAGATGCCGGCACGGGCGAATATGTACGAGTGCTTATAGTTGACGGGGAGATTGTCAAACAAATCCAAATTGGGCAAACGCCCCAATATCATGTAATAGTTGTTCTGTTCCAAGACAGGCTTCGTTACTCCTTCCAGCCAGACAAGACATTTATCCGTGGTGGCGGACAAATACCAGTAGCTTTGCCTGTCCTCATTGAAGGCGTTTCCTCTTCTGGTAATGATCGTCAACTCTGTGGGAGGATAGTTTTTACCGCCCGGCACCTCACTGTCCGGGTATGACAACACCGAGATGGAGTTGGCCGGGACATTCTTGGACAGCACGCGCATCCACGAGGCGTAATACTCCCCCGTTGAAAAGAGGTTGTTTACAATCCCGTACACTATATCACCCTCCTGGAATGCGGTGAAGTCATTCTCCCAGCGCTTGCGCAATTTCAGGGTATAAGTTCCGTCGCTCTCTAAAGCCACGGACTCAATGACTCCGTTCTCGGAATATGAGGTGTCGCCTTCCTGTGCGTTCAGACGGTTATAGATGATTTCCTTGAACACTGCGGAGCCGCGTACCTCAAGACGCTCGAACTGACCGCGCCCGTCAGGATAGATACCGGCACCTTTACCGGCAATCATGGAGTCGATGAACTTGCCGAACTTCAATAAGAAATTTGTTCCGTCCGCTTGATCCTTACGAAGGAACATTACTAAGGAGCGCAATGCGGAATACACGTTACTATCCGTGGCCGGTGTAGAGTCATTCCTTCTTATCACATACACACCGCTGTCACCATCGCCCGTATAGGTCTGTCCCTTTAGGGTAAGGCTCTCAACCTTTTCCTCCAGCTCCCCGATACGAGAATAGGCGGCGGTTTCCCCGACAGTATAAACAGGTGAGTCAAAGGAATAATCAAGATTGAATTCAAATCCGATAACCCTTGACTGTCTTCCGTTCTCGAAATAAGCCTTGTTGATAAGGTTGACCTTTTGACCGATGCTATAGAAATTATGAACGCCATCCTCACGGTATGCGTCATTTGACATCATCGTGCAGCCATAGGTACTCGGGTCTATCTTGGATTTGGCAGCGTACTTTTCAGTCTTTTCCTTCAACTCCTGCTCGGCGGCACCCACAAGCCCCAGCTCGGTTATTTTCGTACTGTCCCAGCCGGAAAGCACATATTCATCTCCATCCTGGGGAAAGAGCACATCACCGGGAAGCGGTCTGCCATAGTCCTCATTCCTGACTATCTCCCAAAGCTGTGCCTCAGGGTTCCATCCGCCATCCTCCAATTTCTCCGGCTTTCCCTCAGGATTGAACTTCACGGCAAACTCCAAACCGTTGAGAAGCCCGGATGCGAAACGTATCCTCAGCTCCTGACCGGGGAGGATATATTTCTCGGAAAAGTTAACACCCGTGTCCCTAAAGCGGTAGGCATTCCATTTTTCCTCGGTGGTTGTGCCGTCCTCATTCTCCACCTTGTCCGTCACTTCGATAGTGGTGACATCCGACATGATGCCTGTTCTTCGAGGATAGACTTCATCGAAGATAACCACCTGCTCGACGGCTTCCTCGGTAGTCATATTAGGGTATGCATCAATGTAGGGAATACCCTCGGGCAGCATTAATCTTTTCTGAACCACACCATTCACCACCACCGTTTCATCAACGGGGCGGTAATTTGAAGGAATGTTCCTTGTAGAACCGAAAGCATAGATTCTCGTTGCGTAAGTCGATTGTGAATCCGAACGGGACATTTCCTCTACATTTACACCGATCTCCCAATTAACAGGATCACCGAACTCACAACGCCCGAAATGGATGATGTTTTCAGTCACCCAACATTCGCAATCCCATTTCTTCGCCATCTCAAAACAAGCGTCAAGGATGTTGATGTTGTCGTAACTCATCAACTGGGACTTGTTTTCGACTGTGGAATCAATGGAGAAAACAAAATCCTGTCCTTTGTATGTGTAACCAAGAGCTTTCAAATTTCTAAGGACTATACCGGCTTGTACGTCAAGCGGAGCGGTCAGGTTCCAGGACGCCTCCTGTCCGGTCGTCTCCGGGGTATATTTGAAGATTTTGTTTTTCCATTTCCAGTAGTAGGCGTCAAGTCTTAATTCGTAATCGTAGCCGGCGGTATTGGTGTTGAATGCGGGCTTCTGCAAGTCGCACACCTCGAACAATCCGAAGTTACATTCCACGTATGAGCCAAGTTTGAAATATATGGGATTCTCTAAGGAGAACTTTAACATGATGTAGTCCTCCTTCATCAGAGTGAACTTACGCTTGCAGCCTTCATTGATCAAAGTTGTAAGCTGGATAGCACCGGATATGTCTTTGATGTCGATTTGTTCCATGTCTTCAAAGTTCGGGGATAAAAAAAAGAGTGCCCAATTTTGAGCACTCACATACACGACAATAAAACCAATGTCGTGAATTAGCTTCTGTTTGCCGGATTTGGCTCGTTAAACTTGGCTGAAATTTTTCCGAAAGTTCGGTCTAAACTCTGTGCGTAAGTGACACTCTTGCCAGTATAAATAAGATGGTAAACCTCGCTACTATTAGCAGGAATCTGAATATCAACCACACCTTTATACAGCTCATCAAAGAAAGCTTTCTTCTTTGCTTGATAATCAGACTGAGAATTACTCTCGATAGTGAACGAAAGAGTTATTTCCCTCTCATCGACTTTAGGATTATTGATTATTACCCGTTTCCCATGTTCAAGTCGGCTTTTGTTCTCAATAAAATCCTTCATGGAAGCGGATGCCCCAATAACATCAAGAAACCCCTCTCCCATTCTCACACCCCATGTTGTATAAGCGTTTTCGCCATTAATTAATAATTCATCCATAGACTATAATTTTGCTGTATTCTTTTTAACTTCTGCTATATCTCTTTGCATCTGTTGAATAGGTTTGACGATTGCCCCTGTATTTTCTGAAATCTGTACCAATTCAAGATAAGATTGTGCTATCAAATCTCGCGTATCATCAGCGATATTCCTTGTTTCCGTATTTATGGAAAGTAGAGCATCTGCTTTTACTGTCAGTAGATTAAGTGATTGAGATTGAATAATATTCTGATTCTTTATCTCTTCTCCTGCAATCTGCAATGCTGTAAACCGCCCGTTCAACTCTTCGCCGGTATCTTGAGACATGGTTTGGAAACCTTTGCTGCTTGCAGACTGGGAAGCTGCTTCCTGTGAAATCTTGTCATATCCGGTTGCTGCGGCAAGCTCGTCACGGAGCTTCATGGCTTCGTCCACATAACCCATGTATTCATCCATCAGCTCCTTACGCTCATTATTATCAAGCGTACCATCATCCTTCATGGCTTCACCGAATTTATCATACCATGTCCTCAGTTTGTCACTAAACTGTTCACCGATGGCATTTGACAGCATCGCCTGCATGAAATATTTGGATATGTCATCAGCAAAATCCTCCGCACTCTTCTCCATATCCATCAGACTGCTTATAAAACTGTCATACATGGAATCGAATGACATTCCGATCAGGCCCTCATAAAGACTGTCGGTCAGTTCTTCCAGTTTTCCTGCCTGCTCTATATAATCATCCAGCTTGTCGGTAACACGCTCACCGTAACCTCCCTTACCGGAAGATTTCATGATATCCCATAACCATACGTCCGACCGTAGAGCCTTCATCTGTTCGGGGGTCAGATTCCACAAGGAATCGGTGCCGGAGAAATCCTGCATGCCGGTAGCTTTTCTTGCGTGTTCCAGCATTTCATCCGTCCATTTCAGATAATGCTGCCAGCTGCCGTGGCTCTTATGATATCCGGCTTGCTCCTTTGCTATTTGCAGATAGTTTTTATTGACTTCCTCCTGATACTTTACAGCTTCCCTGTAAGATTCAACCGATTTCATTCCCTTGCTTGCCTTCATCTCGTCAGTCAGATCCTCGATGGCCGTTTGCAAAGTTCCATTCCTGTCCGTCAGCCTGTCTATCGTTTCCTGTACTTCCTTGGCGTTTCCACCTATTCCAAACAAGGAGTTGAAGCCTCCGAATGAGATTGCGTTCAGGATGTTTCCTATGCCGTTCCTCAATGACTTGCCGATTGTGACAAACAAATCCCCTGACAAGACATCACCGATAATTCCACTGACAGCGTTCAGAACAGCATCAAGCAGACCACCGACAAGATCACTTAATCCGTCTTTGAGTACGTCAATGATGGACAGAATCCATCCGACAATGGGGACCTCCTTAAGAGATTCTGACGTTTTTCCTATGACATCCTTGAATCCGTTCACGGTTTTGATAATTCCGCTATATGCGTTATACAATCCACCGGATGAAATCTGCTGCAAGCCTCCCAATAAATTTTCCATGCTTGCTTTCAGTATGGTGGCGGTATCAGTCACATTACGCTGGGCCTGATTGGCGATATCAGTCTGCGTCTTCACATTGGCGGATGCAATGTCAGCATTCTGCCGTGCTGTTTCAAGAGCGTTTGCTGCGGCTTGTTTCTCACTTTCCGTTCCGCCCTTCTGCGCTTTGGTGTAATCATCCTGTGATTTCTTTAGTCTTTCCAAAGCAGCTGTTTCAATCCCTATGGCACTGATACGATTCTGTTCTGCTATTTGATAGGCTTTTACATCCTCTCCAAGTTTCTTGAAGTTGACTCCACTTGTACCACCCAAAGACTTTTCCATCTGGCTGATGGCGTCAATCAATGATTTCTGGCTTGCCTGATCGGAGTTCTTGAACTTGTCAGTCCGTACATATTTTTTCGCTTCGTCCAAGGCGGGCTTTATCATGTCGGAAAACATGGAACCAAACTCACCGAACACAGTAACCCAATCTATATTGGCTTTTATGGCTTCTGTTTCCTTGTTCTGTATGGCAACATCACGTTGTTTCTCCAGTAACTTTACTTGTGCACTATTAACACCGTTTTCTTCCTGTGCTTTCCTTATTTTTTCCGCATACTCTTGGGCGATAGCCAATTTCTGCTGCTGGAACGTGCCATATTCTTTCAAGTAGTCGTTCAAAGCCTGTTGTTCGGCTTTCAGCTGTCCTTCAGTTACATCGGAAATATCTTTATCTCTCATACTTTCGGCATTGGTATAAGCTTCTGAAATTTTCTGTGCCTGCTTGTCGGTCAGCTTACCGTTACCGGCTTTGCTCCATTCTTCCTCCTGTTTTCTTATCGCATCAATCTGTTTCTGATAATCAAGGTCAATCTGTTTCAACTTCTTTTCCGTGCCTTCTCTCATCAGGTTGATTTCATCCTGTTGGTTCTGACGGTGAAGAGACAAGAGTTCTTCGGCAAGTTGTTCAGAGAGTTGCTCTTGCTGTTTCAATAATTTCTCTGCTTCTTCTTGACGTCTTTTCCTTTCTTCTTCACCAATCTTTGAAGAATCTTCATTCGGGTTGAATATCAAATCATTAACATCTATGTTTTGTGCTAATTCATTTTGAGATTTATTTAGCTCGTATATTTCACGTCTAAGTTTAGCAATGCCTTCATCTATTTCTTCGACCTTACCCAAAGCTGCACCAACCTTCATTTGTTGACCTGCATACATATCGGGATTCGCCTCTCTGTCTATTTTATTTCTTAATTCAATCTGTTTGTCAAGTTTTAGTTGTGCATTTTCCCTTTTAGCATATTCTTCTGTTATTTTAGCCTCATTTTCCAATATTTTTTTAGCATTCTCTGTCATTTTATCCTGTGCAGCCCTCGCACGTGCAGATGCAATAATCGAAGAAGTAAGTCTTGCATAAGCGTCAGCTGCCTTTCCCGTTAGAATTTCTTCTTCTGAAAGATTTTTGAAGAAATCAGGATATGATTTTTGTAGCTCATCAACAGCTTTTTTTCTTTCACGAATAGGCTTTGAAGCATTTTGAGTAGCTTTATATAATAATTCCAACTTTGTTATTTCGGATTGAGCATTTTGAACTCCTTTTAATTGAACGTCATTTAGTTGTTGTTGAATATCAACAAGAGGTTTCATGACATTCTTAGCATTAAACAGCCCTGCAACCCAATCCACCACCTTATCGCCATAAAGAGTAAGCAGTGTAATACCAACCGTTAATACAGTCTGCCAGCTAAACAAAGACGATACCACTTGCTTCCATACTGGAATCGCCGACTGCCCCGACTCCTTCAATAGTTTATATTCAGTTCTCGCCCGTTTAATCTCATCTGCTAAAATTGGAATATTATTCGATATAGCAGAGAAAAAAACTTTTGGACCGTAAGCCAAAGAAGGAAGTTCGCGTCCTACTTGCTGAATAGACATACTAAGCCCATTCCACTGCTTACCATAATTACCTACATTACGTTGATGATTGCCAATAGTGGTATCAAGTTCCTTTATTTTTGTATCCGCTTGTTGAATAGACGCAAGCAATTCTTTACCAAAAGGAGAATTGCGCTCTTCTTCTGTCAATTCGCGATAAGCTATCCTCATTCTTGATAAAGACTGGGATAACCCGTTCATGGAAGTAGCGGCTACATTATCAAGTTTGGCATTATTGTTCAATGCTTGTCTCACTTCTGACAAAGCAGTTTTATGTGTCAATAATGAATTGTTTAACTGTTCAAGCCGTTTTTGTTGAGCAGAAGACAAGGAAGAATAATCACCTTGTGACTTGTTGATTTTCTTAATCTCAGCATTAATCAAACGGATAGCGTTCATTTCATCTATCATTCTCTTGACATTCTCTTCTCTTGTGCCAAGAATACCGTTTATCTCGGTTCTTAGGTCATCATAAGCCTTTGCTTGCGCCCGAACACTTTCCGTTTCAGCCGTATTTGTTTGCCTTGCAGCATCTCCATTCTGTGCCGGATCAGCCGTAGGTTTAGATACAACCTCTTGTGCTTTGACAATCTTTTCGGTTGCTTTATTGATTCGACTGACAGAAAGCATAATCTTTCCTTCCGCTGCCGCAATCTTATCCACCAATGTATCGTATTGCCCCAAAAGGGAGGTTAACTGTGATTGCAAACCTTTAGCTATATCAATATCGACCTTGATATTAATACCCATCAATGCTTTTTTGACATTTTCTATCTCGTTCTTCAGTTTGCGCAACTTCTGAACATCACTGTCTACATTTGAAATAATGCCTGCCATATCTATAATTTTTTTTCTATTTGTCTACCTGCATACAAGATACCATTAGTCATAATAACTTCAAACCCTTTACTTTCGACATAGCTTGCATAAGGCTGACCGTTAGCCAAATAAAGCCCATCCTTTGATTTTTCGGAATAAATCAGAAGATTCTCTGTATTTCTTACCGCTTCGGAATGAGAACCGTCTGATTCCACCCACATATCTACTATTTTCCCATTACGGACAACACATCCCCCATTTGCATTATTCAAGTTGCCAGTCCTATTTTCATAAGTCTTGTTAATCTTCGCATTTCGGGTGGCGTCTCTCCCTATTTGAGAAAGGGTATTATAATATCTATCGTCTACACTTTCAAGTAACTCATCTAATCCAGATGTATCTCCTCTAAACTCCATTATTTTTTCATTTGTGCTAAATTCGACAAATACAAGTTATCCAGCAATATTTCAAGTATTTGATATGCGACAACGGAATAATTGTCGTGAAATAATTGGAAATGATTGATTTTTGAGATATTTTTGCAAACGTTTAAGTTAATAAATGTACTGTCATGAAAAATACACTGCTTCTGATATTGTCAATATTTGCTTTTTCAAGTTGCAATAAGTCATATAAATATGTGGAAACGGTTAAAGAAAAGTCATTATTCAGCAACTCTTACAATGAGAAGGAGGAGGAACCTAAGACGATAAGCTCAAAGAATGATTCCCTTGCGTATTTAGAAGCATATCAAAAATTTTGCATTTCTCAAAAAGTTTATAAAGATATGACTAATCAAGGAATAGAGTTTGTTAATATTCCGATAAAATTCTCACTGTACAACTCAAACGGTGAAAAAGTAAATCCGTATATAAACCAATCAACCCTTGACAATATAAAAAATAATGTTATGTCTTTAGATGATAACATTGGAAAAACAATATCGGACATAAAAAAAGAAAAACAAAATCCTATTGATTCTATAACAGTAAAAAAAATATCCTCTTTATTTACATTTAACAAGGACGAATTTGACCCACGTGAACTAACATGGATTAAACCAAAATCTGCTCCCCAATATACCAACCAGAATGGAATATATTGCTATTTTATGAAAGATATTGATGGGGTATCAAACTTTAGACTCAGAATACAATATTATTCTGACGATTGGTTATTCATTCGCAAATATCAATTTTCTATTGACAATAAAGCTTATGAATTTATCCCCAATAATGTAGAAACTGATTCAGGTAATGGAGGATATATATGGGAATGGTGTGATGAAAATATCCATTCCAATAATGACATTGAATTAATAAAGGCACTTTCTAATGCTAAAACTGCAAAAATAAAATTTATTGGAAGGCAATATCACGATATAAAAACCATATCACAAAAACAGATTAAAGGAATAAAAGATGCCGTAAACTTATATCTCGCAATGGGAGGGAGTTTGTAAGATTCATATTAAGCGCACCCCAACCTAATGAGGTGCGCATTATTATTTAAGCAGCATCTTTACCTAAGAACTTTTCTACGAAGTAAATTTGCCCCTTACCAGTCATTTTGGTAGTAGTAGTGACCAATACAGAGCCGTCCGGCTTGGTGATGGTGGTTTTCTTCAATTCAAAAAGCCCCAATTTCATAGCTTTCTGCGTCGGCTGATTGTAGTAGTCACCCTTTTGACAAAGATAACCATTCTCGCGCATCCAGCTAAACAAACGGTTCTGACCGATATTCACCCCATTTTGTTGTAATATTTTAGCCAGTTCAGCAATTAAACAAGAGCGATGTGAAGTTGAGACAGCATCAGCAAAAAGGACTTTAGGTGCATCTTTCTGAATCTTCTGTTCGGCTTCGATACGCTTCTGTTTTTCTTCTTTTAAGTTGATTGCAAGCTGAATCAGAAAATCGGGTGAGGTCAAAGCCTTTTCAAGTGTCTCTTGCGTCATGTATGCACCATGTTTGCGGATTGAGGGCAAAACTTCGCTTGTAACCCATTTGCGAAACGGTTTTGCCTTTTCGCTGTCACTGCGAATTATCACATCATATAAACCGCTTTCGGTTATAAATGTAACTTGTTGATTTCTACCTAACGAATCTATGGTGTCCATTTGGCGGACATCATCTTCTTCAAGCCTTGACCTGACATTTCTTGCGTTAGCAATGCCTATAACACCGCACACATCTGCCAAACAAAACAAAGGCTCATTACTCTCATTCATCGCGATTCTTACTTTTCCGAACTGCTCATTTTGGAAAATCTGAATATTATTCATACTTTTACACAGTTTAAAAAATTAGACCCCACCAAAGGCAAGCTCCTCACTTCTTACCAATGGCGGGGTTATATTTTTCAGCCGTGAGGATAGCTGCGTTGTTTCTGTTTGCAAACTTATTATATAATCGTGTAAGAGAGAGATTTTCACTTTACCATAACACGACAATCGTTTCATTGTCGTAAAGTTTTTGGCGGTGGTCTGATTTTTATCTGTTTCATAATCATTTAGTCAATACCTTGTCTATCAATCCACGAAGTTCTTTCAGTTCTTCTTCGGTCAATCCATACACATTACCCAATGCTGAAGGTTTTTCAATCTTTAAACCGTACTTTACCCCCCCCCTGCTGTTTCTCTTTGGGTAAAATGGCGATAGCAAATCGTTTACTCATTTTCTTGTTGTTTTTGATTTATAACTATGTTTTTAATCTCTCATTTGGTAGCAATTATTGGCGGTGGTCTTGTTTTGAAGTTCATAATCGTATTTATATGCTTGGATATATTCTAAATCCCTCTACCAGTTTCCCTTCAAAATCAGAAATCAGCTTGCGTATCTGCTTGTTTTGATTATCAGCGTTTATATAGTGTCCTGCCAAATAATAACTTTCTACATAGGCATTGCTTATTTGGGCAAATATATTGCGCAATCTTTCTTGGAAAGGCAATTTGTCGCAATCATATACGCCTGCCTGTATCTCACCATAAATACCAAATCCGACTCCATTCTCTGTAACTTGTGTTT
>OCLC01000411.1_pt1 | contig 14192 bp, 15 predicted proteins | sample 1502911 | NCBI WGS metagenome assembly OCLC01 (sample SAMN03418284, study PRJEB22391) | human gut metagenome | biome: human-gut; feature: organic feature; material: feces | host: Homo sapiens | place: Italy | collected 2013-04 | reverse complement strand
GACGGAAAGGCTCAGATTTTCGTAAGCCAGCCAAAACCTCCGTACTCGATCGGCGACCTGTGGTTCAGCTCGGCGACATCCGACATTCTTACCTGCGTTGTGGCTCGTGAGTCTGGCTCGTACGTGGCATCCGACTGGCAGAAGCGGAATAAATATACGGATGACTCCTCTCTTAACAACTGGATAAAGGGAGACTATGCAAAAACGCTCAAGGATGTGCAGACGCAGATAGATGGGAAAGCCGAAACGTGGAGACAGAGCACAGACCCGTCTAAGTCGTGGACAACAGACGCACTGAAAAAGCAGCATAAGGGTGATCTGTGGTACAACACGACCGAGCAGAAATCCTATATCTACAGCGGTAGCGCGTGGGAACAGATGAAAGCAGAGCCGCCGAGCGGTGTCTACGATGCGATTGACGGAAAGGCTCAGATTTTCGTAAGCCAGCCAACCACGCCGTATGCGGTGGGAGACCTCTGGTTTGACTCATCGACCGCGGACATCATGACCTGCGTAACAGCACGGGAGAGCGGAGATTTTGCGGCTGCGGACTGGCAGAAGCGGAATAAATACACGGACAACTCCGCGGTAGATGCACTGGACAAGGCCTTAACACAGCTTGAAATTTTTAACCGACTCACCAATAACGGCGCTGCACAGGGCCTTTTCTTGAAAGATGGAAAACTGTACCTCAATTTCTCGTACGCACAAGGAGGAACCTTAAAACTTGGCGGAGTCAACAACGGCAACGGTCAAGCGGAAGTGTATGATTCCAGTGGAAATAAGATCGGAAGCTGGAACAAAGACGGTTTTAATTTGCAGAAAGGTTCCATATATGGTACGCAGATCCACCTTGAGTCACAAAATGACTATATACAAGGCACGGTCAACGGAAATGAAGCTGTCAAAATCTCCACAGGCGGCGTAAAAGTTGACAGTACGGCTAACTGGGGACTTGGCGTTACTCGGAAAGAATATATTTTTGAAATGAATCCGTACTTATTCCCTGGCGTTCGATTGCTTGATCGATCAACGGGAGCTGGAATTGGCAGCACGTGGACAAGCGGACACTTCGGAATGTGTTACACGTACGATCTTTCAGGATATTCCTCTGTCACTGATTCGCTCTCGAATTATGGTGTATACATGAAAGCCGGAAAAGAGGATGCAAACGGCGGCTTTTATGCAATAGGAAATGGACTTGGAAAAGGTTCACGTGTAACCGCAGAGGGAATCTACACTTCTGGAACCAAAAATAGAATTGTAGATACCGAAAACTACGGTCAGCGTCTCCAGTATTGCTATGAGATGCCAAGCCCGTTCTTCGGAGACATCGGAGAAGCGGAAACGGACGAAAACGGCCTGTGCTACGTTCAGATTGACGATATTTTCGGCGAAACAGTGCTGAGAAATGACAAGTATAACGTGTTCTTGCAGAAAGAGGGATGCGGCGACCTGTGGATCGAGGAAAAAACGGCAGACTACTTTTTGGTCAAAGGAACACCAAATCTTAGCTTTTCATGGGAGCTGAAAGCTAAACAGGCAGATTACACGCTAGAAAGACTGGAAAAGAACGAAACTCCATATGAAAAAGAGCCGGAATTGGACTACAGCGAAATCGGCTATCAGACGTATATTGATTATGTAGAATCGAAAATTATAGCATGAAAGGAGAAACAATGAAAGTCTTAACAAGTTTTACGAAATTAGTAACCGGAGAGGGCATCCGGATCGCTTACACCTATTCAGAGGTGGACGATTCCGGCGACCTTATCAGTCAGAATAACCGCGGCAATTTTGTCGCGGTTAACCCGGAATTGAAAAAGCATATCGCCGCAATTGATGAATATATTGAAAATAATCAGCTCAATAAGGAGGAAAACTAATATGGCAAAATTCACAGATTACACCGAAAAAACAGAACCGGTAGACACCGACCTTGCTCTCATCTACGACACCCCAGCCAAAGTGAATAAAAAGTTTACTTTCGGCAATCTGTGGAAATGGATTGCTAAGAAAATCGTGTCTGAGGGTATCTCTCAGCTTGATACGACTAATAAGACAATCCCTGGAGCCATTAACGAATTAAATAGTAATCGGCTCAGAAGTTCAGAAAACATAGTTTCTGCTTCTGATCTTGCTGAAGATGTACTTATAAAATGTGATTATGGAGAAATTAGGTTATTCACAATACAAAGCACAGTAAGTATCGATCAAGGTTCTCCGGATGGCAGAGGCGGATTTCTACTTGTATATCAAAGCAATTCCGGCAGCAAATACGGAATTGTTGTGCTTTTTTCTTACGATCAAACTATATGGATGAAAATTAAAAGTAATACTTGGAGCGAGTGGGCAAAAATACAATTGTCTTAAAGCAAGCTATAGAGCAGGTCATCCACAACATCGGCGTGCGATCCGGCATCGGGAGACCGCTATTTCCTCATCTGATCCGGCACACCACAGCTACAAATGCGATAGACCACGGCATGGACGTGACAGATCTGCAGAAACTCCTCGGTCATACGCGGATCAGTACCACGATGATCTACGCAAAAGTAACGCAGGAAAACGTAAGATACAGCCATCACCGATACGTAGTCTAACAAGCCTACAAAGAGCCGTGAGAAAAAGAGTACAATGTTCCTAAGAAACGAAATTTCGGGAAAAGGAGCATCGACAAATGAGAATTGACAGATCATTAATCAGTAACACGAACACTTACAGTGAGAACGATCCTAAATGTATTGTAGTCCACAACACAGATAATTTCAGAGCGGGTGCCGATGCCCGCACACACGCAGAAGCGCAGCATAATGGTGAGCTGTCCAATATGTCTGCACACTATTACGTGGATGACGGAGAAACGGCGTACCAGGCAGCGCCACACAGTCGCGGATGCTGGCATGTAGGCATTAACTACGGAAACGGAAATCTGTTCGGAACTTACGGGAATCGAAACAGTATCGGCGTAGAAATGTGTGTGCAGGGCGGATACAATTACGAAAAGGCGTTTCAGCACACCGTGGAGCTGGTGAAATATCTTATGAAAGAAACAGGTATTCCAGCATCAAGAGTCTATCGGCATCTTGATATCTGCAGCAAAAACTGCCCATCGCAGATTAATGCAAGAGGTGATTGGACGAGATTCAAAAAGTTGATCAGGAACGGAAAGTCCGATTCTTCCGGAAGTGGCAATTCATCCGGAGAGAAAACCTACAAGCCAGGAATCTATCGAGTCAATACTGATCTGAATATCCGGGAGAAACCGGATGCAGACAGCCGACGCGTCGGAACGATCAAAGACCGCGGCAGCTACACGGTGACAGAAATTCAGAATGGAAGCTGGGGACGGCTGCTCTCCGGTGCGGGCTGGATCAACTGCCATGCAAAATTTTGCACTTATGGCGGCGCGGCCAAAGAATCCACCTCAAAAGCGATCGCAGTCGATGGCGTATGGGGTCATGAGCTGACCAAACGCTTGCAGGAGATTTTTAAAACCGGAGTAGACGGCGTGATCAGTGACCAGCCAACAGCTAACAAAAAATACTGCGCTGGTATTGCGGCGGCCGAATGGTCTGGTAAGCTGTCCGGCGGCTCCGATCTGATCAAGGCCATGCAGAGATGGGCGGGAGTGACCGAAGACGGCTATATCGGACCGCAGACCATCCGTGCGCTCCAGAAAAAACTCGGTACACCGGTAGACGGCGTGATCAGCTACCCGTCAGCGATGGTCAAGGCTTTGCAGGAATGGTGTAACCGCCAGTAAAAAATATAAAAGATATCAAGAGGCGTGGGGATTTCCCTACGCCTTTTTTTATTGCAAAAAATAAAAAAAACTAAAATAACCTATTGACGTATACGTCAATGAGTGGTATTATATAATCAAAGTTAAGGCATAACAAAAATCAAGGAGGAAATTAAAATGGAAAAAGCAAACAAAATTAAAAGTCTGGAAGGAATCCAGAGAGTAAGATTTAATGATTTTTCGGAGTACGAATCCGAAAAATCAGCAAACGGGGGTTCATACGGTTTCTGGACTGATTACACCCGTTTAGAAAATGGCCGTTGGGAAGCTTCCTACGGCACTACGGCAGAATTTGACTTCTGCCCGGTGTGCGGAAGCTTCGATGATCACCGCCTCGAAGACGGAACTTACGAGTGCGGTGAGTTCCAGACGGTCAGCGAAGAGGAACTGATCGAAGAAATCAATAAATTCGTTGAGACAGACGACGAATTTATTGAATATAAAGGAGAAAAATAATGAAAATAAAAGAAATCCGGAACGCCTCCGGCTTAACACAGGAGGCGTTCGCAAGAAAATATAACATCCCCAAGAGGACTATTGAGGGATGGGAGGCGGGAAAAAGAAACCCGCCGGAGTATGTCCTTTTACTACTCGATAGAGTAGTTAGAGAGGATACCAAAAAAACAGAAAAGGAGAAAACAGAGATGAATAGCTTTTATAATACGATAATTTTAAAACACGGAGTAGGCAGCTACACCAGGAAACAATTTGATAACTTTGTTGAAGGCGATTGCATTTGCGGCGAAAACGCAAGCCCGGAAGAACTGAAACGCTGGACGGGCGACCAGTACGACTTTGCAAAAGCCGAGCTTGCTAAATATAGCTGCTCGTACCGCAAGTCTGGTGGGTACGTATTTGCAGACGAATACGCGCTCGAATACTGTAATACGGACGAGGACGGGGAATTTCTCGATGGATCAGACCTCGATCTCGCGGAAAAAGAAGCATGAGAAAAAAATAAAAGAGTCGTGCCATTTTGACACGACTCTTTTATGTGAAAAAGCAAAAACACTTGAAAAACCAGAACAACAATGTTAAAATATATTTGCAAGATAATTAAGATCTTGCATCAGGCGCGAGTCTGTGAGTTGAAAAACATTATTGAATAGGTGCCATAAGGTAGAAAAAAAGGACGCAAAACTTGCGTCCTTTTTTTGGGGAAAAATCCAAAAAACTATTGGCTTTTGTACTCCATTGGAGTATAATTAAAACAACAAAGGAAAACAAAACAAAAAAGAGAAAGGCGGAAACAATAATGACAAAATACGGGAAAGAGTACAAAATGAATGAGGAAGAATGGGAAAACATCGCAACCTATATGAATGACGAGATTAGAGAAGAGCTTCACAACACTATAACTCCATGCGAACCGGAAGAGTTTCTGAAAGCGTACGTAGAAAGAGATCCAGATTTTGAAGAACTGCTGAGCAGCGAGTTTTCAATTGAGCTGTAAGGTAAGGAGAGAAAAAGATGTACTGGAAAGAGGTCTTAAAGGTTTACAGAAGCATGGGCGTGGAGAACATTATTCCGGTTGCTCATACACGAATTAAACCAAACGTGAAAGTATTGATTGACGAAAACGGAAATTTCGTTGGAGCAATGTTAAATGAATATGATCGATTCACGATTCCGTGCACGATTGAATCAGAATCAAGAACGAGCGGTTGCTCGCCACATCCAATACATGACAACATGCAATATTTATGTAGCGAGTACGACGACCCAAAGTGCAAAGAAAAGCACGAAAGTTACATGAAGCAGCTGGGAGAGTACATCGAAGAGGTTGACGACGAGCTGGCAAAATCGGTATACCGTTTCCTTGAAAAAGGACTTCTTCGAGATTGTATTAAAGATCTTTTAAAAAAAGTGAATCTGCCAGAAGAAAAGGTTATGGTTTGCTTTACAATGGTAAGTAGGGAAGCTTTGACAAGAGTTTCTGAGTCGGAAGAAAAATATAAAGCGTATTGTTTGCACGCATTGCAGGCGGGAGACGGGCAAGATTTCCAGTGGCGCGACTATTATCTGAAAACGCTGGCACCAAACGGCGTGTGCAGCATAACAGGAAAACCGGATTTCATCCCGCCAACTTATCCGAAAGGAATAAGAAATTCGCGAGACTCAGCAAAATTATTTGTCGGCGGATCAACAAATAAAATAAAAGAGAACTTAGACGGAATGCCGACGATCAATCCGGGATATGTGATCACGCAAAAGATCGCCCACACGCTACAGTGCCTAAATTATGAGGGTGAACAATGGGCATATCAATTAATCCGGGATAACAAGGGAATAATGAGCGAAGCTATAAATAAAATTGAAAATGAGCTTGGTCTGTCGGAAAATGAGAAGAAAACGTTTGAGAAAAAAATAAAAAAATGTATACTGCAACAGTAAAAAATAGAGAATGGATGGACAAGAAGGCAGAGGAAAAGGAAAGAGATGGAAATTAAAGAAATAAGAGAACAAATAGGTCTTTCACAAGTAGAATTTTGTAAGCGGTATGGGATCCCGAAAGGGACCTTGTGCCACTGGGAGAGCGGAGAGAGAAAACCGCCGTTATATGTGTTAAATTTGCTCGAAAAGGTTGTGGAACAAGACAAAAAAGAAAAATAGGAAAGAATTATCAAGGACGCATAATTTGCGTCCTTTTTTATTGAAAAGTTGCAAAAAACTATTGATTACTATACTCCATTGGAGTATAATAAAATCATAAAAAGAACAACAAAACAAAGAAAGGCGGAAATAAAATGAACGCAAAAGAAGTTTTAAATAAAATGAACGAAAATTATTTTTCAATAGCAGCGATTCGTCGGTGCAGAAAAGATGAAAACTACGAAGTAGGCGATATTTGCAGAAACAGCTTCGACTGGAATTATGAAAAAGATGAAAGCACTTTTGAAGATGATGAGCCTGTTGAGCTTCCTGGAACATGCGGAATGAGAATCGAGAATCTGGAAAATCTCGACGAAGAAGAAGCAGAAGAGGCAGAGAAAATTTTAGAAAAAGCGCTGGAAGACTCAAAAGCGTATGATTATGGATACCAGACAGTAATTATAGCTGGAGATCGATATCGTTACGGAAACGACGAAGACGAGATCATCATTGAAAACGCAGAAGTGATCGGAATAGCATAAGAACAGGAGGAAAAAGGAAACAAAAGAATGAAAGTAAAACCGTGTCAAAAATTGACGCGGTTTTTTATTTGACATGGTGGGCACAATATGCTAATATCTGAATGTGTCATTTTCGTGTCATATGTTTGTTAGAAAATGGCGTATTTATGGGCATTTTTGGTGGTAAGAATACTTGACTTTTAATCAAGTTGTCCGGGGTTCGAATCCCCGATGCTTCACTATGTGGAACCCTTTCGAGGGTTCTTTTTTTGTTCTGCATATCCAAAATTGGTCCGGTGGACCAATTTTGATTATGTTTATCTTAAGGTTACGGCGAAAATCTTGCAAAAGAGCAGGAAATGTACTATGCTTTGAAAGAATAAAAAAGAACGGAGGAATCTGTTTATGGCACAAAAAAACAAAAGACGAAGACGCCAGTTTCAGCAGAAAGTGATTTTAAGTGTTCTGCTTGTTATCATTATCGGATTGATTGGCGTGCTTGGATATCAGATGCAGAAGAACGAGAAAAAACAGACGGATGGAAACGCAAGTGCATCCTCTTCGGTTTCGTCATCCTCTCTTGTTGGGGACAGTTCAGAGCCGATATCGGATTCCAGCCCGGAGGAGGAGATTACACCGACGCCTGAGCCGGTACAGCAGATTTCGTCAGATGGTCTGAACAGTCAGCATGCCCTGCTGGTGCGGGAAAGCGATCTGGCTGAGATGATGAATCTGGGCGGAGATGAGAGAATTTATCCGGCGTCGATGACAAAGATTATGACAGCGCTGCTTACCATTGAAAATCTTCCGGATCTGAACGAGACGATTACGGTTCCGGAGGACATTTTCGAGGAACTGACGGCACAGGATGCGTCGGTAGCGGGATTTAATCCGTACGAACAGCCGACGGTTCGTGATCTTCTCTATGGTGTGCTGCTGCCATCCGGCGCAGATGCCTGTGAGACATTGGCGAGAGCAGTCGGCGGATCGGAAGAAGGTTTTGTGGCCATGATGAACCAGAAAGCAGAAGAACTGGGACTTACCAATACGCATTTTGAGAACTGCACGGGACTGCATAACGACAACCATTATTCTACCTGCCGTGATATTGCGGTGCTGATGAGTGAGTGTCTGAAGAGTGATACATTTCGCGAGATCGTGACGAGGGAGGTTTACACAACGGAAGCTACCGCATCACACCCGGAGGGAATTACGCTGTATGATACGATGCTCCACCGGTTTACCAGCTATGAGATGAGTACGACACTGGAGAACGGGGCAGTCATTGAAGGCGGAAAGACCGGATTTACCGATGAGGCGGGTCAGTGCCTGGTCAGCTTTGCAGAATATGGAGGCGAAGAGTACATACTTGTTACGGCAGAGGCCATGACGGATTCGGGATCTGCGGTGGACAGCATCGCGGATGCGAGTACGGTGTATGGAAGACTGCAATAAAAAGATTACAACAAAAAAAAAGAGCTGGAACTGGGAATTTTCCCGTCTCCAGCTCTTTTTTAACCAAATGAAGGAAGTCTCCTATTACCATTGCGAATATCCGCCTGACACGACAAAAATAAAGTGTGGATAATGATGGGGATGTTTTGCACGAAGTGCGCAGAAACGGCAGATGTTTTCCACAAAATGAAAAAGCACGGAGGAGAAATTGTGGATAACAGAAAGGAAAAATCCGGTTTTTGTGTATAGATCGCGCCGGATGGGAAATACTGCTTACTGTAGGAAAAGCAGGAGGAGAGCGAGAGATTGAGAAACGCCTCTGAAATGCTTAAAAAGATATCAGCAGAGGTGGTAAGAACATGAAAAGAGACAAGTTGAGAATCGGCGTGATCACAGCGGCACTGGCAATGATGATTGCAGGCGCAGTGCTGACCTGGCAGCAGGATGCGAGAAACGGTAAGGCAGATCAGGCGAAACAGGGAGAGACGGCACAGCTTACAGAGGACGAAAGCACCGGAACTACAGAACAGCAGACGGAGGAGACGGCGGGAGATGCAGACGGAACGCGTGCCGTACAGGATCAGGCAGATGATGTGGAAAACAGTCTGGAACAGGTGCCGGAAATGGAAGCGGCGTGTGAAGAAGAGGCGGTGGGAAATCCAGAAGCAGATGCAGAGACGGCTCAGAATACACCGGAAGAATCAGATGGGAATACAGAAAGACAGGACGCGCAGGCGGTAAACGGAACAGCGGCGGATCAGAACGGAGAAACAGGATCAGGAGAAACAGCGGCGAATGAAGAAACGAGTGCAGCATCCGGAACTGTGGATTCTGCAGAAAATCAGGAAACGGCAGTTGAGACAGCAGGGGCTGCACAGGATCTGATGTTCAGCGAAGCGACAATCATGGAACTGCCGGTTACTGGAACAGTTCTGATTCCGTATAACATGGAAAATACCGTTTATTTCCCGACACTGGATCTTTACCAGTGCAATCCAGGCGTTGTTTTCTCGGCGGCAGAAGGAACTCCGGTTCTGGCGGCAGCGGACGGAGAAGTTGTGAGTGTGGAAAATGATGCAAGAACCGGCCTCACCGTCACCATGAATCTTGGAAATGGATACGAAGCCATCTACGGACAGCTCACAGACGTTTCCCTCGAGGCAGGCCAGAAAGTTCAGAAAGCAGCACGGATCGGAGCAGTTGCAGCACCGACGAAATATTATGTAAAAGAGGGAAGCAATCTTTTCTTTGAGATGAAAAAAGACGGAAAAGCCATTGATCCTATGGTATATCTCCCGGCAATTTCGGAATAAAAAAGAGGACCTGCACGAAATGGGATGCGGGAAAGTATTATAAAGTGTAGGATTCGCAATCGAATCTTTTTTACAGGTTTTGAATACAAAAAAAGGCGGCGCAGACCGCGGATGGTAAAATACCGTTTTTCGATTGCTTTTTATAAAAAAGGCTGGCTGAAAACAGTCAGCTTTACATATAACAAACAGGATTGTTTTGATATAGAAAAAAGGCGGAATAAAAGGAAAGTAACCGGTTACAGAAAATGTGAAAGTTTGTCATTTTAGGGGTTTCGTTTTTGGCTGTTATCGGTTAAAATAGACGTAGTGGACAGATCCTGAAAACAAGGAGGATTAGAAAAATATGGAGCTTTTATTTATGGACCCGGTGTTCAAAGAAGCAATCTGGGGTGGAACAAAGTTAAGAGACGTATTTGATTACGAAATTCCGAGCGATACAACCGGCGAGTGCTGGGCGATCAGCGGACATGCCAACGGAATGAGCCATGTGGCAGGCGGAAGATTTGATGGAAAAACATTAGGTGAGCTCTGGAAAGAGGAGCCGGAAATTTTCGGAAATTACCCGGGAAGCCAGGTTCCGCTGCTGATCAAGATCATTGATGCAAAAAATGATCTGAGCATCCAGGTTCATCCAGATGATGCTTATGCAGGAGAGCATGAGAATGGATCTCTTGGAAAGACCGAGTGCTGGTACGTGCTGGACTGCGAACCGGGTACAGAAATTGTTATCGGACACAATGCAAAAGACAAGGCAGAAGTGGAGAAAATGATCCGCAATCATGAGTGGAGCGATTTCATCCGCAAAGTGGCGGTACATAAGGGAGATTTCTTCCAGATCAATCCGGGATGCGTACATGCCATCAAAGGCGGCACACTGATTCTGGAGACACAGCAGAGCAGCGATATCACCTATCGTGTATACGATTATGACAGACTGCAGAACGGCAAACCGAGACAACTTCATGTAGAGCAGAGTATCGATGTTATCGAGGCTCCGTTTAAAACGGCAGATATCGATACCTTTACAGAGGAAATCCCGGGCGCGGTACATACCCATTTTGTAACATGCAAGTTCTACTCTGTAGATAAATACGACATCGACGGTGTATTCACCTTGGATGCGAAAAAATATTATACTAATGTAAGTGTAATCGCCGGAGAGGGTACTGTAAACGGTATTCCGGTTAAGAAAGGTACTCACTTTATTATACCGGCTAATTTTAATGGATGCAGATTTGAAGGAAAGCTTTCTGTAATCTGCTCAAATCCAGAAGCATAAGAGAGGAGAAAAACACAATGAGACTTGGAGCATTAGAAGCAGGCGGAACAAAGATGGTCTGCGCAATTGGAAACGCAAATGGAGAAATTTATGAGAGAATTTCTATCCCGACCGAGACACCGGAAATTACTGTTCCGAAAATGATTGAGTATTTCAAAGAGAAGGACATTCAGGCACTGGGAATCGGTTGCTTTGGACCGATCGACCTGAACAGAAAATCCGAAACATATGGTTACATTACCACAACTCCCAAATTAGCATGGAAGAACTACAACATCGTAGGCGCTTTCGCAGATGCACTGGACATCCCGGTTGGATTTGATACCGATGTAAACGGTTCTGCACTGGGTGAGGCTACCTGGGGAATCACAAAAGGTCTGGACAACAGCATTTACATCACCATCGGAACGGGCGTTGGAATGGGAATTATTTCCAATGGCAAGCTGTTGCACGGCATGCTTCATCCGGAAGGCGGACACGTTCTGCTCACCAGACATCCGAAAGATACTTACGGCGGAAAATGCCCGTATCACAGCAACTGCCTGGAAGGCCTTGCTGCAGGTCCTGCCATTGAAGCACGCTGGGGCAAAAAAGGTATTGAGCTGGCAGACAAAAAAGAGGTATGGGAGCTTGAGGCTTACTATATCGGACAGGCACTTGTAGACTGCATCATGCTGCTCTCCCCGCAGAGAATCGTTTTGGGCGGAGGCGTTATGCATCAGGAGCATATGATGCCGCTCGTAAGAGAAGAAGTAAAGAAACAGCTGAACGGATATCTTGTAACAAAAGAACTCGAGGATCTCGACAGCTACATTGTACTTCCAAGCCTGAACGACAACCAGGGTATCATGGGCGCATTGAAACTGGCGGTAGATGAGCTGGCAATGCAGTAAAAATAAAAATGAGAAAACCGTTCGGAGAAATCCGGACGGTTTTTTGCTTACAGGAAACTTCGTTGAATTTTCCTGCGAAGCAGGACTCTTTCTTATTTTTTTGATTGCGCCTAAAAGAACCGAGTGTTAAAGTTACATAGAATACAGATGAACAGAAGGAACGGAATTTGAAATGGAACAGGGGAATTTTACATATATTCTGGAATGCAGCGATGGATCTTTTTATACAGGCTGGACCAATAATTTGGAACGCAGAGTAAAGGCACACAATGCTGGAAAAGGAGCGAAATATACAAAGAGCCGCAAACCGGTAAAACTGGTGTATTTTGAAACCTTTTTAACAAAACAGGAGGCTATGCGGAGAGAATGGGAAATTAAGCAGCTTTCGCGGGTAGAAAAATGGAAGCTGATTCAAGCGAAGAAGCAATAAAAATACAAAAACAGACGGCTCAAACAGGCACAACGGTAGGTGCAGGCGAGTAGTCTGTTTTTTTGTGTCAAAGCAGGTCGAACGATTCCAGAAGAAAATAGACATTTTGACTTGAAAAATAATTTTATCCTGCTATAATAAAAGAAACGATGATAAGTAGTAATCAAAACTACATAAAGTGGTAATTGAAATACACAGTGCTTCTGACAGGAAAGGAATGAGCAGGATGAAGTATATCAGAAAAAATGGAATTAAGGATCCCGGCAGTGCGATTACGCATGGGATTGCGTTGATCCTGGCGATGGTGGGAACGCTGCCATTGCTTTTGAAGGCGGCTCGGGAGCCGGATCATCTGCATGTGATTGCGATGGCAGTATTTATGCTGAGCATGATTTTGCTGTATCTGGCGAGTACCGTGTATCACACGTTTGATGTAAACGGGAAGGTGAACCGTCGACTGAAAAAATTTGATCATATGATGATTTCCGTGCTGATTGCGGGAAGCTATACGCCGATCTGTCTGATTGCGCTACATGGACGGACGGGAATTGTACTTTGTGCATTGGTGTGGGCAGCAGCAATTGGCGGAATTCTTGTCAAGGCATTCTGGATCAATTGTCCGAAGTGGTTTTCCTCAGTGTTGTATATCGCAATGGGATGGCTGTGTGTACTGGCATTTCATCCGCTGTTTCTGGCTCTTTCACGGCCGGCATTTGGATGGTTGCTGGCGGGCGGCATCATTTATACGGTCGGCGGGGTGATTTACTCCTTAAAAATGCCGATGTTTAATGCGAAGCATAAAAAGTTCGGAACACATGAAATTTTCCATCTGTTTGTGATGGGTGGCAGCTTCTGTCATTTTATTGTGATGTATTATTTTGTGGCGGCGATGCCGGTATAAAAACTTGTTTGAAGATAAAACAGTAATGCAAAAATAAAATACTGCGGAACGTATTTTCGTTATACCCGGGTATTAACATTTATTTGGGAAAACTTTACGCTCCGCAGTACTATTTTTGCATTATTTTTTCTTTTGACGGTATTCACTCGGAGAAATTCCGTAGACTTTTTTGAATACCTGTGTAAAATAAGAAAAATTCGTGTAGCCGATATTCGTTGCAATTACACTGACCGGGAGATTGGTTCCCTCAAGCAGGGAAATCGCAATTTTCAGTTTTTCCTGCACGATATAGTCAGAAAGTGAAATTCCTTTTACCTTTTTGAAAAGCCGGGAGAGGTATTCCGGGTTCATGTATACCTGATGTGCGATTTCGGTGCGGGTAACATTCTGGTGAATATTTTTCTGAATAAAATTTATCACCTGGTCGATCTGTGAAACACCTGGTTCTGCGCTAATTTGAAGGCTTTTTAGATAATCAACGGAAAAATCAAGCAGTTTATGCATCTCTTCTATGGAATGACAGGAGTTGTTCAGAGCGTGAATATCGTATTCTTTTTCAAAAACACCGTGTGCACCGATGTGGTGATGGTTCAGAATCTGATAGAAGATCTGAAGAAAATCCTGTAAAAAGAGACTGAGCATTTTCTGGTTTACATGACCGGATTCTTTTTGGCGGAGCAGATAATCATGCATGTCTGCACGGACGGCATCGTAATAACCAGAGGAGAGCATGACATTCCAGTGGACAAAATCCGGAGGGGTGTAGGGAACCTGGGAAATGCTGGATTTCTGATAAAAAATACCACTATAGTTTGCCGCATTTTCACTGCGCTGTTCCAAAAGTTGCTGTATTTTATCTGGTAGCAGAAGAAAATTTGCAGAATGAGCACAGTAGCATGCTATTTTAAAGTGGAGATACTGTGAAGCGGCTTCCACAAAAGTATGCAAATAAATTTGCACCTGATCTTTTGTGAAATTATCGGTTTCGTATAAAATAAGGGCA
>OCLC01000391.1_pt1 | contig 14877 bp, 9 predicted proteins | sample 1502911 | NCBI WGS metagenome assembly OCLC01 (sample SAMN03418284, study PRJEB22391) | human gut metagenome | biome: human-gut; feature: organic feature; material: feces | host: Homo sapiens | place: Italy | collected 2013-04 | reverse complement strand
CGGCGACTACTTCTACATCGAAGTGATGGGCCGCACGCTCGGCTACCGGGTGGACCGTATTTCCGTGATCGAGCCGAACGATACGTCGAAGCTGAAAATCGTTCCCGGCGAAGACCGGGTGACGTTGATGACGTGCACCCCGTACGGCGTTAATACGCATCGACTGTTGGTTTCTGCGGTGCGCTCGCCGATTCCCGACGTGGTGCCGGCGGAGCATGATGCGGCGAAGGATGCGCGAACGATTGCGACCACGGCCGCGGTGGTCACGTTGCTGCTCGGTCTGCTGCTGGCATGGTTGCGCGGGCGACCGTGGCATATCCGTAGGCATGCGGCTTGGTGGCCGAAGCGTGGCTAACGACCGCTGTTTGCCGATGCCCCCTGCCGGCTTTTTTATTCGGGTATCACCCATATTGTGAAACGTTGCGATTGCAACGGTTGACGGTGGTATGGTACCTCGACTTTCCTGCACTTAGGGTGTGCATCTCCCGACGTCTTTTCTCCTATGTTCGAGGTTGGAGCGCTGGAAGTGTATCCGTACTGGACATGGCATGTGCCGGTGCGCGATGCGCGGACGGTGTTAGAGACGGAAACCGCGTTGAAGCGCGGTATTAAGGGGACAATGCATATGAGGCATGTACATGAATCTGAGGCAAAGCCAAAGGGGAACTTTGCCAAGCGAATCGTAGCTGCGGTAGCCGCGGTCGCCATGCTTGGTGGCATGGGCTACGCCACCACTTCTGCCGCGCTGGCCGATGACGTCAATGCCACTGTTGAGCAGCAGAATGGTATCAGCATTGGTCTGCATGATTACGATCGCAACTCCATCAACAATAATCATGCGTTGCATTTTATGAGCGGAGGAAACGAAACCGGTTATAACCGCTATGTTCAAGATGGCAGAGGTGCGTACGCGGGCATTGTGAAGCCTCTGCTGACTAACGATTATCCGACCATGGCGGATGGCAACGGATCGCTGGATTATCTCTTCGGCGGTGCGTCTGATAAGGCTGTGACTAATTACATGCCGGACGGTGGTTTGCTGACTTCGGATGGTCAAGGGAATTACAGTTTCGATGCGGCGTCGAAATATGCGAAATATAACGGCAATAGCAATCGATTCGAATTGACCAAGCAGACCCAGAGCGGGGATCGTAACCCGTTATTCACGCCGTTTGGCAATGACAGCGACGCCGATAGGTATTCGTTCGGCATGAACCTTGGGGCCGATTTCTATATGCCTAAAGATGGCAAAGTCAACAATCAGAACATGGTGTTTGATTTCACCGGTGACGACGATGTGTGGGTGTTCATCGATGGTGTGCTGGTGCTTGACTTGGGCGGTATCCATCAGGCGATACGCGGAACGATTGATTTTGCTACTGGGAATATCACGTATGATCGAAATCAAAGTTATGGTTCGGATCGCGCGACGACAATTAACCAGGCATTCAGTAATGCGGGCAAGAACTGGGATTCCGCTGCATATAAAACCCATCATTTGAGCTTCTTCTATCTGGAACGCGGCGACGGCGGATCCAACTGCAAGATCAGCTTCAATTTGCCGGTGAAGCCGTCCAAGGCCATTGACATTGAAAAGCAGACATTGGGCACTATTCCAGCCGATCAACAGTTCCAATTCCAGCTGTTCGCCAATGGCTCGCAAACGCCATATGAAGGCAAATACAGCGTTTACGATGCGTCCACCAATCAGGTTGTCAGCTCTGGTTTGAACACCGGTTCGAACGGTGTGATCACTTTGGCCAAAGGCCAATTTGCTCGTGTGCAATCCAATGATTTCTCTGATGACACAACCTATTCGGTGCGTGAGCTGAATTCCGGCAAATACACTGTTTCCGCGAATGGTGAGGCGTTGTCGCAGCACAACGATGGAAATGGTGGTTCCTATGCGGAAACCCATTCTTTCAAGGTGAGCGATACCAGCCATGTGACTGTTATCAATTCCAATGTGAAGCCACAAAACAATAAGACCATCGAAAAGGTCGATGGTGATGGCGACCAGTACGAGTTGCATTTGAATGCTTCGGGTGATAGCGCTTCTTCCGAAACCACTACCGTCACGCCAGCCGACATTGTGCTGGTTATGGATAAGTCCGGCAGTATGCAGGATAAAAACGACAATCGTGATACTAACGCGAAGAACGCGGCAAATAAGCTTGCTGAGAAATTACTGACCGAGGCGAATTCCAAATTATCGGAATCTCAACAAGTCCAAATGGCGGTTGTGACATTCAGCGACAAGGCCTCGACTAAGCAGAGCTTCACCACATCTGTCAGCAAGATTAAAACAGCTGTGTCCAGCAAACCTGATGGTGGAACCAACTGGGAGGCTGCGCTTAAGCAGGCGAATGATCTGCAAGGACGCACGGGCGTGAAGAAGCACATCATTTTCTTGTCCGATGGCAATCCGACGTTCCGTATATCCAATTATCCGATTGGGTGCAGCAAAAAAAGGTGCAATCCTGATGATGATTGGCGTACTACACCTCAGGGTGTGCATGGTGCAGGTACCGAGGGTAGTGATAATTACTACGGTTACAACTATGCTGCCGCTCTGGCCGAGGCCAACAGGCGGGAGAGTAATGTTTCGCTTTATGTGGTGAAGGCTTCGACTGACGCCAATAGAATGTCCGATTTCGCCCGTGAAGCCAAGGCAGTGAACGGTAAGGAATTCGATGGCACGAATGCTGAGAATCTGACGCAAGCATTCGGCCAGATCTATTCCAGCATCACCTCATCCGCGAAGATCAAGGTCTCCTCCATCACTGACACCTTGTCCCAGTGGGTCGACCCGGTCGATTTCGCTGGCGTGGCCGACGGTGCCGATATCACACAGTATGTGACGGTGAAAAACGGCAATAAGGCGCTGACGGGCGGATATACGGCCACGTACGGTGTCGATCAATCTGGCAATCGCACGGTGACGGTGACGTTTAACGGCACAGACGGTATCGTTACTGAGAAAGCCGACAGCATCGACGTATCCTTCAAGGTCAAGCCAAGCGATGCCGCCTATGCCACTTATGCCGGCAACCAGCAATACCCGAATGTGGGAGAGCCGAATACTGGCACCGCATCTGCGGGCCAGCCGGGATTCTATTCCAATGTGGACGCGCGATTGAACTATTGCGTGCTTACCGAGGTTAATGGAACTACGTCATGCGCACCGACTGAAGTCGAGTATCCGCATCCTGTGGTGCAGGTGAAGCTCGGCAAGATCAAGATCGTCAAGCAATGGTCGGATGGTGCGAGCAAGCATGATGACGGTTCCGTTACGGTGCAGTTGCAGCGTAAGAAGAGCGGCGATTCCAATGCTCAGCTGGAGGACGTCGGTGGCGTAATCACGCTGAATAAGGGCAATGGTTGGCAGACGACTGTCGACAACCTGGTTCCTGGATACACGTATTCCGTGGCGGAAATCTCTGGTGATGACCGATATGACGTCTCCTATACGGGAAACAATGTCGACTTGACCAAGCAGATGGTGTGGTCTTCCAATGCCGATGCGGGCACGTTGAACGCGACCATCACTAACACGTTGAAGACGGTTGCCCTGGAGAACGCGATTTCGGTGAAGAAGGACCTGGCCGGACGCGAGTGGAAGACCTCCGACACGTTCGATTTCACTCTGGCGGCGAAGGGCAATGCGCCGTTGCCGGATAAGTGCGAAGCCGATCAACCTTGCACGGTGAAGGTGAACTCCGATTCGGGCAGCCATACCGCGTCCTTCGGCAACATCACTTACAACGCTGGCGATGCCTCTTACACGTATTACGTGACGGAGGTCAAGGGCTCTATCGCTTCATTGCATTATTCGCAGGCGAAGTATGAGGTTGTCGTGACTGTCGCGAAGGACTCCAACGGAGAGTGGAAGGCTTCCGTGAAGTCCGTGACCAAGGTGCTGGATGACAACGGTGCAGCAGTTCCCGAATCGCAAAGTGCTGCTACTGAACCTGTCACCTTCACCAACCGATATGTCGCGGTGTCGGCGCTGCCGTTGACGGGTGGTGCGACGGGACGCCAGTGGCTACTGGTCGGTGGCGTGATCGGCGGACTCGCGGTGCTGCTTATCGGCGCTGCCGAAATTTGGAATAACAAGAAGCGACTCGTCTGAGTTGCTGTGTGAGGCCGGAATGCCTACCAACTTGAGGGCATTCCGGCCGGCAAATCAAAATTTGCGGATCGCGGGAGCAAGTTGGGTTCCCGCCTCCCGCGATTGCAAAAACAAGTAATCAAACAATAAGGAAGAGAGGATTCTCATGAAGATGAGGAGACTTTTCGCCGGCATCGCCGCCGCGGCGACGCTGCTGGGTGGCATGGCCCTGGGCGCAACCAGCGCACAGGCCGATGACGCTGCTGGTACTCCGGTAACGGGCGTAGCAACGTTCACGTTCACCGCTGAAACCGCTGAACAGCTGACCGACGCCAACCTGAAAGCATACAAGATTGGCGATTATGTTCAGTATGGTTCCGGCGAGAACGTTGCTTACGGTGTGGTGACGAATTCTAACAATAAGACTGCCGTTGACTCCGCGTTGAAGGCTGCCTGTGTAGATACTACGGATTCTGAGGTGGACCATCTGGCCGCAGCCCTGAATGCCGGCCAACTGGATGTTTCTGATGTTCGCCCATGGGCTTCTCCTACGGCAACTCGTAAGTTTGCCGATGCTTTGGAGAGCGAAGGCCGTTTGACTAGCGGAACTGATGTTACGCTGAGCAACCCGGTTGCTGCACAAGACGGCTCTTATTCCGCCACCGTGTCTTTGCAGGCAGGTATCTATGTGTTCATTGACTCTGCGGTTGCTACTGGTTCTGTGACCCAGGCAATCCCGATGATTGTCGCTTCCGGCACGGTTGCTGATAAGGTCTTGACTGATCCGATTCGGGGCGCCAACACCGTGAACATGAAGAACACCAACAACCCCGAAAAGACAAAGGAAGTCAATAAGACTTCTGCTGCCATCGGTGACACTCTGACCTACACCCTTACCGGCGTTGTCGCGAACCCGGCTCCGACCGCGTTCAAGTTCACCGATACTCCGAGCAAGGGTCTGACCATCAAGGCTAACAGCTTCCAGTTCTTTACGGAGGAGGCTAATGCGGAGCGCCAAGCTGAACCTGCGAGCAACTTCAGTGTTACCCCGACTGGTGATTTCACGGGTAATGGTACCGCATCTTTCGATGTCGAGGTGGAGAATCCGTCCGCTTATGCAGGCAAGAAGATTGTGGTCACCTTTGAAGCAGTGATCAATGACGAAGCTGACGTCGAGAATGGTGTCGTCAACAAGCTTGACAACTATGGCACCTCGGTTCAGGTCCCGACCACGTTTGGCAAATTCGAATTCACCAAGGTGGATCCTGATGGCAAAGGCATTGAGAACGTTACCTTCCAGGTAAAGGACGGTGACACCACGCTGTACTTCGTGAAGCAGAAGGACGGTTCCTACAAGAAGGCTGCTTCTGCTGCCACTTCGGGCGCAACTGCTGATGTCAAGACTGGTGCTGATGGCAAGCTGTCTTTCACCGGTCTTGATAAGACCAAGATCTACACCGTCACGGAAACTGTGCGCGCCAGCGATGCCTACCTCAACATCATGCCGAGCTTCACTGTGTCTTTCAACGAGGAGAACGGTTCAGCTGTTCTGGCTAAGACCACCACTTCCGATCCGTGGGGCCTGGTCAACACCACCGCCAAGACCGTGAAGAACATCAAGTCCATCACCCAGCTGCCGCTCACCGGCGCTGCGGGAACCATGCTGTTCACCGTTGTGGCTCTGCTCGTGGCTGGCGCTGGCGTGACCATCGCCATCAAGTCTCGTCAGAACGCCGAGGCCTGATCGCCCATCTCTGACGGTGTTCGTTAAGAACACCAATTCGGAGTGATTTAAGGTCGACCCATTATGGGTCGGCCTTTTTGTATTGCTCTGTATTTCATATGGGATTGCTTGGATTGCGCCATATTACCGTTGCTTTGGACGTGCCACCCGATGTGGGTGGACATTGCGTTTTTCGAGGGTATAAGGCGTTTCAGTGGGATGTGTTGCAACAAACGGAATCTGGAAACGTGAACCGTTATGGGGGCTGTTAGTCAGGGGAGTGAAGTGGGGGTATTGCACGGAAGGAGGGCCATAGAATCGCAGGCACATCCGCAAAAGAAAGCAACGAAGCATCAATGGGAGGTATTGCGATGCGCAGTGGGGGAGCATTCAGTGATGAGGAGATTCAGCTGTTGCGTGGATTGCCGGCTGTTTCCAATGTGACTCGTGATCGTATCACCTATTCCGACACATTCAGACAGGTGTGCACTATCCGATATCTTGCGGGGGAGTCGCCCACCAAGATCTTCCGCGAAGCGGGTCTGCCGCCGGAATTGGTTGGTTACAAGCGTATCGAGCGCAGTGTGGCGCGGTGGAAGGATGCGGCCATCAAGTCGGTGAGCGGCAGCGACACCATGACCGATGGTGAGATCATAGCGCAGCTTGCGGCGCGGTATAAGCGTGCGTTGGCGACGAGGCGGAGTCTTGAAGACATCGCCAATACGGCCACTGAGCCGAAGCCTGCCGCAACGGCTGCGTCGAATGACGTTCATCCGTTGTCTCTCGGACTGTTCGACGGTGATACGGCCGGCATTATTATCAGGCAGCAGGCTCGTCGTATCGACGAGCTCGAGCGCGATGTGGTGAGGTTGCGCAACAAGCTGGACAAGGAAGTCGGGCCCAATCCTGCCTCCGCTGAGGCCTGACTTATGCTATCTAGCTTATAGATGGCGGATGGTGCGCCTTATTTGCCAGTTCAGGGGTACAAAACATGCCCCCGAACTGTCTATTCCCGTCCAACACCCGCCATCTATAAGCCAGACGGGCCCGGGGATTGGTCCGATCAGGAGATCAAAGCCTCGAGACTGTCGAAGTCCAGCACTTTGCCGTGCCGTGTGGGGAAGGATTCGATGCCGCCATAGACGACGAACTGATGGTCTGTGTCCACTCCCATGATCGGCGCGAGATCCTCCAGGTTCTCGAAAGCGCTCGGCCGGTACGTGGCGGACGATTTGACCTCGACTGCGTACAGTGGTCTGTCACCCTTCCGATGCCCAGCAGATTGGCCGCCAAGCCAGTGTCATAGAAGTATAGTTTTAGAAAATCGCTCATGCTTAAGCGCACTAGGTAGGGTGCAAAGTCCGTCCGGAACGCCATATAATGTCCCTGTACTAGGTGGTTCAAGGGGGCTTAAACTGATGGCAGGCATTTTGCGAGGAGGCACGTGTGGCGGGTCGAGAAGCAGCGAATCGCAAGATACGCGCACCTACGTTCCGCCGACGTTCGCCGAGGCGACCGATGTGTCCGAAGAGATTCGCGAGCGTCGCGCGGATCGCAACAAGTCCATTGCCATGCGCGTGCTTGCGGCGGTGCTGATTTTCTCCGCAATCGGCATTGGTCTTTTCCCGAAAGTGCTGCAATACCAGTCCGCGCAAAAGCTGGCGAGCACGTCCGCCCGTTCCGAGCAGAGCGTCGCGGGCTGGCCGTATCCGCAGGCCGACGAGGCATTCGCCGCAGCTGGGGCGTACAACAAGCGTCTCGCCGAATCGGGACAGCCGGTGATTGGCGAGGCTGAGGATCCGCTCGCCGAGTTGTACAACAACAATCAGTCCGACTCCAGCGACGGTTCCGGTTCCAGCTCGACGGGCGCAGGCGCCACTGGCGATGGTAACAAGGATTCCGCTAGCTCCAAAGACGCGGAATACCAGCGTTTGCTGGATACTGGCGATGGCGTGATGGGTTCCATCCGCATTCCAAAGATTTCTGTGGATTTGCCGATCTACCATGGCACGTCGGAGCAGACGCTTGCGTCCGGTGCGGGGCATTTGTATGGCAGTAGTCTGCCGGTGGGTGGCAAGGATACGCATGCGGTGATTACCGGACATCGGGGTTTGGTTGAAGCCTCAATGTTTACGCGTTTGGATGAGATGCGGGTTGGCGATTACTTCTATATCGATGTGATGGGCCATACGCTTGGCTATATGGTGGATCGTATTACCGAAATCGAACCTAACGACACATCGCAATTGAAGATTACCTCTGGCGAGGATCGGGTCACGTTGATGACATGCACTCCGTACGGTGTGAATACGCATCGTCTGTTGGTTTCGGCATTACGTTCCGCCATTCCCGAAGAGATTCCCGCGGAGGATGATGCGGCAAAAGATGTGCGTGTGATTGCGGGCGTGGTGTCAGCTGCCACGTTGCTGGTCGGTTTGTTGTTGGTTTGGCTGCTCCGCTGTCCGTGGTATGTCCGTAGGCATGCCGCTTGGTGGCCAAAGCGCAACTAGGGGTTGATGGCGTTAATGTTGCACTTGACAGATGCTTTTTTGTCGAGGAAAATTCTGAAAGAGGCATGACAACGTTTGCTTATAGTTTTTGCATCGCGATTTACGGGGGCAAGAATACTCTAGAATCGCGATGATATGTGCGATTTCAAGGAAAGTATATCCCCTTGATTACCTCGTTGGGAGGGTATGTATCCCTCTGTTTTTCTCCTTAAGGTTTAGGCAACGAAGCGATTGTCGGACGGTATGTGAAGCGAAGACGCATCAAATATACCGGTCGAAGGAGGAAGGTATTTCCCCGATCGCTTAACGGTACAAGGGGGTAGGCGTATGAGACACGTCTTTGAGCGAAACAGGGCGAGGGGCACAGGTCTGTTCACGCGTCGTGTCATTGCGGCCGTCGCGACGGTCGCAATGCTCGCCGGCGTGGGGTGCGTCACTGCTTCGTCAGCGGCGGCGGAAGATGCCACGGGAGCCTTGGAACAACAAATCGAGCAGCCGGTATTGCAAGAATCTGGGCAAGAGGATTCACAGCCGGTGGAACAAAATTTGATGGTGGGAGAAGAGCAGCCGTCAGAGCAAGAGCAGCCGTCAGATCAAGAGGCTTACCAGCAAGTCGAACAAGAAACGGAACAAGAAACGAAAGAAGAGACTGAGCAGTGGGTTGAGCAGGAGGTTGAACAACAATCTGAACAACAATCTGAACAACCTGATGAGCAGCCAGTTACGTTGTCCGCTCAACCGATTGCGCGAGCAAATCGGGCGCAGTCGGTTGCTCAGAACGAGACTGGTTCTCAGTTGGGCGCTCCGGAGAAGCATAAGCGCATCAAAAAGAACAATGATGGCAGTTACACCGTGAACGTGGATGTGAAGGGCGCTGCCAGCAGCACCACGGTCACCACCACCCAGCCGATCGACTTCACGCTGGTGTTGGACGTGTCCGGTTCGATGGACGATCCGATGAGTAAGACGGATCGGACCAAGCGGTTGCGCGCGTTGGAGACCGCGGTGGGCAGCTTCCTTGATGGCGCGGCGAAGGCCAATAAGGGTGCGCAATCCGGTTCCGAACCGGTTCGTGTCGGATTGGTGAAGTTCGCCGGCGATGAAAAGGACGAAATCGGGGATGACACGTACCGAAGTGGTGGGTACACCTACAACTACTCCCAAATCGTTAGCGATCTGACTGCGGATATGGGCGTTCTGAAGAACAAAGTCAGCAAACTCAAAGCCGCTGGCGCCACCCGCGCCGACAATGGATTCAATCGTGCGGCCAAGATGATGGGCAGTGCTCGAACCGATGCGAAGAAGGTCGTTATCTTTTTCACGGATGGTTCGCCTACATCGTCTAGTGGCTTCGAGGGTAAAGTGGCAAATAAGGCCGTCGAAGCTGCCAAGGAATTGAAAGATGGTGGCGCCACGGTGTATTCCATCGGTGTTTTTTCCGGTGCTGATCCCTCCTCGATCCAAGGTAACGAGAACCAGTTCATGCACGCGGTGTCCAGCAATTTTCCGAAGGCAACGAGCTACGAAGATTGTGTCGACGGAGATAAAGACGCCGGGTATTACAAGGCCGCCACGAACGCTTCGGAGCTGAATGCCATCTTCGACGAGATTGAGAAGAGCGAGACCACCACATCCGCATACACCAAGGTGACCATGGAGGACACGCTCTCCGGCTATGTCGAGCTTGCGGATAGCACCTACAAGGTCGTTGCCAAGGATGCTTCCGGCAAGGTGGTCTCCTTGACTAAGAATGTCGATTACACCTTGACGTATGACGCGAGCACGAAGAAATTCACGGTCGCATTCCTGAAGCCTCTGGTCAACAACGTGACATACACGCTGGAATACAACGTGAAACCCACGCAGAAAGCGTATGACGAGTATGCCGCCAACCTGAACGCCGGTAAGGATGGATATGACGGCGTAAAGGGTGACGCGAACACCGATCTGCCGGGAAACGCCACGTCCTCGAACCAGCCGGGTTTCCATGCGAACGATTCCGCGTGCCTGGCGTACTCGGCCGATGGCGTGGATCATGCATGCGGCGGCAATCCGTATCCGCATCCGGTGATCCAGGTGGTTTCCTCGACGCTGCATATCGAAAAGCAGTGGAGTGGAGACGGTGACAAGCCGGAAAGCATCACGGTGGATATCAAGCAAGGTGGCAATAGCTACAAGACAGTCACGTTGAAGCCGGATGCGAACGGAAACTGGTCCACGGATGTGATCATTCCGGCCGGTGCCGCGAAAACGTACACGGTGACGGAAACCGAACCGGAGAACCATCAGTGGAAGGCCTCCTACCAGCACAAAGTCGGCAATGGTGCTCTCGCTGACGGCAATGCGGTGACGGTGCCGGAATCCATGGCATCGCAGAACGCCACAGTAGTCATCACCAACACGTTGAAGCAGACCATGCTGACGCATGCGATTGGCGTGCAGAAGGAGCTGGTCGGCCGCGATTGGAAGGATTCCGACGAGTTCACTTTCAAGCTGAAGGCAGACGATTCCAATCCAGACGCGCCGATGCCAGCTTCCTGCAAGAACCAGTCGGCGTGCACGGTGACGGTGAAACGCGATTCGTCTGACGATCACGTTGCTTACTTCGGCGACATCACGTATGACGCAGGTGAAGCCGAGTACACATATCTTGTGACGGAGAACGCTGGTAATGCTTCCGCAATGTATTACTCGCAGGCGGAATACCGGGTGGTCGTGTCCGTGATGAAAGACGGAACGTCCGGTGAATGGAAGGCCGTTGTCGAATCCGTGACCCAGCTGAAAACCGATTATGGTGCCGCTGGTTCGAATTGGGACGAGACCCAGCCAATGCTGTTCACCAACCAATACATTTCGGCATCGTCACTGCCATTGACGGGCCGCATGGGTGCGGAACGATGGTGGCAGATTGCGGCCGGCGGAGTTGGCGTGCTGGCATTGCTCGCCGTCGCTGCGGCCGACCAGTGGAGACGTAAGAAGCGGCTCAGCTGAATAACACAGGATTTGCGGATCGCGGGGGCGCGTTGGGTTCCCGCCTCCCGCGATTGCAGAAAACAGTAACCAACAATCAAGGAAGAGGAGATTCTCATGAAGATGAGGAAGCTTTTCGCAGGGCTGGCCGCCGCGGCAACGTTGCTGAGCGGCATGGCCATCGGCGTCGCCGCCGCACAGGCTGATGATGCTCCATTGCTGCAAGTTAACCACGCACAGGAAGACCATACGTACACGCCATACAAGTTTGCCACGTTCGAGAATCCTGGCGATGGCTCGGTCGAAGTGAAAACGGTTGACGCATGGAAGGGAGCTGTGACCACCGCTGCTGACGCGGCTGATGGAAGCCACAACGGCATCCCGACAGAGTACAAGGATAATCCAGCCGCCTATGTGGCGACGTTCACTGCGGATCAGCTCCGTGTCTTCGCCAAGACCTTGGCTGGAATTACTCCGCCGGCAGGACCTGATGGTACTGGCCTGACCGTAACCAAGGAGCAGGCAAATACGAGCCAGGCGGTCAATGTGAACGGAGAAGGCTGGTATCTGGTGAAGGATACGTTCACCAAGGCTGGCGAAACGACTGCGACGTCGGGAACTCCGGCTGTGGTGGCCACCACCGTCAATGGACTGTCCAATCTGAGGATTGCTGCCGATGCGACGACCGGTCAGGGCAACATCACGACTGAAGGCCAGTTCAACGCGAAGAACGCGAATCCGACCGACGAGCCGCTCAAGTTCGCCCGGATGAATGACGTGGATGTGAACGGTCAGAGCGTAAAGGTGGGCGACACCGTGGACTTCACTGTGGCCGCGGAGGTTCCTCATGCTGCGGCTGGCTGGGATGCGTACCCCTTTACCATTACCGATATCGCGTCCAAAGGTTTGCGGATTGCGGAAACGAGTGACTTCAAGGTCCAGTTCAGAGATCATACTACTGTGAATCCCGATCTGTACACGATAACGCAGGAAGGCAATGCTCAATCCGGCACCACCACGACCATCTATTTTGCCGATGCCACAACGCTGGCCGGTAGGACGATCGTCGTGTCGTACCAGGGCACCGTCACCAAGGATGCGTTGGATGGCTTGAGCGGCAGTGTGGACAACAAGGCCACAATCACCACCAAGGATGGTACCAGCGGTGAAGGCAAGACTGTCCTTAAGACCTACGGTTTCCAGTTCACGAAGATTGGCAAGGAAGGGAATGAGGCCAAGCCTCTAGCCGGCGCCAAGTTCGTTGTCAAGAATGCGGAGGGCAAGTTCCTTAAGCAGGCTGAGGACGGTGCGTGGTCGTTTGTTTCCGATCAGAATGATGCCAAGACGTTCATTACTGAGAATGATGGTTTGGTGAAGGTCGCGGGTCTTGCGGCAGGAACCTACACGGTTGTGGAGACTCAGGCTCCGACCGGCTACGCCCAGAACTTCAGGGTCACTTTCAATGTGAAGATCACAGATGAAGGTCTCGTCACTTTCGAACAGGATGCCCTTCGTCAGGTCCAACCGGTCGATAACACCACTGCGAATGCCACCGCTACCGTGCTGAACGTGAAGAATGTCACTCAGCTGCCGCTGACTGGTGCTGCGGGAACCGTGCTGTTCACGGTCGTGGCGCTGCTGGTGGGTGGCGCTGGCGTGGCTGTGGCGGGGGAGTACGTGATGCGGTCTTTCGACACGTTAGTTCTTGGCGTAGCCGGCGGTTGTGGATATTCCATAATCGCCCGCATTGACGTGTGACCGACCGGTTGAAGTGATATACGGTCAGCAATATTTGAAAAGCTGCTTGTGAGAAGTCGGATATACACTTGCTTCATCACGGGGCATAGCAAAGGGGGTAAAACGATGCGCGGTGGAGGATCATTCAGCATGGACGAGCTCCAAATGTTGCGGGATCTGCCGGCGGTGGCTAACGTGTCGAAAGACCGCATCACGTACTCCAACGCTTTCAAACAGGTGTGTGTCATACGGTATCTTGCGGGGGAATCGCCGACCAAAATCTTCCGCGAGGCGGGATTGCCGCCGGAACTGATTGGGTATAAACGTATAGAACGAAGTGTGGCGCGTTGGAAGGCTGCCGTCCTCAAATCCGTGAGTGGTAGCAGTGACATGAGTAACGGCGAAATCATTACGGAGCTCGTCAACCTGTATGTTCATGCGGTGACGCGCAAGGAGAAACTCGACGGCATCGCAGGAATCGCCAATTCCGATAAGGCGAACATTGGAAATGCTCCGCATCCGCTGGACAGGGCGAACGTGTCGGGGGGGGTGTATATCCGCTGACGTGCCCGTCCCATCCGATGCGGCTGCCATCGCCGTGCCGCCTGCACCTCTCAGCGCGAGCAGCGGCCTTGACAGCGAGACGGCGCTTGTCATCATCAAACAACAGGCTCGGCGCATCGACGAGCTGGAACGCGAAAACGAATCGCTCCGTGGCAAGCTGAAAACCTTGGCAAGCTGACTCCACCCGTCGCAAAGCGTTTTTTGGAAAAGATGCGAATCTGCCACATATAGCGCATTTCGCGGTGCGAACAACGGCGGAGATTGTGCGGTTGGCGCGGTAGGGTGTGAACATTATGACTTTTGGGAATACGAAAACCGGAAAAACTGGTACAAGCACGTCCGAAGCGACGGAAACCGCGCATATCAAATCCATCGAAAGCCTCGACAAAGACAACGACATGGAACGCGGCCTGAAAAACCGCCACGTCCAGTTCATCGCCATCGGCGGCACCATCGGCACCGGCCTGTTCTTAGGCTCCGGCAAGTCGATCGCGCTGACCGGACCGAGCATCATTTTCGTATACATCGGCGTGGGCCTTATCATGTTCCTGCTGATGCGAGCCATCGGCGAAATGATGTACAGCGACCCAAGCCAGCACACCTTCATCAACTTCATCACGCGCTATCTCGGCCGCGGGTGGGGCAAGTTCGCCGGCTGGACGTACTGGATCGTGCTCATTCTGACCGGCATGACCGAAATCACAGCCGTCAGCACGTATTTCGTCACGTTCTTCGGTACGTTCGGCATAGACCTCAACGCGTGGAAATGGCTTATCGAACTGTGCTTCCTCGTGGCGCTCACCGGCATCAATCTCATTGCCGTGAAAGTGTTCGGCGAGGCGGAATTCTGGTTCTCCATGATCAAAATCACGCTGATTGTGGGTCTGATTGTCACCGCCGTGGTGATGCTGTTCCTCGGTTTCAGCTACCCGGCCACGCATATCGAAGGCGTGGACGGCACGGTCTCCGGTGCCACTGTGAGCCTTACGAACATTACCGACGGCTTCCAGCTTGCGCCGAATGGCTGGATGAACTTCTTCATGAGCTTCCAGATGGTGTTCTTCGCCTACCAGCTCATCGAATTCGTGGGTGTGACCGTGTCCGAAACCCAGAACCCGCGCAAAGTGCTGCCGAAAGCCGTCAACGAGCTGATCATGCGCATCCTCATCTTCTACGTGGGCGCGCTCGTGGCCATCATGGCGATCGTGCCGTGGCGCAACTTCCACCAGAACGCGGACGGCTCGTTCGGCTCCCCGTTCATC
>OCLC01000366.1_pt1 | contig 15557 bp, 7 predicted proteins | sample 1502911 | NCBI WGS metagenome assembly OCLC01 (sample SAMN03418284, study PRJEB22391) | human gut metagenome | biome: human-gut; feature: organic feature; material: feces | host: Homo sapiens | place: Italy | collected 2013-04 | reverse complement strand
TTTGATAATCAACGAATTAAAGCTAATATAGTTCCGCCGGAACTTTGGTCATTTCTTTCATCGGAATGCAGTCGCAGGAAGTGAAGATTAAGCCAAACGTAAAAGTGATGTTAAAATCTGATGCTGAACAACTTGATGAAGTTATGGTTGTAGCTTATGGTACTGCCAAAAAATCTTCATTTACAGGAGCAGCTGCTTCTGTGGATGGAGCGAAAGCTTTAAAGGATATTCCTGTCACCTCTTTTGAGCAAGCTCTTGCAGGTACAACTCCTGGCTTAACTATAAACAGCAGCAGTGGACAGCCTGGTGCTGCATTAGAAATTCGTGTAAGAGGTACAGGTTCAATGAATGCAACTAATGAGCCTCTGTATGTTGTGGATGGAGTTCCAGTTGTTTCTGGAGATGTAGCTCTTTCTCCTGTTAGAGGTGATAGTAAATCATTTAATATTATGTCTTCTATCAACCCTAGCGATATTGAAAATATAACAGTTTTGAAAGATGCAGCGGCAGCATCTTTGTATGGTTCTAGAGCAGCAAATGGCGTAATTCTGATTACAACAAAAAAAGGTAAAGCAGGAAAAACGCGTATTAACTTTAAGGCCAATTGGGGATTCTCTGATTGGGCTATGAAAAATCGTGAAAGTGTAAATGGAACTCAACGTCGGGAACTGACATACGAAGGAGCCTATAATGAAGCTATTCTTTATGGTATTCCTGATGCAGACGGAAATTACACTCCTGCAACAGAAGAACAAGCAAAAGCGTATGCTCAAGCAGCAGCAGACACCTATGCGCCTGACTATAATGAAGACTGGGAGTCCGCTTTATTCCGTAAACACGGATCCTCGCAAAACTACGAATTTTCTGCACAAGGTGGTGATGAACGAAATTCTTTCTTCGCTTCTTTAGCATACAAAAAAGACCAAGGTAAGGCCAATAATTCTAAAATGAATGGATTCATTGGACGTATAAATGCTGTTCACCGTTCCGCTGATAACAAATGGCAAATGGGGGCAAATGTTTCATTATCTAAACAAGAATCATCCGTAGTCAGTGAAGGAACAGCCTATGCCAACCCATTTTTTCTTATCAACTGGAGAATTACTCCTAATATTCGAATTTACGATGAAGATGGCAATTATGATATGTCAAGTCCTATCATTCAGGCTTATTTCCCAAAATCTCATCCAATAGAAGATTTACAAAAAGATAAAAATGAATCTAATGTATTCAGAAGTTCGAATAACTTATGGGCTTCTTATGAAATTATTGACGGATTGATTCTTAAAGAAAATGTCAGCTATGATTATATTTCCAATAAATCATTAACTTACTGGCCTTTGGACTCAAATAATGGTAGTGACTTGGGAGGACTTGGATCTAACTATATATTGAATCAAAATAACATCTATTCTTCTACGACATTAAATTATATAAAGAGTTTTAACCAAAAACACAATTTGGATGTACTCGTTGGATGGGATGTGGATGACCGGCGAGTAGAATATGTGATGGCATCACAAACCGGCTATCCGCACAATAAACTGCCAGAATCTATTAATGCAGCCACCCCGATGGAAGGAATAGCATATTATGAGCAAGATCATTTATTATCACTTTTATCCCGCGTAAATTATGATTTTGATAATAAATATTATGTTTCAGCCAATTTCCGTCGTGATGGAAGCTCTCGCTTGGGTACAAATAATAGATGGGCAAACTTCTGGTCTGTTTCTGCTGCCTGGAGAATGACACAAGAAGAATTCATGCATGATCTGACATGGTTAAATGATTTAAAAATAAGAGCATCTTATGGTATCAATGGTACTTTGCCTAATTCATACTACAGCCATTTAAGTTTGTATGGATATGGCTATAATTACCAAGATAAACCAGGTTCAGCTCCTACTTCTGTTCCAAATCCAGATTTATCATGGGAAAAGAATAAAAACCTCAATATTGGGTTTGATGCTCGTCTTTTTGACAGATTGAATGTAACATTCGACTATTATACGCGTCGTACTAGCGACTTATTGCAAGACGTTCCCACATCAATGACAGTTGGTTTCCAAACCATGCTGAAAAATGTAGGCGAAATGAAAAATCAAGGTGTGGAAGTAGACATTAATGTGGATGTATTCAAGCACTCACAAGTAAGATGGAATACCGGTTTGGCATTGTCTCACAATACTAATAAGGTTACAAAACTTTATGGAGGAAAAGATATCATTAATAATACTAGTATTATTCGTGAAGGAGAATCTTATTATTCATGGTGGAGCCGTGAATGGGCTGGTGTAGATCCACAGACTGGTGAAGAACAATGGGTATTAAACACTGTCAACAAAGATGGAAGTATAAACAGAGAGTTAACTAAAGATCCAACCCAAGCTCAACGCGTAATAATTGGAAAACCGGATCCTAAATTGACAGGGGGATGGAGAAATTCTGTATCATGGAAGGGGCTCGAATTAAACCTTCTCTTTAACTTCTCTTTAGGTGGAAAAGTTTTTGATACATGGAGAACAAGCTATACTGATACGGATGGATATGACGTATGGAATAATATGTCAACTGAGCAGTTAGACAGATGGCAGAAACCAGGTGACGTTACAGATGTTCCTCGACGAATTAACAATTACAAATGGGGTAATTATGGAAGCTCACGCTTTATGAAAGATTTGAACTATTTACGTTTGAAATCATTGAGCCTTTCATATTCACTTCCTCAAAAATGGATTAATAAAGCACAATTGAATAATGTTCGTGTCTTTGTATCAGGAACAAATCTGCTTACTTGGACTTCATACAAATATACAGATCCAGAAATGCCAATTAATGGAATACCAACGTTTGGACTTCCTAACTTAAAAACTGTTACATTTGGTATTGAATTAGGAATTTAATAAAAGAAGAAACAATGAAAACGACTATACATACAATATTTGCAGCCTTACTAACAGGAGCTACGTTGTTGTCTTCGTGTGATGATTATTTGACAACACTACCTAGCGATTCGTTAGTAAGCGAAGGAGCTATAACAACAGAGGAAGATACAAAAACTGCTGTGAACGGCCTTTATGAGGGACTTATTTCCGTTGGTGATTCATACTATTACGGTACAGATTTCATTACTCGCCCCGAAGTTGGTGGTGAAGATATACAAACAAGAATGGTTGGAGACCGTACAGAAAACTTCTATCGTTTTACCGATAGACAAAGTAATGCTAGAGAATCACTTTGGTCTGTGCCTTATGTAGTCATAAACCGTGCTAATGTCCTTTTAGATGCTATTGAATCAGGTTCTATACCAATGACAGAAGTAACCAAGAATTCAAAGGGTGAAGCTTTAGCAATTAGAGCATTAGCTCATTTCAACCTTCTAATCACTTATGGTACACCGTATCAAAAAGACAATGGAGTATCTTTAGGAGTTCCTGTGGTAACAACCGTACTTGATGCTGCGAGTTTACCTGAGCGTCTTACTGTAGCACAAGGGTATGAAGCGGTTTTGACCGATTTAACAGATGCTTTAGATTTTATAAGTGAGGATAAAACATACGGTCACATAAACCTCTGGGGTGTAAAGGCTTTAATAGCTCGTGTAAATTTATATAAAGGTAATTATGAGGAAGCCTATAAATATGCAAAAGATGTAATTGATCATGGAGGATACAACCTTGTTCCGAATGCTGAATATATCAGCATGTGGGGACAACGTGAAAATAGTGAATCTATTTTTGATTTAGATTTATCTTCTACTATGTATGGAGGAGGTAGAGAACTTATCGGTTCTCTTGTTGCACCAAGTTCATATGGAACAATGATTGCTACTACTGATTTCCTGAATTTACTAAACGAAGATCCGGATGATGTACGATTGGGATTATTGATAAAAGATAAAGATGGACAGAAGCGTGTTGTAAACAAGTATCCGGGACTTGATGGAAATATTTTTGTGAATAATATTAGAGTAATCCGATTGTCTGATATTTATCTAATTGGAGCAGAAGCTGCATTAAGAAAAGGCACTCCTGATCAAAATTCTGCTGATGAATACTTATATCAAATAAGACATCGTGCTAATCCAAACAACACAAAAATCACAGCAACTCTTGATTTAGTTAAGAAAGAACGTAGAAAAGAACTTGTGATGGAAGGTCATAGACTATATGACATTTTACGTGTAGGAGATACTGTTGAGAGAAAAGGAGGTACTCATTTCTTGAATGGAGAAGATTTAATAACCGTTAATTGGAATGATTATAGAACTATTATGCCTATCCCTCAGGCGGAAATTGATGCTAATCCTCAGATTAAACAGAATCCCTCATATTAATAGATTGAGAAGTTTTTCTTGAATTTATAATATATAGAAGCAAAAAGCATTGTCTTCTTATTTATAAATTCCGAGAATTATTATAGGAAACTTACCCAAGTTGCGTAGCGTATTCTTGGGTAAGTTTTTTTCTTAGTATGCTCTCTATTTTATTATAAGACATTTTCTTTAAACTACTTAATATATAAGTGGCTCAATATATATAGTTGTAAAATAAGAAATTTCATACTCTTAAAACAATATAAGGCAGGAAAACATATTTTATTGACAAATGAAAACGCGTTTACTGAATAATGTATGGAATTTTATTTGTCTTGTATGACTCAATAAATTCGTTTTGAGCTAATATATTCATCTAATTATATAAAAATGACTTATTCAGAGTATAATCTTGGTAGAAAATCCGTATAGAATATCAGTTTACAAGCTATCTTGATTTACAAATCTTATTTAATTGAATAATTCCTATTTATTTATAAATCAATAATTTATAATACTTTACAGTTCCGCCGGAACTTTGGTCATTTCTTTCATCGGAATGCAGTCGCAGGAAGTGAAGATTAAGCCTATCGTAAAAGTGGTGTTGAAGTCTGATGCTGAGGTACTTGATGAAGTTGTGGTAACTGCGTATGGTACTTCTACCAAAGGGTCATTTACAGGTTCTGCAGCAGTGATGAAAGCTGATAAGATTGAGAAACGTCAGGTATCAAACGTTTCAAATGCGTTAGCTGGAGCTGTAGCTGGTGTGCAGATTTTGAGCAATAACGGTCAGCCGGGTGAAGATGCGAAAGTACGTATCCGTGGTGTCGGATCAATCAATGCCGGAACAGATCCGTTGTATGTAGTTGATGGTGTGCCTTATGATGGTGACTTGTCTTCTATTAACTCTGCAGATATTGAATCGATGACAGTGTTGAAAGATGCGGCCTCTACAGCGTTGTATGGTGCGCGTGGTGCAAACGGTATCATTATGATTACTACTAAAAAAGGTACTTCTGGTAAGGCACGTGTAAACTTCGATGCAAAATGGGGTGCCAACTCTCGTGGAGTAAAGAACTACGATGTGCTGACAAGTTCAAAGAATTATCTGGAAAAAGCTTACGAAGCTATCTATAATGGTTATGTACAGACCAATGGCATGACTCCGCAGGCTGCCAATGTAGCTGCAAACAATACTTTGCTTTCTGCTGGAAATGGTGGTGTAGGTTATCAGATTTATACAGTACCTGAAGGTCAGTTGCTGATTGGTAGCAACGGTTTGCTGAACCCGAATGCTACATTGGGCTATACAGATGAATATGGATATTATTATACTCCGGATAACTGGGCTGATGAAACATTTAGAACATCTCTTCGTCAGGAATATAACTTGAATGTGTCTGGCGGTAACGATAAGTCTACTTTCTACATGGCTTTCGGCTATTTGGATGATCAGGGTGTAATTGAAGGTTCTGGTTTGACTCGTTTCAGCGGTCGTTTGAAGGGTGACTACAAGGTAACAGACTGGTTGAAAGTGGGTGCCAACATGAACTATGTAAACTCAAAGAGTAACTATCCGGGCGATCAGGATAATGCATCATCTTCCGGTAATGCTTTCTATATTGCCAATAACATTGCTCCGGTTTATCCGATGTATGTACGTGGAGCTGACAAACAGATTATGACACTGAACGGTCGTAAGGTGTATGATTACGGTGATGGTGTAAGCAGTCCTTCATCACGTGCATTTATGTCTATTGCCAACCCGGCAGGTGACCTTATTTATAATAAGACTGAATTTTTGGCTGACGTGCTGAATGCAAACTGGTTTGCTGAATTGACTCCGATTAAAGGTCTTACCATCAGCGCACGCTTTGGTATGAATATCGACAATACACGTTACAATGATTTGGGTAACGCATATATGGGTCAGAGTGCTTCTTATGGAGGTAATGCTTATCAGGCTGCAATGCGTACTTTCGGTTTCGACCAGCAGTATGTAGCTAACTATCAGTTTGCAGTGAAAGATGTACATCATTTTGATATTACTGCCGGTTATGATGGTTATTCATACCAATATACAGAATTGACAGGTTCTGGTCAGAATCTGTATGACCCTGAAAGCTTCTATATTAGCAATACAATTGATAAGAAGACTGCCAGCGGTATGAAATTGACTTATGCTACTGAAGGTTTCTTTGGTCGTGTCAACTACTCTTATGACGATAAATACTTTGGTAACGTTTCTTACCGTCGTGATGCTTCTTCTCGTTTTGCTCCTGAAAATCGTTGGGGTGACTTCTGGGCTGCAAGTGTGGCTTGGATGATTACACGTGAAGATTTCATGAAGGATATCACTTGGATTAACATGTTGAAACTGAAGGCTTCTTTCGGTCAGCAGGGTAACGATGATATCTTGTTCCCAGGTGGATATACTGTAGGAGTGATGGAGACAGCTAAAAACTATTATCCATGGATGGACCAGTATAACATGACTGGTGCAGACGGTGTGTTCTCTGACGGTACGATGATTGCAAAGGGTAATCGCGATTTGACTTGGGAAACTTCAACTTCTTATAACGTAGGTATTGATTTTGCCTTGTTCAATAACCGTTTGAACGGATCGGCTGAATACTTCGGTCGTAAGTCAAGTGATATGCTTTACAACAAACCGGTTGCCGGAAGTGTGGGTTATACTTCTATTCCGATGAACGTAGGTTCTATGACCAACTCTGGTTTTGAATTGGATTTGACTTATTTGATTTTCAACCAGAAGAACTTTACTTGGGATGTGAATTTGAATGCCACTTTCATCAAAAATAAAATCAACAAGTTGCATCCGGACTTGGATGGTCAGTTGATTGATGGAAACTACATTTACGAAGAAGGTGAATCAATGTACCGTATGTATTTGGTAGATTATGCTGGCGTAGATCCAGAAACAGGTTTGGCTCAGTATTGGGCAAAAGATGACAAGGGTGAGTTGTATAAAACAGACAATTATGCATTAGCTCAGACTACAAACAAGGTGGCCACAGACAACTTGATGCCGAAGGTATACGGTGGTTTGGGAACTTCTGTACAGCTTTACGGTTTTGATGCTTCTATTCAGTTGTCTTATCAGTTGGGTGGTCAGATTTATGACTCAGGTTATCGTTTCATGATGGCTGGAAAAGGTGACGGACAGAACTGGCACAAGGATATTTACAATGCATGGACTCCGGAAAATAAATATACGGATGTACCTCGTCTGAATGCACAGGATAAGTATACAAACTCTACTTCAACTCGCTGGCTTGCAAGTTCTAACTATCTGAGTGTAAATAATATCACTATTGGTTATACACTTCCGTCTAACTTGGTTCGCAAGATGATGCTGGAAAAACTGCGTGTATATTTCACTGCTGACAATGTAGGATTGCTTTCTGCACGTAAAGGTCTTGACCCACGTCAGAGCTATACAAGTGCTACTACATCACTTTATACTGCCATCCGTACAATTTCTGGAGGTATCAGCCTTACATTTTAATTAAAATATAAATAAGAAACAGATATGAAAACAAAATATATTTTTGCTTCATTGCTTGTATCTTCACTGGCTGTGACTGGTTGCCAGGATATGGATACATTGCCCGATGGAGGAATCGTGACAGACTCTCAGAAGGAGACCGTTTCTACACTGAATCCTGAACGTGGAGTGGCAAAGGTAAATGCGATTTTCTCTACTTTCAACCAGGCTTTCCCTAACTCAAGTGCATTGGGAGCTGAACGTCATAATGATATTGGTTATCCTACTGTCATGTTGTGTCTGGACTCTAATACAGAAGACGTAATAAGTGATAACAACGGTTATAACTGGACTGGATATGACTTGACATTTGAAGACCGTGAAAATACTTCCTTGGAAGGACAGATGGTATGGAATGACTTGTATTCTATCGTTTTTGCTGCCAACAATGTAGTAGGAAGCATTGATGAAAAAACAGAAGACGCCAATGAACAATTCTATCTGGGACAAGGACTGGCTGCACGCGCATTCTCTTATTGGGTAATGGCACAACTGTATCAGTTTAACTATAAAGGTAATGAGGACAAACCTTGTGTACCGCTGATTACAGAAAAGAATTCGGCAGATGCTTCTGTGAATGGTTGTAAACGTTCGTCTGTAAAAGACGTGTATACACAGATTGAATCAGACTTGAACAATGCTATTGATTTGCTGACTAATGCAGAAAAAGGAAAGGTAAAACGTGCTGACAAGCGTTATATCAGTCTGTCAGTAGCATACGGACTTCGTGCACGTATGTATCTGTCAATGCATGAATACGCTAAAGCAGCTGATGATGCGGCAAATGCTATCAAGGCGGCAACAAGTGAAGGTATTGCTATCGCTTCTCGTACTGCGGTAGGTAAACCGACATTTTGGAGTGTAGATGAGGTGAACTGGATGTGGGGTATCATTGTCAGCGAAACAGATGACGTGGTAGATACAGGTATCTGTAACTGGCCTTCTCACATGGGATCACTGAGCTATGGATATGCAAACTATTCAGGTGGTCGTCAGATTAGTTTGAAATTATATAAGGAGATTGATGATGCTGACATCCGTAAACAATGGTGGTTGGATGCCGCTGCAGAATCTGATGGTTTCTTAAGTGACGAACAAGCTGCTTTTGTGGCAAAACAGGGTTACAAGCCTTATACTCAGGTAAAATTCGGTCCCTATAATGATGTGGTAGGTACTACTATCAATGCCAATGATATTGTATTGATGCGTATTGAAGAAATGTATCTGATTGCTGCAGAAGCATACGCTGAAGCTGGAAATCGGGCTGAAGGTGAAAAATATTTCAAGGAATTGCTTAACAACCGTTTGTCAAGCGGATCACAAGCTTATTTAACTGACTATGCTTCTAATCCTCAGGAAGCTGTTTATTTCCAGCGTCGTATTGAACTTTGGGGTGAAGGAGTAATTTGGTTCGATGTAATGCGTCTTAACAAGGGAGTAGACCGTCGTGGAGCTGGTTTCCCGAATGCAGAATGTGTATTTAATATTGCAAAAACAGACGATATCTTGTTGTGGCGTATACCGGAAGCTGAACTTCAGGCTAATAAGGCATTAACTGCAGAAGATAGTCCGGCATGGACTTTACCGAAACCAGTTGCAGATGAATAATAAGTTAGATTAAAGTTAAAAACTAAGAGTATTATGAAATTAAATAAATTCTTTTTCGGATTATTGATGACTCCGGCCGTAATGATGGTAGGATGCAGAGATTATGAAGATACGGAAGTGGCAAGCCCGGAAGCAGATGCGGATGCAATTGGTGCTTATTTTGAAAGCAGTGCAGTTTCTGAACAGTTGTCACCGGGGCAAACATCTTTTAAGATTGTGTTGAATAGAGCTTCTTTTTCTGAAGCTGTAAATGTACCGGTTAAGGCAACAGATCCAGATAACTTTTTCTCTTTGTCAGATAATCAGTTTGTGTTTGATGCTGAGAAACAGGTTAGTAGTCCGATAACTGTTACTTTCAATCAAAGTGTAGTAGAGCTTCAGAAGACATATTATTTGAAGTTGCAGGTTGCAGACGGAGTGAAAGATCATTTGTATGGTGCAGGTTATACAGATGCAACCTATTCTATGGTGATTGATTATGCCTGGAAGAGTGACTCATTGGCATCTACTATGGTGAAAGATGAGTATGCAGGTACATTTGATAAAGAAGGAGCTTTGGCTGCAGTAGAAATTGCAAAAGATTTTGAAGTAGACGAAGAAAAACCATCACCTGATTATACTAAGAATTCTTTGGTGCGTATCTCTAGTTTCTTTGCTACTATTGGTAAGTCGAAGGCAGCTGGAGAAGACCACATTCAGTTTGTGGTAGATAAGGATCATAAAAATCCTCAATTCTTAACAACTGATTACCTGGCTAATAATGAAATTTCTCTGAAAGTCAATACAACAAAATTGGCTACAGGAATGACTCAGAAATTTGCTGAAGAGAAGGAGTATCCTATCTGTATGGACTTGGTAGGTATTAACGTGGAAGCAGCAACTGCTGAGGCTAAAACGGACAACGTGACTTATCAGGTAACATATGAACTTTATGCATTTGATGAGAAAGCTGATAAAAAATATCTGCTTTCAACAGAAGATGATACTGTACCAGTAGAAGGTAATACTCAATATAAAGCTAAATTTGAAGTGAAATTCGTAAAAGCTTCTGCTGAATAATCGTTATTATAGCTGAAATAATAAAAGAGGTATGTCCTGTGTGGATGTACCTCTTTTTTCGTCTTATTCACTTAAAAACTGGTCTTTTTGTTAGAATGAACTTCTTAATAATACAAAATAATTGCAATTTTATTCTATTTGTATTCACTTTTTATGCGGTTGAAGAAGTGAAAGCAAGTTCTTAAAAACCATCTGTTTATCTATTTTGATATCGTTTTACTCCTTATAAATAAATTTTAGTGTAAAATTGCCCGCTGTTTTATAATTTCTCTTTATTTTCTTACATTCGCGCCCCGTTTGTGATAAATGTATTAGACTAACTTAACTAAATTAAAAGAGAGATTTTATGAAACAAAGAATGACGTTGTTCATGGCCATTCTTCTGATAGGGATTGGTCTGTCAAACGCCCAAGTTTCTCAAGTGACCGGTAATGTGATGTCGGAAGAAGACGGATTGCCGGTAGTGGGCGCATCGGTGTTGGTAAAAGGTACTACTGTAGGGACAGTGACCGACATTGATGGAAACTTTACAATTTCTGGTGTGCCGGCTTCGGCAAAAACTTTAGTGGTTTCTTTTATCGGTTTGCAGAGCCAGGAAGTGGCTGTAAAACCGGTGGTGAATGTAGTGTTGAAATCGGATGCACAGGCTTTGGAAGAAGTGGTGGTTGTGGCGTATGGTACGCAGAGCGCACGTACGGTGACAGCTTCAGTAGCTTCAATCCGCAACGATGTGTTAAAGGACGTGCCTAATACAAGCTTGGACCAGATGATGCAGGGACGTGCCTCTGGTTTGAATGTAACGACTCCTTCAGGAGGAGTAGGTCAGGCTCCTGTGGTACATATTCGTGGTGTAAACTCGATTACTTCGGGTACTTCTCCTTTGTACGTAGTGGATGGAATGCCGATTCAGTCGGGTGATTTGGGCGGAGGATTGGGTAATGCCAATGCGTTGGCTGACATTAATCCGGCTGATATTCTTTCTATTGACGTGTTGAAGGATGCGGCGGCAGCAGCTTTGTATGGTTCACGTGCGGCAAACGGGGTCGTGCTGATTACTACCAAGCAGGGAAGCAGCGGAAAAGCAAAAGTAACGTATGATGCTTCTGTCGGTTTCTCCAACCGGACGAAGTTCATTGATATGATGAATGCACAGGAGTATGTAGACTTCAAGAATATGGCGGTTCGTAATGCATACGGAACAGATGTAGCAGCTGAACTGGCTGCTATGGATAAGACATTCATCGCTAATCCTGCTTATGGTGATAAGGCATTTAACTTGATGCCGGGAGTAGACTCTAACTGGGCAGATGCTATTTTTCAGAATGGGTTTACACAAGACCAGACTGTAGCCGTAAGTGGTGGAACGGAAAAAGTGAAATATTATATGTCGGCTAATTACAATACGCAGAAAGGTATTGTAGTGGGCGATAACTATAAACGTCTGGGCGGTAAGGCTAACATTGTGGCTAACGTAACAGACTGGCTGAAGATTGGTATGAACTCGAGCGTGAACGTAAGTTCTACATCGCAGGTGGATGCGGCACGTAACGGTTCAAACTTTGCAGTAGGTGGTTTCCCGCGTATGGCGCTGGCTAACTCTCCGAATATACCTATCTATGATGAAAATGGCAAAGGTTATTATGAACATTCGTTAGGTGTGTTGGGTTATGGACCTAATGCGGTAATGAATACATTTTCGAATCCGGTGGCATTGGTGGAATTGGGTAATAAGACCAACGTGGATGTAAACCGTATTTTGAGCAGTTTCTTTGCAGAAGTTACTCCTGTGAAAGGTCTTACATTGAAAACCCAGTATAATATTGACGATGCACGTATCGAAAACTCTCGTTTCTGGTCACCTAATCATGGAGATGGAGTAAATAAAGGCGGGTATGCGTTCAATGCGGCAGTGCATAGCAGTATCTGGACCTGGACGAATACGGCAACGTATGATTTTACGGCTAATCGTCATCATTTCAATTTCCTGGTGGGTATGGAAGCTACTGAAAGCAGCTACAATGAATGGGATGCTTCTCGTACAGAATTGCAGGATGATAAGTTTACGAACTTCCAGGGAACTTTTGCCAATGCCACAGCTTCGGGTAGTATTTCCAAGAGCTCTATGGTTTCGTATTTTGGACGTATCAACTATGACTTTGCATCGAAATACATGTTCTCTATCAATTTCCGTCGTGATGGCCTTTCTGCATTGAGCAAGGATAATCGCTGGGGTAACTTTGGAGGTGTTTCAGCGGCATGGCGTGTGTCGGAAGAAGCTTTCTTTGAACCGCTCAAGCATGTGATTGAAGACTTTAAGATCAAGGGTAGCTATGGTGTGGTAGGTAATACGAATATCGATGACTATGCCTCACGTTCGTATTATTCTCCTTACTATTACGGTTCTCAGGGAAGTTATCGTTTAAGTAAGATTGCCGACCCGAATTTGAAATGGGAATCTTCAGAAAAGTATGACGTAGGTTTCAGTGCACGTGTGCTTGATCGTATCGATATTGATTTTGATTATTTCTATACGAAATCTTCAGACTTGATTCTGGATGTGCCACAGGCTCCTTCGAAAGGTCTTCCTGGAAATATCCTGACAACCAACGCCGGAAAGATGACGAACTCAGGTATAGAGTTGACGATTTCTGCGGATATTTTGCGTGACGGTGCATTCAAATGGAATACAAGTTTTAATATTACGACTACTCGTAATAAGGTTGTATCTCTGGCTAATGGTTTGGATAATATTATCAAAGGTGATGCCACTGGATTGGAAATTACAAATATCACAGTACCTGGCAAGTCTATCGGTCAGTTGTATCTGACACCGACAGGTGGTGTAGATCCGGAAACCGGGTTCCGTGTGTTCTATGGAGAGAATGGAGAACGTGTGCTGTATAATCATGCCTCGAAAGCAAAATGGATGCTTGAAGATGGTACGCCTTATGAGGGCAGCTTGAAACCGGTGATTTGCGGAAATACACTGCCGACATGGTATGGTGGATGGAGTAATAACTTCTCTTACAAGAATTTTGACTTGTCTTTGTTCTTCCAGTTCTCAGGTGGAAACTATATTTATAATGGTACGAAGGCGACGGTAAGTGACATGCGTTACTGGAATAACTCGAAGGAGGTACTTCAGAATTACTGGACTCCGGAAAGAAAGAATGCCATGTTCCCGAAACCAGTGTATGGCGATAACTATTCTAATGGTTCGGCCATGCCTATCAGCGAGTGGGTGGAAAAAGGTGACTATTTGCGTTTGAAGAATATCTCATTGGGTTATACCTTCAATACGAAGAACTGGGCGAGTGCCATCGGTATCAGCAAGTTGCGCGTATATGCACAGGTGCAGAACTTGTTCGTAATTACGGGCTATTCGGGTATGGATCCGGAGGTGATGTCGAATACGACCAATGCTACTCTGGCTCCGGGTACGGATAAAAATACTTTGCCACAGGCACGTACATACACATTTGGTGTAAACTTGGCGTTTTAATTGTTGAATTTTTAAAAGCAGATTCGAATGAAAAAATATATTGTATATGCTATATTGATGGCTGGAACCACGTTGAGTAGTTGCAGTAGCAGTTTCTTGGATCAGGAACCACCTTTGTACATTGAGCCGGGAGATATTTATAATGATGCAAATCGTTTGGAAGCAGCTGTATTAGGCTTGTATGGTTCGATAAAAAATGATGCGTCGGATTCCTTCATGGGAGGAAAAACCTATCTGGTGTTTGATAACCGTGGAGAAGATATTGTAAATTCTGACCCGAACTTGATTACTTTGGCCAATACTTATAAGTTTAATGTGGGCAAAACAGATGCAGAAAATACGGTGACCTGGAGCATGGCATACGCTGCCATTAACCGTGTCAATATTTTCTTGGATGAGTTGGAAGGTGCTAAAGCTACTGCTGGAGAAAAGTATGAGCAGTATAAAGCGGAGGCAAAGTTTGTGCGTGCATTTGCTTATTACTATTTGAATAATCTGTATGCTACGCCCTACGTAATTAATCCGGATGCGAAATCTGTGCCTTTACGTTTGACTCCGGAAAAGAACGGTGAACACAATGCGTTGAAACGTGCTACAGTGAAGGAGGTTTACGAACAGATTCTTTCGGATTTGGAAAATATCAGTGCGTTGCCGGTAAAAGCAAAAGCAGATGAACCGACTGTAACTCGTGCTACACAGGCGGCTGCCAATATGTTGAAGATGCGCGCGTATATGTCCATGAATAACTGGACAGAGGCGGTAAAAGCAGGTAAGCTGGTGACAGGCTACGAACTGACTCCGAAGTTTGGAGATATGTTCAAGGCTCCTTATTATACGGATGAAACCATATTCTCTTTGCCAATGAAGGAAACAAACCGCCCGAATACCCAGCAAGGATTGGCAGAATATTATTACGCTAAGAATACGATTTTGTGGGTAGACGTGGAGAACGGTATCATGGGCAAGCCGAATTACAGTTCAGCTGATGATGCCCGTGTGCAGATGAAGAACGAAAAAAATCAGTTGCTGAAGTTTACGGATGCTGCACAGAAACTGGATTGGGCACCGATTTTCCGTTATGCGGAAACGTTGTTGAACTTGGCTGAGTGTTATGTAAATCTGGGTGGAACTGAAAATGAGAAACTTGCCAGAGAATGTCTGAAACAGGTGAGATTCCGTTCATTACCGGAGACAAGCAATCAGTTGGATATTGATCATTTGTCTGGTGAAGATTTGAAGATGGCGGTTTATAACGAACGTCGTCTGGAGTTTATCGGTGAGGCGATGCGAGGCATTGATGTGTTGCGTCGCGGAGCTAACTTTGAACGGAAAACACAGATTACTCCGCAAAGTAGCGGATATGTTTGGCCGATTCCACAAAGCGAAGAATTGATGAATCCGGATTTGAATAAATAAGGAAGAAGTAAAAAGAGCGTATCTGTAATGACAATAGTTCGTTAAAAATTCTCCACGCCTAAGCGGCTCTGGCAGTAAATAAAATG
>OCLC01000334.1_pt1 | contig 17467 bp, 15 predicted proteins | sample 1502911 | NCBI WGS metagenome assembly OCLC01 (sample SAMN03418284, study PRJEB22391) | human gut metagenome | biome: human-gut; feature: organic feature; material: feces | host: Homo sapiens | place: Italy | collected 2013-04 | reverse complement strand
CGCAGAGTGCGAGGGGCTTTTGCCCCCGAAGCACGATGCGGGTACCGCAACCCGACATTATCGAGCATTTTGGCAACGCAGATGCCGTGCCGCAGCTGCCGGAGCGGTGCTTAAGCCGCTAGGCGGGAATTGTGCGGTGTTGCCCAAGGCAAAACAAAATCGGCCCCTGCCGCACCAAGGCAGGGGCCGATAAATTCAGTGATTCAAATAACGCAAAAATGCGGAAAAGAAAGCTTTACCGGTCGATGGGGGCAGTCTTGGCTTTCAGCCAGGTCTTTTCCTCCTCGGTCAGGCGGGGGCTGAGCATCTCGTATACATGGGCATGGTAGGCGTTCAGCCAGTTGATCTGGTCACGGGTCAGTTCGTCCACAATGACCGGCTCGGTGGAGATGGGCACCAGGGTCAGCGGCTCAAATTTCAGCCAGTGACCATATTGGTTGGTGCCGGCATCCACGCATTCCAGCTCGTTCTCAATGCGGATGCCGACTTCATCGGTCTCATAAACGCCCGGCTCATCGGTGATGGTCATGCCCTCTTTGAAGACAATGGGGTTCTGGGGACGCAGGCTCTGGGGGCCTTCGTGCACCGAGGAGATGTAGCCAACGCCGTGGCCGGTGCCGCAGCGGTAGTTGATTTTGTGTGCCCACAGCGGGCCGCGGGCAAAGCTGTCCAGTGCAAAGCCGGTGCAGTAATCCAGGAATACCGCGCGGGCAATGTCAATGTGGCTCTGCAGGGTCCAGGTGTAGTATTTGCGCTCGTTCTCGGTCAGGGGGCCGACGGGATAGGTGCGGGTGATATCGGTGGTGCCGCAGTCATACTGGCCGCCGTTATCCACCAGCAGGAAGCCGCGCGGCTCGATCACGCTGTCCACTTCGCCCTCGGCATGGTAGTGCATCATGGCAGCGTTGGGGCCGTAAGCGGCAATGGTATCAAAGCTGTCCTCAAAATAGCCGGGCATTTCGGCACGGCGCTTTTGCAGCATCTTTTCAATGTCAGTCTCGTGCAGGATTTTGCCCTCGGCGATGGCCTTTTCCAAGTCCATCTGGAAACGCACCATGGCAACGCCGTCACGCACATGGCATTCGCGGATGTTGGCAAGCTCGACCGGGTTTTTGACACCTTTCAGTGCAAAGATCGGGTCGGCACCGGTAACGGTCTTGTGCTCGTTCAGGGCGCAGTACAGGTCATAGTTGGTGGCTTTCTCGTCTACGAGGAACACTTCCTCTGCGGGCAGAGCGTGTACGGTATCGATCAGCTCCGGGTAGTCGCGCAGGGAAACGCCGTTATCGGCCAACGTTTTTGTGTCGGCATCATTCAGGCGGCCGGGAGCGATAAACAGGGTGCAGCTGTCCATCGTGACAAGGGCATAAGCAACGGCCAGCGGGGTACAGGGCAGGTCGCGTGCGCGCATGTTGGTCAGCCAGCCCACACAGTCCAGACCAGTCACAGCCAGGGCGGTGGCACCGGCTTTTTTCAGCTCGTCACGCACCATGGCAATGCGCTGGGCGGCGGTGGCACCGGTCTGCTCAACAGTCAGCAGCTCGCAGGGGGTGTTGGGCAGGCTGGGGCGGGTGGTCAGGCTCTCCCACAGGGGGGAGACGATATCCTTGCTTTCCAGCTTGGCGCCGCTCTTGGCCAGAGCGGCGGGACCAATGAAAAAATCGCCGCTCTGCCATCCAGCAGCAGGGTCGGGCCTGCGGCAAAATGGGCGGTCAGGTACTCTTCCACGGTGGGCACCCCGGCGGAACCGGCGTGCATGCACTCAATTTCGGTACCGGCCAGCTGACGGTCACCCTGAACATAAAAGCGGCCATCGCACCACAGGGCGCTGCCGGTCAGGGTGACAACAAGGGTGGAGTTCTCGCCGGTAAAGCCGGAGAAAAACGGCAGGCTGTTGTAATAAGCGGGCAGATATTCACTGGAGTGGGGGTCGCTGGTCATCAGCAAAACACCGTGGGCACCGGCTGCCTGGGCAGCGGCGCGCAGAGCGGCGATTTTTTCATTGGTCGTCAAAATAGTCCTCTCCTTATATGCAGAATGTTGAACAAGTCCATTCTAACATGTTTTCATAAAAGGTCAATACGGGGTGCGGTTCAGCACAGTGCCCAGCAGCGGCAGGCCGCAGCCCTGCAGAAGGTGAGCCGCCTGGCGCAGCTCCTGGTGGGTAACGCCGCCGCTTTGTACCACAAGCAGGGCACCGTCACATACCTTGGCAATGCTGAGAGCGTCACTGCATTCGCTCAGGGCTGGAGCATCGACCAAAAGATAAGCAAACTTTGGTGCACAGCTTTCCACCATGCGGGCAAAACGGGGGTGTTCCAGCAGCAGGGCCGGGCGGCTGGTGGTGCCGGAGGCCGGAACCAGGCAGGTGCCGCGGATCTCGGTGTGGTAGAGAACTTCCTCCAGAGGAACGCTGCCGGAAAGATAGTGTGCCAGACCCGGCACTTTGTGTTCACCGGTCAGCCCGCACTGGCGGCAGATGCCGGAATGGCGCAGGTCACCGTCAACCAGCAGGCAGCGCTGGCCAAGCCCGGCAAGCAGCTGCCAGAACTGCAAAGCCAGAGTAGTTTTACCTTCCTGCGGGGTAGTGCTGGTGAGCAGAATGATTTTGGCGTCTGGGGCTGTCTGTTCCAGACGCAGGCGCAGCAGATTCAGGGATTCAACCGTCCGGGGTGCCAGCTCCGGCAGGTGGTTCAAAGCAAGTTCTTTCATGGGCGGCCGCCTTTCCGGGTATGGAGGCGGCGGGGCGTGGCATCCGGGATGCAGGCCAGCGGCGAAGAGCCAAGGCAACGGGTCAGATCGTCCGCCGTATAAATGTGGTCATCCCGCAGGTAATGCAGGCAGAGGAAAGCAAAGCAGAGCAAAAAGCCGATGCCAGCGCCAAACGCTGCGTGGAACACAGCCCCCGGCCCGGAAAAGCGCTGCGGCGGGGCTGCCTGCTCCACCAGGCGGGGTGGGGTGGTGCCCATGCGGGCAGAGAGATCATCCAACGCAAGGGCAGCCAGTGCGTTGGCAATATCTGCTGCGCGCTGTGGGGAGGAATCGGCCGCAACAATGCGCAGAATATGGGTATCTGCCGGGTGCAGAATGGTAATCTGGTCTTTTAAGTGGGCAGTATCCGTGGAAAGGCCAAGGGTGGAAATAACGGATTCCAGCATGGTGCGGCTGGTCAAAAGCTCCTGATAATCAGCCGTTAATTGCAGTTCCGCATAGCCGGAGGTCAGCCCCTCCTGTGCGGCGGCAACATACAGCTGGGCTTCGGCCTGGTAGCTGCGCGGGGCAAGGCGTGCGGCAGCAAAGGCCAGAATACCTCCCAGCAAGGTACAAACCAGTACCGCGGCGAAATGGGCGGGCAGCAGGCGGAACAGTTCCACGGGGGTCACTTCGCGCCCGGCGGCGCGGGATGCAGGGGCAGCGGGCAAGGTGCTCACCTCCAAAACAGGGCGTGAACAAGGCAAAATTCCGGTAAAAACAGCATACATCAAGTGTAACACGCGCCCGGCGCAAAATTCAATAGAAAAAACGGTTTTTCAGGCGATACTGGGCGGTTTTTCGGGCAAACTGCTGAAAGGTGAGAGGATTTTGCAGCAAACGGGGGAAACGCCGCGGTAAAAAGGCGCTGACGGGGCAAGAAGTTTTCAAAAATTTCAAATTTTGGCAGGCCCAAATGGGCGAAAAGCTCTTGACGGGTTTGATATAATAAGGTTAGCAGTAAGAAAACAAGATTGCTAACAACACAAACAAACTTTAAGATAGAAGGGAATATTACCATGGCAGAACAGGTAACGAAAATTGATATTTTCTCCGGCTTTTTGGGTGCAGGCAAAACGACCCTGATCAAAAAGCTCATCAAGGAAGCGTTCCAGGGTGAAAAGATCGTGCTGATCGAAAACGAATTCGGCGAGATCGGCATTGACGGCGGCTTTATGCGTGAGGCTGGCATTCAGGTCAACGAGCTGAACTCCGGCTGCATCTGCTGCTCCCTGGTGGGCGACTTCCGCGAGGCACTGAAAAAGGTCGTGGAGACTTATCATCCTGACCGCATCCTGATCGAACCTTCCGGCGTTGGCAAGCTGAGTGATGTGACCCGCGCTGTTGAGGGTGTGGGCGAGACCCTGCCGGTCAGCCTGAACAGCTTTGTGACCGTGGCCGATGTGAACAAGGTCAAAATGTATATGAAGAACTTTGGCGAGTTCTATGATGACCAGATCAGCCACGCATCCTGCATCATCCTGAGCCGCACCGGCAGCGCAGACGAGAAGAAGGTTGCCGCAGCCGTTGCCCTGATCCAGGAAAAGAACCCCACCGCCACCATTGTGACCACCGATTGGAACGAACTGACCGGTGCACAGATCGTTTCCGTTATGGATGGTAAGCGCGACCTGGTTGCCGAGCTTCTGAGCGAAGCACAGGCTTCCAATGCTGCCCATGCGGACGAGGATGAGGAAGAGCATCATCACCACCACCATGACCATGATGAGGACGGCCACGAGTGCTGCCACCATCACCACGACCATGATGAGGACGACGATGATGAGGATGAGCACGAGCATCACCACCATCATGACGAGGATGATGACCACGGCCACGAATGCTGCCACCATCACCATGACCATGATGACGACGATGACGATGACGAGCATGAACACCATCATCACCACCATGACGGCGAGTGCTGCTGCGGCCATCATCACCATCATCATGACCACGATGCAGACGAAGTGTTCACCAGCTGGGGCCACGAGACTGCCCACAAGTACAGCCATGACGAGCTGGAGAGCATCCTGACCACGCTGGATTCCGGCGAGTACGGCGCTGTGCTGCGTGCCAAGGGCATTGTGGACGGCGGCGACACCTGGTACGAGTTCGACATGGTGCCCGGTGAGCATGAGATCCGCACCTGCGGCCCCGATGTTACCGGCAAGGTGTGCGTGATCGGTTCCCAGCTGAAGGAACATGAGGTGGAAGAGCTGTTCCACGCCTGATTTGTAAAGGAGTAAAACATGGCGCAGAAAGAGATTCCCTGTTACCTCTTTGTGGGTATGCTGGAAAGCGGCAAAACCAAGTTTATTCAGGAAACAATGGAGGACCCGCAGTTTGATTCCGGCGACAAAACGCTGCTGTTGATCTGTGAGGAAGGCGAAGAGGAATATGATTCCGAGCGATTTGCCTTTGGCGGCGTGACCGTTGCCACCATTGAGGACAAAGCGGAACTGAACCGCGAACACCTGCAGCAGCTGGCTGAAAAGTCTGACTGTGGGCGTGTGATCATTGAATACAACGGCATGTGGCTGGTGCAGGAGCTGTACGATGCCCTGCCGGATAACTGGCTGATTTACCAGTGCCTGGCCACCGCAGACGGCACTACCATCAAGACCTATGCCAACGACAATGCCATGCGCGGCCTGCTGCTGGACAAGCTGCGTGGCAGCGAGCTGCTGGTGGTGAACCGTGCCGAGGCGGTAAACGATGACGAAAGCCACCAGCTGATCCACAAGCTGGTGCGCCAGGCAAGCCGCCGCTGCGATATCGCCTATGAGTTCAAGGATGGCAGCGTTGCCTATGACGATATCCCGGACCCGCTGCCGTTCGATGTAAACGCCCCGGTGATCGAGATTCCCGAAGAGTTCTTTGGCGTGTGGTATATGGACTGCATGGATGAGATGCAGAAGTACGACGGCAAAACGGTGAAATTCCTGGCTCAGGTGTGCCAGACCAACCGCGCCGGCAAGGACAGCTTTGTGCCCGGCCGCTTTGCCATGACCTGCTGCGTGCAGGATATCCAGTTTGTGGGCTTCCCCTGCAAGTACACGGAGTACAAGAACCTGAAGCAGCGTGACTGGATCACGGTAACGGCAAAGGTGAACCTGAAATACCACCCGATTTACAAGGGCCAGACCCCAGATTCTGTCGGCCCGGTACTGACGGCCATCAACGTGGAGCCTGCCGCGGCCCCGCGTGATGATGTGGTGACCTTCAGTTGAGCGGGGAACGCCGCAGGGCAATCGAAGCCCGCGTGGCAGCCGCAGCCGCTCGGCTGGAAAAAGAGGGCCGCTACACGGCAACCCGGCGGTGCATCCAGCACGGCAAGGTCAGCGTGTATGCCCACTGCGTCAGCGTGGCGGATACCGCCTGCGTCTTGGCGGAAACGCTGCACCTGCGCGTAAACGAGCGGGCGCTGATCCGCGGTGCATTGCTGCATGATTACTTTTTGTATGACTGGCACGATAAAGCCAACGGCCACCACTGGCACGGTTTTACCCACTCAGGCACCGCCCTGCACAACGCAAGCGAGGATTGGAAGCTGACCCCGGTGGAGCGGGAGATCATCAAAAAGCACATGTTCCCCTTAACCCCCATCCCACCCACCTGCCGTGAAGCGTGGCTGGTGTGCCTGGCAGATAAAATCTGTGCCGCCAAGGAGACGACCGGCGGAATCTATGGCAAGCTGCCGTTTGCCGCGAAGCATAACGCGCAGGATTAAGTAAATTAACGTTTTATATGCAGAAAATCCAAAAGCCCGATGCCGTGTTGACATCGGGCTTTTGGCATTTTACGCGGAGAGGGGAAAATTAGGAATTCGGAGTGGGACGGCGGAAAAAGTTCGTGGCAAGGGTTGAACCTGCTGTAATTCCGCATAGGCAGGGATCATAAACAGGAACAACAAAAAACAGGCGCACCACAGAATAATCCCCGTGGTGCGCCTTATTTATACGATTGTACCTATTAGATTAAAGGTTTTCGCCGAAGCCTTTTTTCAAAAAGGTTGGAAAAATCCCCCGTAAATCCAAAAATCACAGCGTATCGCAGATGGTGCTCATCATGGAACGGATGTCGATGTGCTGGGGGCATTTGGGCAGGCAGGCACCGCACTTGATGCAATGCTCGGCGCGGGTGGCGGCGGGGGCGTCCTCATATTCCGCTTTTAGGGTAGCGAGGCGGTCACCACACAGGCGGTATTCGTTCCAGGCGTGCAGCATGCCCGGAATGTTGACCCCGGCGGGGCAGGGCATGCAGTACTTGCAGGCCGTGCAGGGGGCAAGCTTTTGGGCCTTGAACACATCCAGCGCACGGGCGAGGGTATCCTGCTCGGTGGTGGAAAGCGGAATAAAGGGATCCATGGAAGCCACGTTATCCTGTACCTGCTCCAGGGTAGTCATGCCGGAAAGTACGCACAGCACATTGGGCAGGCTGGCAACCCAGCGAATGGCCCAGCTGGCCAGGCTCTTTTCCGGGGCGGCCTGATGCAGCAGGGCGGCGGCTTCGGGGCAAAGGGTGTTCAGCATCCCGCCGCGCACCGGCTCCATAACGATGACCTGCAGCCCGGCAGCGGCGCACAGCTCGTATTTTTTGCGGCTCTGCTGATAGTCCCAGTCAAAATAATTGAGCTGCAGCTGTACAAAATCCCAATCGCCTGTAGCAAGGATCTCTGGCAGCTGCTCAGCGCTGCCATGGAAAGAAAAGCCCAGCCGCTTGATTTTGCCCGCCTTGCGCAGCTCGTTCAGCTGGTCATAGGCGTGGTACTTGGCGTAATTGGACCAGCTGCTTTCATGCACAGAGTGAGCGAGGTAAAAATCAAAGTAATCAGTGCGGCAGTTGGCCAACTGCTCGTTAAAAATACGGGGCACATCCTCATCGCATTTCAACAGCCAGCCGGGCAGTTTGCTGGCAAGGTGATAGCTGGCGCGGGGATACTTGGCCAGAGCTTTGCCGCAGAACTTTTCGCTCATGCCGCCGTGGTAGGGGTAGGCAGTATCGAAATAGTTCACGCCGTGGGCATAAGCATAATCAAAAATCTCCTGTGCCTTTTCCTCGTCAATGCTGGTCTGGTCGGCGGCGTCCCGCAGGGGCAGGCGCATGGTGCCAAGACCCAGCAGGCTGATTTTGCCGTTGAGGTCATTATAGGGGGCAGGGTTATTGCGGCAGACACGGTATTCCATACAAGTTACGCTCCTTATTCCGGCTTTGCCAGATGAATTTGATGGAAGATTTGGTGCGGGGATAAACAAGAAACGCCGATTTTGCTGGCTCGGCGGTTAAGGTGTATCTGAAAACAAAGAAACAGCCGATATTTTCGACTTTTCAGATACACCCTGGGAAAAGGAAATTATTCGCAGGAGGAACAGTCGCCACAGTCCTCGTCGGTGGCAGGAGCTGCCGTTGCGGCGCGGCCTGCCAGCTCGGGATCAAGGCTTTCGGCTACTTTGATCATCAGGGCACATTCAATGCGCTTGCGGAACACTTCGCAGCCATATTCATACACACCGTGGATATCGCCGGTGGCGTGCAGGGCGTTGGCGGCGCAGCCGCCCGCGCAGTACAGGCGTGCCCAGCAATCCTTGCAGTCGGGGCGGGCGTACACGTTGCACAGCTTGAATTCATCCCGCAGTTCGGTGTTGGTAACGCCGTTCCAGATATCGCCCAGCTTGTAATCCGGGTCGCCGACAAACTGATGGCAGGGGTACAGGTCGCCCCAGGGGGTAACGGCCATATATTCGGTGCCGGAACCACAGCCGGAAATGCGCTTGTAAATGCAGGGGCCATGGGCCAAGTCGATCATGTAATGGTAGAAAGTGATGGGATGACCGGCTTTTTCACGGCGGAGCATATCCTTGGCCAGCAGCTCATACTGGTCAAACAGGATGGGTAGGTCGGCTTCGGTCAGAGCTTCGGGACTGCCGGCCTTGCTCACGACCGGCTCCATGGAAAGCTCGTCAAAGCCGAGATCATCCGCCATGTGGAACAGGTCGTTGGTGAAATCGGTGTTGTAATGGGTGAAGGTGCCGCGCATGTAGTAGCCCTTACCGCCGCGGGCCTTGACCAGCTGCTGGAACTTGGGCACAATGCGGTCATAGCTGCCGCGGCCTGCAATATCCTTGCGGAAACGGTCGTTGACCTCCTTGCGGCCATCCAGAGAAAGAACCACGTTGTAGCACTCTTTGTTGGCCCACTCAATGACTTCATCGGTGATGCCGATGCCGTTGGTGGTCAGGGTGAAGCGGAAGTTTTTGCCTTTTTCTTTTTCAATGCTGCGAGCATAGGCAACCAGCTGTTTGCAGACCTCAAAGTTCATCAGCGGTTCGCCGCCGAAAAAGTCAACCTCCAGGTTGTGGCGGGTGCCGCTGTGTTCCACCAGGAAATCCAGCGCACGCTTGCCGGTCTCAAAGCTCATCAGGCCGGACTGGCCGTGGAACTTGCCCTGGGCGGCAAAGCAGTATTCGCAGTTCAGATTGCAGGTGTGGGCCACATGCAGGCAGAGTGCCTTGACAACGGTGGAACGATTCTTGAAGTCAAAGGCATGGTCAGCGTAAATATCTTCGGCAAACAGCTTGCCATCGGCCTTCAGTTCTTCGATATCGTCAAAGCAGTCGTTGATGTCCTCGGCGGTCACTTCGGGATGGTCAGCATATTTCTTTGCCAGCAGGTCGGCAGCTTCTGCGCGGGGGTGGCCGGCATCGATCAGAGCGATGGCGGCATACGCCAGTTCGTCTACGGCGTGAACGCTGCCGCTGTAGACATCCAGCACAATGTTGTAGCCGTTGAGTTTATATTGATGGATCATACTATTCCTCATATCCGAATCAAAGTGGGGTTACATAAAAAGAACCGGGAGCGCCTTTTTGGTAAAAGGCAGTCCCGGCAGAAAGCCAGTTCAAGTAAAAATTACTTCTTCTCGCAAGGCTGGTTGGCAATGCCGCAGCTGGTCTTGCAGGCGCTCTGGCAGGAAGTCTGGCATTCGCCGCAGCCGCCGTTCTGGAGGCTCTTAGCCATATCGCGGGTGTTCAGAGTCTGAATGTGCTTCATGAAATTTCACCTCTTCTATAAATATAGATTATATTAAATATACACGGAAACCATAGGGTTTGTCAAGCAAAAGCGGGGATTTTTGCGGGGAGGCGGGCAGTTTTTTGCCCACAACAGGAATGGTGCTATGGCAGAACATCCAAAGTGGAGCCACCGCCAAGGCCAGTGTGGTGCAGGTGGGTGCCGCAGGCAGCAAGGGCGGTGCAGGCCGCGATGAATTCCGGAGTGATCACTTCGCCCGGCGCCAGCAGCGGAACGCCCGGCGGATATGCCCAGACATACTCCGCCGAGGTGCGGCCAACGGCATGTTGCAGTGCCAACGCGGTGTGCGGGGCAAAAAGCGCCTGTGCGATGGAACAGGCGGCGGGGCCGGGGGTGGGCAGCACCTGCGCCGAGGCGGGCAGGGGAGCGTTCTGCGCCGCCGCAGCATCGATCACCAACAGGGCAGCGGCAAAACGGTCAAGGGCGGTTTCTTCATCGCAGGGGGAGGTCATGGCCAGCACGTTGGCACCACAGGACATCTCGGTTTCAAACTGCCAGTCCCGGCGCAGCAGTTCCGCCAGGGCGGAGCCGGTCAGCCCGGCAGCAGCACCGTTGACGAGGATCTTGCCGGAATCGTGGGCAAAAAAGCCGGGGTGGGCAGAAACATCATCCATCCCATGGCAGAGCACGCGCAGGCGGCGCAGTGGGCGCACAGCGCCGCTGAACCGCTGCAAGCGGGCACGCCAGGCGGCAAACCAGGCATCGCCGTGTTCGGCCAGCAGGCCGGTGCAGCCGTCCAGGCTGGCCATTAACGGATAGGAGGGGGAACTGGTTTCAAACACATCCAGCTGGCGTTCCAGCTCCTGCGGCGGAATGAAAGAACTGTTCCAGTGCAGCAGGGCGGTCTGGGTCAGGCTGGGCAGTGTCTTGTGCGGGCTTTGAATGATGACATCCGCCCCGGCAGCAATGGCACCGCCCTGCCAGCCGTGGGCGGCGGCCAGTGGCAGATAGTGCGCGCCGTGGGCTTCGTCCACGATCAGGGGAACGTTGGCGGCGTGGCACAAAGCGGCAATGGCGGCAAGATCACTCAAAACACCCTCATAGGTGGGGCTGGTAAGGATGACCGCAGCGGCATCCGGGCAGGCGCGCAGGGCATCCGCTACCATGGCGGGGGTGATGCTGCCGTAAATGCCGAACGCCGGGTCCACGGGGGGCACCAGCCAGTGTGCCGTTAAGCGGTTGAGCTCAATAGCGTGGTAAACGGATTTGTGGCAGTTGCGCGCGCAGATGACGGCGGTGCGGCCGGAACTGACGACAGCGGCCCGGATGGCGGCCAGAATGCCGCAGGTGGAGCCGTTGACCAGATACCAGGTTCGCTTTGCCCCCCACAGGGCGGCGGTGCGGGCCATGGCATCGGCCAAAATGCCGTCTGCATCGTGCAGGTCATCTACGCCGGGAACTTCGGTCATATCCCACCCGGCGGGCAGGCCCGGTGCCGGCACCACCCGCCGCTTGTGCCCCGGCATGTGCAAGGGGTAAAGCCCGGAGGAAGCATAAGATTGGAGTTGAGATTGGAGAAGATAGTTCATAAGTTAGGAGGTAGGAAGTAGGAGTTGAAGGACGGAATTTTTGGAAGCGGCAATAATTAGGGCAATACCGCATAATTCTAAGTGCCGATACGGCGAGCGAGGTGCGGCAGATGCCGTGCCGCAGCTGCCGGAGCGGTGCTTAAGCCGCAAGGCGGGAATTGTGCGGTGTTGCCTTAGAAGTGAGGAAACGGAGAGAGTATAAGAGTGTTATGATTTTAATACGCGGCGCAAGCCGCACCATAAACTCCTAACTCCTCCCTCCTGACTTCCAATTAACCAAGTTCTACTTGGGCTTTGCTTCCGCATTTGGTCTTTTGGACCAGGATTTGTTTGGGGATGCGGTCCTGGAGGGTTTCGACGTGGCTGATGATGCCGACCAGCTTATCGGAACCGGCAAGGGCAGTCAGGGTGTCGATGGCTTTTTGCAGGGCGTCGGCGTCCAGCGTGCCAAAGCCTTCGTCCACAAACAGGGTATCCACGCTGATGCCGCCGGCACTTTCCTGGATGGTATCGCTGATGCCAAGAGCCAGGCTGAGCGCCGCCAAAAAGCTTTCGCCGCCGGAAAGGGAACCGACCGGGCGGGTCTTACCGGTGTAGGCATCGAACACATCCAGCTCCAGTGCGGTCTTGGCGGCAATATCGGCGCTCTGGCGGCGGCGCAGGGTATACTGGCCGCCCGTCATGCGGGTAAAACGACGGTTTGCGGCGGCGACCACGCCGTCAAAATAAAAGCTCTGCACATACTGTTCAAAGGGCAGCTTTTGCTTTTGGGTCAGATTGCCGTTGATGGTCTTGCTCAGGTTATCCAGCATGGCGGCGTTGGCGCGGGCAGATTCTGCGGCGGTGATGGCTTTTTTTAGGTTGGTCAGGGCATCGCGGTTGGTATCCAGCCGGTGCAGGGCGGCCTGGTTTTGGTCGCGCAGGTTTTTGCGCTCAGCTTGCAGTGCAGTAAGGGCCTGCTGCTGGGCGGCAGGGTTCGGGCGGCTGGTGGTATCCCCGGCCTGTTCGGCCAGGGTTTGGGCGGCGCTTTGGGCCGCAGCAAGTTCTTTGGAAAAAGCATCGCGGCTTTTGGCGGCGGCATCCAGTGCGGCTTGCAGGGTGCGGCACTGTTTTTGGGTCTCGGCGCGGGCGGCGGCCATAGCGGCGGCATCTGGCCAGGGCAGGTTTTTCTGCCCCTCGGCAAGGCGGGTCTGGGCTTCCGCGGCGGCTTTTTCGGCGTTGGCCTGTGCGGTGCGGGCCTGCTCCACAGCGTTTGCCTGGTCGGGGCGCTGGGCTTGCAGCTGGGCTTTTTGGCGGGTCAGCTTTTCCAGATCTTTTTTGCGGGATTCAGCATTTGCCATGCGGTCATGCACTTCGGCAAGGCCGCGGCGCAGGCTGTCATGTTGGGCCTGCAGGGCGGTTTGCAGCTCGTCCGGGGTCAGGGCATCGGCCTGCGGCCCGGTATAATGCTGGCGGCGGCGCGCCAGAAAGGCGGCGGCACGCGCATACAGGGTATCCCGCTGGGTTTGGGCTGCGGCTTTGGCTTCCCCGGCTGCGGTGGAGGCTTTGGAAGCTTCCGCCGCAGCGCTCGCCGCTGCCTGCGCAGCTTTGTTGCAGGCGGCTTCGGTGACATGGCTGGGGGCGGGGGCTGCCGGTGCTGGGTGGTGCAGAGCACCGCACACCGGGCAGGGGGTGCCATCCACCAGATCTTGCGCCAGAATCCCGGCGCGGGCGGCATTCAGGGCGCGCTGCATCTCGGCGCTGGAATGCTGGGCGGCATCGGCCTGCTGCTGCTTTTGCCGGTATTCAGCGGCAGTGCGCTGCCATTTGGCTTGCGCGGTGTGCAGGCGGGGGATATCGTCCAACAGGGCTTGGCAGTCCTGCTGCTGGCTTTGGGCCAGCTCAATGGTTTTGCGGCAGCTTTCCAGCTCGGCGTTCGGTTCGCCGCAGGCCGTGATCTGCGATTCCAGCTGAGCTAAGGCAGTATCGGTACTGCTTAGAGTTTTCTGGTCTTTTTCCAGAGCCGCGGCGGCCTGCTCGGCCTGGGCGCGGGCGGTTTTGGCGCTGGCTGCGGCGGTGCGCAACTCTTGATAGCGCGGCTCCCACTCCGCAAAGCGCTGCAGCTTGGCATCCAGCTCGGCAAGCTCCGGGCGGCGGGCTTCGGTCTTGTCCCACTCCGCATTCAAAGCGGGGGCCTGGGCAGTCAGCTCGGCGGCTTTGGCCTGGGCTTCATCCAGACTGCTCAGCAGTTTGGCACGGTTTTGGGCGGCTTCCACCGCGGCGGACTGCGCTTCAATGCGGGCATCAAGGGTATCCAGCTGTTGGGATTGCTCCGCCGTCAGGGCGGTGTCCGCTTCGATCATCTCAGCGGCCCAGTCCAGCGCGGCGGGGGCGCGGTAGGGGTCACGGCTGTCCTGCGCATCGGCAAGTTCGCCGGTGTGGGGGCTGCCGGGGGCAGGCTGTAAAGCGGCCAGCAGCTGCACAACGGTGTGGTTGGCAAGCTCGGCCTGGCGCAGAGCTTCCCCGGCTTTGGTGCGGGCGGCACTGCCAAGCCGCTGGTAGCTGGCGGTATCAAACACGCGGCGCAGAATTTCGGCCCGGTCGGCGCTGGAAGCGTTGAGCAGGCGGGCAAAATCATTCTGCGCGATCATCGAGATTTGGGCAAACTGGCGGGCGTCAATGCCCAGCAGGGCTGTCACCGCTGCAGTCACGGCTTTGGTACCGGTCACGGGAGCGTCCGGCTCCTGCGTTAAGGCGGCAGAGCCGGGAACTGTGGTAACGCCCTCGCCCCGGCGCTTGGCGCGGGTCTGCTCAGGGGTGCGGTTGACGGTATAAGTACGGCCGCGGTGGGTGAACTCCAGCTCCACAAAGGTGGTATCAGTGGGAATGGCATAGTCGCTGCGCAGCATGTCCGGTTCGCGGTAAGCGCCGGTGGTTTCGCCGTACAGGGCAAAGGTGATAGCGTCAAACAGCGCGGTTTTGCCCGCGCCGGTATCGCCGCTGATCAGAAAGAGGCCGCTGGAGCCAAAGCCGGTCAAATCCAATGTGCAGGTGCCGGCATAAGGGCCAAAGGCGCAAAGGGTCAGGCGTACAGGTTTCATAGTCCGGCCTCCTGGCGCAGCTGGGCCAGAGCTGCGGTTTCTTCGGGGGTAAGGGTGCGGCCGTGCATCTTTTCAAAAAAGCGGGCGAACAGCTCGTCAAAGCTCATGGTGCGCAGCTGGGCGGCCTGCTGGATGGCATCGCTGCCGGTATCCAGTGCGCCGCCGGGGGCGTAATCCAGCTTCATGGTGTTGGGGTAAGCGGCACGCAGCACGGCCATGGCGTCCGGGCGGGGAACCGGGTCGGTCAGGGTGGCCCAGATGTAATCTTCGGCATCTGTTACGGTATCGGCGGCGGTCAGCTGGTCCAGCGGGCCGGTGAGGTGGCGCATGGCGTGCAGCGGGCGCAGGGGCAAAAGCTCCGGTTCGGCTCCGTTGGCCCCGATATGAACCAGAACGGCGCTTTTCTGTGCGCCGCACTCATCCAGCGAATAGCACAGCGGGCTGCCCGCGTACCGCACAGTGGGGCAGCCGACCTGCTGCGGGCGGTGAATGTGGCCAAGGGCGGTGTACAGGTAGCCGGTAAAGCGGGCGGCATCCACGGCCTGAACCGTGCCGACGTTGACATCGGCGGCAACGCTCTCACTGCCGGAACAGGTGGGCAGACTGCCGCCGCCCAGCACCATCTGGTGGGCGATCAGAACCCGACGCTCCCCGGCGGTGGGCAGCGGGCCCAGCGCGGCGGCGATGGCGGAATCTTCATCCCGGATATCGGCATCCGGCAGGCAGTGGCGCACGGTGGCGGGGCGGACAAAGGGCAGGAGGTCAAAGGTGAGCTCGCCGAATTCATCCTGCAAGATGACCCGGCGGGGGGCACTGGTGAACTGCCCGGCCAGATAGACCTGTTGGTTGGAAAGCAGCCCGGCGGCATAATCCAGCCGCTCGGCGCTGTCATGGTTGCCGGCAATGGCCAGCACCGGGATGTTCCGATGAGCAAGCTCGGTCAAAAACCAGTCCAGCAGCAAAACTGCGGCGGCAGGGGGCAGGGCGGTATCGTAAATATCCCCGGCCAGCGCCACCGCCTGCACATTGTGGGCAGTGCACAGGTCAAGGACCTGCTCTAAGATATAGCGCTGGTCCGGCAGCAGGTCAAAGCCATTGACCCGCTTGCCGAGGTGAAGATCGGCGAGGTGGAGAAGATTCAAAGGTGGCACCCCCTTGAAAGTTAGGAGTTAGGAGTTATCTCAATTAGGAATGAGGAATGAGAAATTAGGAATTGGAGATGAGGATAAGTTTGAAATTTGGGGTGAATGGTAAATTTGTGGGGTAGGGCGGGGTGAACCTGACCAAGCCGGGAGCCTGACGTAAATTCTGATTATTTTTAGGCCCTGCGTGGGGAGCCACCCCTCAGTCCGCTGTGCGGACAGCTCCCCTCCAGGGGAGCCAAAATATACGGCGGGCTTCTGTATGAATTTGTTGTGGCATCCACCATAAAATCGCGGAACGGTCAAGACCGTTCCCTACAGATTGTTTTATAATGCGCAATCGTCATTTTGTATGCATCCCACCCGTAGGGGCGCACATTGCGCGCCCGTTGCTTTGTGGGGAATAGCGTGGTGGAATATACGGCAAACACTCTATAATTTTTACGTCCGCCAGGATGAACTCCCGCCCTATGCTCGGCCCATGAAAGGTTTTCGCCCAGCCTTTTTTCAAAAAGGCTGGATGGTCAGCGCCAGAGTTTTTCCCAGGTGGTGATATCGAGAGTAACGCCGGGCAGGACTTCCATGGGGACGGTCTCGCTTTTGCGGAAGCGGCACTTTTTGCAGAACCCTTCAGCTTTCAGGTCCTTGGCCCATACCCGCAGATATAGGCGGCTGCGGCCATCGCCTTCGGCCAGTTTTTGGGCATAGGCCACAATGCTGCGGCCAATGCCCTGGCCGCGGGCTTTTTCCAAAAGGAACAGGCGGGACAGGCACATGGCCCCCGTGGGGGTAAGATCCAGCGCAAAATAGCCGACTGGATCGCTGCCCAGATAGATCATGAAATAATTCACAGTTCCGCTGTGGATCTCGTCATCCGTCAGGATATCACTCTGGTACTTTTCCGCCAGGGCGCGGGCTACTTTTGGGGTCAGCTTGGTGTAATGCTGAACAAAAATTTCTTCCGCCAGCTGGCTGATCTGCTCAATATAGCGGGTTTTGGTCACTTGCTTGTAGGTGGGTTTCATGGGGAACCTCCGTAATGTATGGTTATTCAACGGTAACGCTGGCGCGGGCGGGCAGGCAGGCGGCCCAATCGCCCTGTTTGGTCAGTACGCCAAAGGATTCACAGGTGTGGTCCGGGCAGGGGCTTTCCACAAAGCGGATGCCGCCGTTTTCCACAACCAGATGGATGGTGTAATAGCCGGTATCAATATCATAGCGATGGTCGGTGTCCAGCGGGATGCGCAGCTGGGTGCTGTCATCGCCATAGGTCAGCACGGCAACCAGACCGGACCCGGCAGCCGGATGGCCGAAACAGAGCCACAGCACCCCGGCGGCCAGCAGAATGATGATGGCAAACAAAATGTTCAGACGGGTAGATTTTTTCAAGGGGAAAACCTCATTTAATCAGGGTCAAAATTCAAGGTCAGCCGCATGCCGTCAACCCCGGCGGCTGCGGTGGGGAACGCCTGCTGCGCGGCGGCAAGGCCGGGGGCAAGGTCCGTTACGGCGGCGCTGTAATGGGTCAGCCACAGGCGGCACACGTTGGCTTCGGCGGCAAGGACCCCCGTTTCGCGGCAGGTGGAATGGCCGTATAACTTCGCTTTGGGCAGGTCGGCGTCATCGGCATAGGTGGAATCCATCAACAAAAGATCGGCATCCTGTGCAGCGCGGCGCAGCGCAGCGCAGGGGCGGGTGTCGGTCGCATAGACAACTTTCAGCCCGCGGCGCGGCGGGCCGAGAACCTGGGACGGCAGGAAGCCGCCCACCGGCTGGCCACTTTGCAGGGTGGACCAGTAACGCACGGGGATGCCCGCCGCCTTTGCCCGCTGGGGATCAAACTTGCCCGCCCGCGGCAGGGTGAACGCAT
>OCLC01000329.1_pt1 | contig 17571 bp, 10 predicted proteins | sample 1502911 | NCBI WGS metagenome assembly OCLC01 (sample SAMN03418284, study PRJEB22391) | human gut metagenome | biome: human-gut; feature: organic feature; material: feces | host: Homo sapiens | place: Italy | collected 2013-04 | reverse complement strand
TGTCATCGCCGCCCGTGAACAGGATAAGGACAACCCGTAGCCGCCGTTGATGATGGAGGCGTCGCAGTCTTCAAGCGCTCTTGGGAGCTGGGGCGCCTCCAGTTCGATGATTTTCAGATTTTTCGGGTTGGAAGCGATATCGGAGACGACCGCTTTGACAGGATTGACGCCTTCTTTTAATTTCAGCAGGCCGTTTTTCTCCAGAAGAAGGAGGGCGCGGCCGCCGTTGGATGGATCGTTCGGAATTGCAATGGATGCGCCGTTGGGGAGATCGGACAGAGTCTTGTGTTTATTTGAGAACAGACGAAGGGGCGCGAGGTAAGTGTTTCCGATGGGAACAAGTTTTGTGTCGTTCTTTTCATTGAATGCTTCAAGGAAGGGGACGTGCTGGTAAGAATTTACGTCGATGTCGCCCTGCGCCAGTGCCTGATTGGGGGTGACATAGTCGGAGAAGGGGACGATGGTCACTTTGAGGCCTTCTTTTTCGGCTTCTTTGGCGACGAATTCCACGACCTGTTCCGAGTAGCCCGGTGTCGTGCCGACTTTGATTTCATTTTTTGTTTTCGCAGGGTCAGCAGACGCGGCGTCTTTTTTATCGCTGCCGCAGCCTGCGATGAAGCCTGCACATGCCAATGCAGCCAGGGAAATGATGACAGTTTTTTTCAGATTCATAATACATACCTCTCTTTTTTAAAAATAATTTTGTAATAAATTTGGAAACCGGAAATAAGAATGGCGGAAACGGGTAAAAAAAAACTCCATCCCAGCAAAGGGACGAAGACCGTGTTACCACCCAATTTTACCTGCACGTCACCGCACAGGCCTCCATAAGTACGCCGGCTTGCGCCTTGATACCGCATCTCTGTAACGGGAGATCCCGGGCTGCTTTATTATTCGGCAAACCTGACTCGGAGGCCATGTTCAGCAAATTTTCCCGCGCTCCTTTTCACCCGCCGGAGCTCTCTTTGGCAGTTCCATCTGCTTACTCTTCTCTTCACAGTCATTATGTAAGTTGGAACAACTATACCACGCGTCTTTTTGCGTGTCAAGGAAAATTTTAAAAGGAATGGGGGTTGGGGGATCTTTTTATCAGATTTCTTTGCATTTAAGGATGATTTTTATTTTCTGCCGCAAAATAATTGGCACTCTGATTTAATAATTGAATTAGGGGAAGCTATTTTATATAATAGGAAGTAAGTAATAATTAGGGTGTAGGAAAAGAAACAGGTTTTGTATTTTATGAAAAATTTTCAGTTACAGGAAGTGGGGAAGGGAAATCATGACATCAGGGAAAGAAGATTATTTGAAAGCGATTTACATCATCAGCGAAGATCATGAGCTGGTATCCAACAAGGAATTGTCCGACATGCTCCATGTGTCGCCGCCGTCAGTGAGCGAGATGATTATGAAGCTGCAGAAAGAAGGGTATGTGGACTACACCGCTTACAAAGGCAGCAAGATGACGAGGAAGGGAAGGATGGAAGCAGGCAAGCTTTTCCGTTTTCATGCGTTGTGGGAAGTATTCCTTGTGGAAAAGCTCCATTTTTCCTGGAGCGAAGCTCATGAGCAGGCGGACGGTCTGGAACACCAGACGAGCGACATGCTTGCGGAACGGCTTGATGAGTTTCTCGGACATCCTGAACACTGTCCCCATGGTGACCCTATTCCGAAGGTGGACGGCAGCCGCAAAGGGCTTACTTTCCGTACGCTTTCCGATTTAAAGGAGGGGGATAGTACCACTATCCGCCGTATTGTGGAAGATTACAGCTTGATGGACTATCTTCAGGAGAAAGGCATCCATCCCGATATGCGGGTCACTGTAAAAGAAAAGGAACCTTATGAAGGACCGATTCTTCTTGCTACGGAGGCGGGTGATATTTCTCTCAGCTACAAAGCGGTGGAACAGATTTTTGTTGACGAATAAGATGAATAGAATAATACGGAGAGCCTCGTTTAGGGCTCTTTTTAATAGCGGCAGGCAGGTGCTTTATTTCCCTTTATGCATAAATGGCATATGAAACGGGGGAATACATGCAGAAAAAGTACGATGAAAAAGGCTATACAATTAAAGACAAATCGCTTATAATACATTTACACAATTTTGAATGATGTATACGGAAAAAGACAGAAATGTCTGCCGAAGGAGTAACACTATCAGGCGTCCCATGGGACACGAAACCGTGTACGGACAAACCTCTGGAGAGTGTCGTATATGACCGCCGAAGGTGCAGGGGCGCGGGGAAGAGTAGTCCTCCCGTTCTAATCTCTCAGGCAAAAGGACAGGGTCGGTGCAGCAATGGAAACATGCATGCCGGCTCTGTTTTTGTCTTCAGGGCCGGTTTTTATATTGTTCCGTCATGTCCTAGTGTACGGAATTTTGAGGGTGGGAGTGAATGCGAATGCTTGACTTGTTAAACCAAATTGATGCGATTGTCTGGGGCCCGTGGCTCCTTGTTCTTCTGGTAGGGACCGGCGTATATCTGACCATCCGCCTCCGCCTTCTCCAGATGGTCAAGCTGCCAAGGGCCCTTCGGCTGATTTTCTTTGCCAGAAATAAAGGCGACGGCGACATTGACAGTTTCAAGGCACTCTGCACGGCGCTTGCCGCAACGGTAGGCACAGGAAATATCGTAGGCGTTGCCACTGCTATCAAATTGGGCGGCCCCGGCGCGCTTTTCTGGATGTGGGTAGCCGCTTTCTTCGGCATGGCTACCAAGTACGCCGAAGGCTGCCTTGCCGTTAAGTTCCGTTCTATCGATGAAAATGGAAATATCGCAGGCGGACCGATGTATTACATTGAGCAGGGGCTGGGAAAGAAATGGAAACCTCTGGCGCTGGCATTTGCTTTCTTCGGTACGCTCACCGCTATGCTCGGATCCGGTACGACTACGCAGGTCAATGCTATTACGTCTTCTTTACAGGCATCCATGGGTGTTCCTATCCTGCCCTCTGCAGCAGTGATTACCATCCTGGTTGCTATTATTACTTTCGGCGGATTGAAATCCATTTCAAAAACAGCGGAAAAAATAGTTCCTGCTATGGCTGTTCTTTATTTTATTATCACGGTGGCTCTTCTTGTTATATTTTCGGAAGAACTGCCCCATGCGCTGGCTCTCGTTTTTGACGGCGCTTTTGAAGGTACGGCAGCAGCCGGCGGATTTGCCGGTGCGGGCATTATGCTTGCTATGCGAAGCGGTATCGCCCGCGGCCTTTTTTCCAATGAATCCGGCCTGGGTTCCGCGCCAATCGTGGCGGCAGCGGCAAAAACGAAATGGCCGGCTGAACAGGGTCTTATTTCCATGACAGGCACCTTTATCGACACTATTATTATCTGTACGCTGACCGGTCTGACTATCATTGTTTCCGGTGCATGGCTGGGGGATACCAACGGTGCAGCTCTTACACAGGCCGCTTTCAGCCATGGTTATGGTGCTGTCGCGCCGATCCTTCTGACGGTTTCTCTGACACTTTTCGCTTTCACCACCATTCTCGGCTGGAACTATTACGGTGAACGCTGCCTCGTATACCTTGTGGGTGTCAAAGGGATTACTCCTTACCGCTTGTGCTATGTCGCCATTATCGCAGGAAGCGCTTTCATGCAGCTTGAAGAAATCTGGGCGCTTGCGGATATTGTAAACGGTCTCATGGCCATTCCGAACCTGATTGCCCTTCTTGGACTTACCGGTGTAGTCGTCGCGGAAACAAAGCGGTATTTCCAGCACCTTGCCATTCGTGATGCGAAATTGGTGGCTTACAAAGCAAGGCATATAGGGAAGAAGTGATTGAAAGTCAGCAGGCAGACGATGCGGCATATACGATGATTTGTCTGTAGCCCGGACATAAAAATGAGAAAATGAAAATGCGGTACCTGTCAAGCGTGATGGGTACCGTTTTTGTATCAGCAGATAACAGATGACAGCTTACAGCTGACAGATAGCAACTAGCAGCTAGAAGCTAAGAGCGACAGCGAAGGATCTATTACCATGGTAAAGAAAGCCGTAGGATGTCATCCGGGTAATAGATTCTTCACTCCGTGCTACTATTCCGCTTCCCTGCCTTCTCATATGGCATTCTTGCGTCCATTCAGAATGACCGGGGACGGCAAGGCGCTATAATGAGGAAAGCGTCAGTCGTCATCCTGAACGAATGTGAAGGATCTGTTTCTGCGATGAGGGAAGCCGGTAATACGTCATCCGAGTAATAGATTCTTCACTCTGTGTCACTATCCCGCTTTCCTGCCTTTCCTACACAGCATTCTTACCTCCGTTCTGAATGACGATTTAGGGGAAGCGCGTCACTAACGATAGGGAATGGAAAGCGTCATAATGAGGGAAACGTTAAGCGTCATCCTGAACGAACGTGAAGGATCTATTACCGTGAGGAGGAAGGCGGTAAAATGTCATCAGTGTAACAGATTCTTCGCTTTGTGTCATATTGCTGATTCCCGCTTTTCTCATAAAACATTTTTGCCAAAGCTCTGAATGACGGGAAACGGTAAGACGCCATCAAAGTAATGGATTCTTTGCTCTGTGTCACTATCTCGCTTCCTGTCTTTCTCACACAGCATTCTTGCTCCTGCTCTGAGTAACTGGGTTCGGAAAGGGTGTCCGGGGTATAAGGGATAATTATTCTGCCGGATAAAAACCGCCTCTGAAGGTCAGATTCAGGTCTGACGGCCAGGGCGGTGTTTTAACATTTCTAGAATGTATTTTTCAGCAAAAACGGCGGTAGAGTTTTTCTGCGGCTTCCACGTCTGTCATATGGAAGCGGTGGAGTTTTTTGGTAAGCATGCCGATAAAGGGGTGGGCGCGGAGGAAGCGGACCGCTTTTTCTTTTATCCCATTTTTATCTGTATCGGTATAGCCTTTTTCAATGGCATCCAGCCAGTCTCTTTCTTCTGCGTAGTTTATTCTGCAGATTCCGTGGAGAAGAAGAAGGAAATCTTGTATTTTCTGCGTTTCTTTCCTGCTGCAGTAGTGCCGGCTTTCCCAGTCGAGAAACGTAATTTTTCCGCCGGTGCTGCACAGGATATCCCGCGGCGCAGGACGGCCGTGGATGACACCCGCATTGTGGAGTGCGGCAAGAGACGTGCCTATGCGGTAGAGGAGTTTCTTTTTCTCTTCAAAGGGGAGATCAGGATCTTCCATCCAGTCTTCTATCGTGGGGCCGCCGTCACGGGTGACCATGTATTCGGATGTGAGTACTTCGATTTGCGGAACGAGCTCGGGGCATGCCTTCGCGGCGATGGCAATCCGGGCAACTTCGAAAAGAAATTCCGTTTCCGGAGGCTGCTTTATCAGTCGGTTTCTTTTATTGCTGTACTTTCTTTTGATCCAGAAAATGGTATCATCGATTTTAAATCGTATATTCTTTTGATCCGGATGGCAGGCGATTTCTTTTTCCGCCGCTTGTTTTATGATTTCTGCATTCATGATTTCCCTGTGTGACGGTTAAATACTTTTAATAGATATATCCATCTTAGCACGTTGACCCGATTTTTCAAGTTTCATGGAAGAGCCGGCGGCTTGAATAATCGGTTTATATTTCCTATACTGGACGTAGAATGATGAGAGGACACAGGGGATTGGAGCAGTGCGCGGGAGGACATATGGAAGCGGATGAGTGGGAAAGAACGGTTTGCAGTGAAAGAGGAAAAGAGAAATCTTTTTTTGGAGAGAAATTTTCTTCTCCACTTGGTTTATGCTGTTTCTTTCTTGCCGCTTCGGCGGTTTTCTTTTGGAGTCCTTTCGTTTCTTTGACGCTTCTTTTGCTTCCGCCTGCCTGGGAAGATTGGAAGACGGGGTATGTTTCTGATTATTGGAGCGTTTTCCTTGCGGCGGCAGGGTTGGGGCACAATGTTTTTTACAGCCGTCTGACGGATGGTTTTATATCCTGCGCTTTTGTTCTTGGCCTGTACGGGCTTCTCTTTCTGCTGGCAAAGCATGCCATGGGGGCGGGAGACATATTTCTTTCAGGTGCGGCTGCATTATGGCTTGCACCGGTTTCCGTACCGCTTTTCCTGTTTCTTTCCGCTTCCTCCGCGGCTATTGCAGGCATGGTGCTTCTTTTCCTTGGAAGAATGTCCCGCAGGGAGGGGATTCCTTTCTGCCCGTTTATCGCGTTGGGAGGTGTGGCGGCGTATGGCGCGGAAGTATTTCAGCTTCCGTTCTTTCCATCGTGGCACTGTTTTATTTGAAGTCCTTCTGGCAGCGGTAATTTTATCGCTTGCGGCGCTGGCGGTGATTCCTCTGTACACGGGATGGCGGAGCGAGAAAAGGCTGGAACTGGCAGCGGAGGAAGTGGCTTCGGCGATACGGCAGGTGGAAATCCTTGCGAAAAATGAGTCGGCCGACTATCCTTCCATGTCGGAAGGGCTCACGTTCTTTTGTGAAACAATGACTGACGGCACGGGACGGTATTACACGAGGAAAGGGACGGAGCGCGTGAATCCGAAAGGATATCTGCCCAAAGGGATCCGCGTGGACGGAGGGAAGGCCTCGCTCCGTTTCCGGAAAGACGGTTTCGCAGGAACGGGAGAAGAATATAATATATTTCTGACCACCGACAATGGGAAATACGGGCGGATGATTACGGTAGCCATGTACACGGGGCGTGTCCGTGTAAGGAAAATAAAATAGTGGGAAAGATCGGTTTTATGGTAGAATGAAAATGTATCAGGGAGATCTGATATATCATTAAAGGAAAGGATTCTTTCCACGGATCATGAGCTGATCCATTTAGTATTGTCACGAATTTTCGTGCACCTTTTATTTATGTAAGAAAAGAGGAATTTTATATGGCTTATTTTATTACCCCGAATGTTACGGCGGATAATTCCGCTTTCCCTCTTCGGCAGGCAGAAGGGAAAGTTCTCGGACGCGTCCGTTCCCTTGTCAAGGGATCCACGCCGCGGGCGGGAGTGAAGGATTACCGCTTTTTTGTTGATCCTTTGTCATCGCTGCCGCCTGAAATGGGAGAAGGCCCGCGGTTCGGCTTTACCGGATTTATGAGCCGCAGCGGCTACGGTTTCAATGCTTTTGCCGGTGAAGAGGAGGCGCTTGCCAGATTGCAGGAAGATCTGGGCGGTTCTTTCGTGACATTCACGCCTGCTCTTAGAAATAATAAGTTTTTCGTCCTTGATGATTTGAAAAAGGAAGGACGCACCCCTTTCATGGAACAGGATGAAGATTACCGTCCCGTTCCCGCTTTTGGACGGCAGGGAGAGCCTGCGATGGAAGGAGATATCAATAAATTCTGCCGCCATCTTTTGGAGGGGAAACCTATACCTGGCCTGTCAAAAAAATATTGGAACAATGATTTTACGCCCTACTTCATTGTTGCGGCTGCGGAGCGGCACGATGGAAAGTTGGGCGACTTCGTCCTTTTTGCACCTTTGGACGGCGATGCTTTTGAAGAGACGGTCATTGATGAGGGCGGCGCATATTTTCACGGAGGCCGTCTCGGGTACAAAGTGATTGATATCTCTGACGAAATCATGGCGCGCCACGTTCTCCGCTGTACCAATTCACCCCTTTGGTTCGTACCTTTTGAATATATCGAACACTTGAAAGAGGGCATGGAAGAAGTGCCGGCTGATGGGGATATCTTATCCGCCCGCGGCATTGAAGAAAGGCCGGTAGTATCCTTTGCGTCCGCCGCGGAAGCACCTGCGGGTTTGGGAAATATCCTGCCTTCCCTTTTGGAGAAAGACACTTCTGAAAGCGTGACTGCCGGAGAGGAAGGACCGGCAATCGATGAGAAAGTGGAAGAAATAGAAATGTCTGAAGAAACAGAAGAAAAACCGGACAGGGAAGATGAATTCCTGAACCGTTTTTCCGCGCTTGCTTCTTCAAAAGGACTTCTGTATGCGGAAAAAGATTTGATCAATTTCCATATTTCCGTGAAATCTTCGCGCCTGACGATCCTGTCGGGGATGAGCGGCACAGGGAAATCACGCCTTGTCCGTCTTTACGGCGAAGCCCTGGGGCTGCCTGATGACCGCATCGCCGTCGTGCCTGTCCGCCCGTCATGGATGGATGACGGAGATATCCTCGGCTATGCGGATATGAAAAATATGATTTACCGCCCTGCCGACACGGGCCTTGCGGAGCTTCTTCTTGATGCGGAAAGGCATCCGGAGGAAATGTATATCGTTTGCTTTGATGAAATGAACCTGGCCAGAGCGGAACATTACTTTGCCCAATTTATTTCCGTACTGGAAAAAGAGGAGGATCCGGTTATCCGCCTGTACAATCCGTCGCTCCAGGGGCGCCTTTATAATGGAGACGCCTATCCTGCGGAAATTTCCATCGGAAGAAATGTCATTTTCACCGGTACGGTGAACGTGGATGAATCGACGTACCGTTTTTCCGATAAAATCCTCGACCGCGCGAACATGATTACTCTCCATCAGGAACGATTCAGCGACTGGCTCACTGCCGAAAAGGCGGAGCCGCCGGATCTGAAGGAAATATCCTTTGCCCAGTTTGAAAGTTACCGGAAAACGGGGGATATGGAACTCACGGCGCGGGAATTGGAATTCCTTGATACGCTGAATGATGCCCTTCGGGAAGGCGGTGTCCAGGGGTGTATCGGTTTCCGCGTGGCGCGCCAGATGGACAGGTACTTAAAGAATATTCCAGAAAATGACGGTTTCGATCGGGAAGCGGGACTGGACTGCCAGCTGGTACAGAGGATACTTACCAAAATACGCGGCTCTGCCCAGCAGCTGTCTGCTTTGCTCTCGCTCTCTGACAAAGGCGAAGTGGAAGGGCGTTTAGTCAAGGTGCTTGACAGTTTTTCCGATCTTTCCGATTTTGAGGAATCACGATGTGCCTTGCGTGCTAAAGCACAGGAACTGAATTTGTATGATTACACGGTCTGAACGGTCAGGAGAAAAACGGAACCGGATATTTTCGCCGGGGAGAAGGAACCGCCGTGAAAAGAAACTGCCCTTCAGGCTTTCTTTCATTACAAAAGGCGACGGCGGCCGTGTTTACCCGGTTACCCGGTTTGTAAACGGAGAAGAAGCAGTTTTGGAAGAATCCGCCGGTGTGAGTCTCGTGGAAAATCAGGATATCTGGCTCCGCTTCGACGGGCCTCCCGATTTCCGTTTTACCATGGACGGGCTCGATGTGGTGACACTGCCCCATGCGGAAAAGATTGACGGACAGAGTTATCTCCGCCCCGGATGGAAAGGAGAACCGTTCCTTCTTTTTGAGGGGAGAGACTTCCCGCTTGTTCCCGGTTACTATGTGATTACCGTGACAGGCGCGGGAAAAATACGGCGGGGGCTTTTGGAAATCACCCCCAAGTTCATGGGACGGCAGAGCTGGCAGGCTATGCGTGAGGAACTGGTAGAGGAAATAAAAGATCTTTCCTTCGATTTTATGAAACGGAGTATCCATATTTCCCGTTCCATGGAAGGCGAACTGGGGCTGAAATCTGCCATGCTGCTCCGTTTCTATGCCATCAGCGAAGAGTCGGACCGTGTCGTGCAGGTGCTGGGGGAACTGGCGCGTACGGCAAATTCCCGCATTGTCCGCAAACAGGGTGTCGTAAGGAGCAATCGGGATGCCGCAGGCGCCCATATCCGCTGCGCATCGGGAAAGTCGCGGGAAGGGACGCCCGTCCTGCCTGTCATTTGCTTGGAAGTGACCTGGAACGTGGCGGAGAATCGTTTTGCCAAAGCTATTTTACAAAAGCTGGATGAAAATCTCCGTTCTTTTGTACAGGAAATTGACGATCATGCACGGCGGCTGGGAAAAGTACAGGATGCCAATGCGGGATACTATAAAAACCGAGATTTTAAAAACGGGGCCAATGCGCTTTCTCATTTTGAGAAATACCGGGCCCGGGCGGTGCATATACGAAATGCGATCCGGATGGTGGCAGAGGCGACTTGGTTTCATGAAGCAGAAAGCGGAATGCCCGAAACACTGCCCATGACTGTTTTTCTTGACCCCCGTTATTCCCTTTTGTACAGGCTGTACAGAAATTTGAGAAATCCTGCCGACAGTCTTTCCGTATCATCTTTCTATCAATTCCAGTGGAAGAGGACAGATAAATTGTACGAACTTTGGTGTTTCCTCCAATTCATCAAGGCGCTGGAAGAAAAGGGGTGGGAGCTGGCAACGGGCCCTGCCGTGGTACAGGAAGACGGGAAGTACCGTCTGTCCAGCCTGGAAGAAGGAACGGAAATTACTCTGTCAAGGAATGATGAAAAGATCCGTCTCATTTATGACGGCACTGTGCCCCAGCATGCATCGGACACCGACAGGGAAACGGATCCCCTCTATACGAATAATGTCCACCGCCGTCCTGACCTCCGCATGGACTACTATCGGAACGAAGCGTATTATGGCTCTCTCGTAGCAGATTTTAAATACCGTGACATTTTTTTTCTGTGGCGCGACGCGGCAAGAAGTGCGGGCATCCGTACCCAGTTCAACGCGTACCGTGATATGAATACGAAATTTTACCGCGGCATGGAAGAAAGCGATTCTCTCAGGAACAGCCGCCCTGTAAAAGAAGTGTGGGCGGTTTTTCCGAAAGAAATACCTCCCCGTGGAGATGAGGATTTCAGTCTTCGTTTCATTTCTCTTGCTCCCGGTCTGAAAGCGAACGGGAATCTGGCGGAGATGGTGGAGCGGTACATTGTTTCTCTGAATGAAAATTAGGACAAAAAAAGCGTTTGGAACCAAACAGTCCAAGCGCTTTTCAATTTACCGGATATGGTCTTTGGGAATCTGTGCCTCGCAGAGGTGGTGGATTTCTTCCGTATGCCTGCTTTCTGTAAGGAAGTAAAGGAAATCACCGGAGAGAAGTTTTGTGTCAGGGTCGGGAATCATATCTGCCCCCTGCCTTTTGATATTGACGAGTATCGTGTGAGACAGACGGGGGATTTCCTCCACTGTCCGGTTTTCGAGGATGGAACCGCTGCCCACGGGAACTTCCAGAATATTTCTTTCTTCGTCGGAAACGGGCGTAGAATCATTGGACAGGGATTTTTTCAAGAGAGAATCATAAATCGGCTGACCTTTCAGCAGTTCCGCTGTGACATAAGCTACGGCGGAAGCGAGGGCAAGCGCCGTGAGGTGATGGAAGTCACCTGTCATTTCCAGAATGAGGAGCGTCCCCGTAATGGGAGCACGGATACTGGCGGCAAAGAAAGCGACCATGGCAATGATAATAATGTTTGGCAGGTAGAGGGCGGATAAAATGCCTGCAGAGATGAGGAGTTCCCCCTCCAGGGAGCCGATGAGAGCGCCGATGACGAGAAGAGGCAGGAAAAAACCGCCAGGAACGCCGCAGCCGTAACTGATGAGGGTGAAAAGAAATTTTGCCAGAAGAAGCGCCGCAAGGAATCCGAAGCCGTACCGTGCTTTTGCCAGCGAATCGACCAGGAAATTTCCTCCGCCCAAGACATCGGGCAGTGTGAAAGCAAGAATCGTCGCTGCAAAGAGGGCAAACATGATTTTCATATATTGGTTTCTGAAGACGGGAAGACCGTAAAAAGCGTCCATATGGAGCAGGCCGTAATTGAAAACGATACCTGCAAAACCGCAGGAAACGGCAATAAGCACTACACACCACAAGTATTCCGACGGCAGATGGACAAGAAGAGGAAAGGAAAAACTTGTCGCCGATCCGAAAAAGAACTGGGACACAATGGTGGCGGAAATAGCGGAAGCCATTGTAGGGAGAAGGACAGCGCCCGAAAAATTGCGGTGGAGCTCCTCCAAAGCGAACATCGTTCCCGCCAGGGGAGCATCAAACGCCGCCGCAAGACCCGCGCTGGCGCCGCTGGTGATGAGATACCGTTCCTCCATGCGTGTCCGTCCCATGAAGCGGCTCAAGCCCTGGGCGGCAACGGCGCCGATTTGAATAGACGGCCCTTCACGGCCCAGAGACAAGCCCGCGCCGATGCCTAAAGCACCTGCGGTGATTTTTACCCAGAGAATGCGGAACCATTTCATTTTGAAGAAACCGAGAATGACACCCTTCACCTGCGGAATCCCCGACCCGGAGGCCATGGGGGCGTATCGGCACATGACGTAAAGTGCGCCGCCGATGAAAAAAAGCGCCGCCAGCCACCAAAGGAGGGGGAGGAAATCGGAAATCCCGAAAGACGGGATAATGATTTCCTGAAACAGACGGCGGCGATAGGTATCAGCCAGTCCCAGGAGGAAACGGAAAAGGGCAATCAAAAGACCGCCGGCGATTCCGACGAGGATTCCTTCCAGAAAAAGGCGGAGACGGAACCGGTGCCAGTGATCAAGAGCGAGATATGTTTTGAAAAGCTGTTTGTTAAACTGCAGGCGGGATTCTTCCCTTTCCGCCTTTTCCGATTGAGAGTCCATAATCTTTCCGATAGAAATAAGCCGCGAAGATGCTGCAGCCTGAAAATTAAAGTTTAACCTGGTAAGTGAGTACCGCGTCGATAGCGGAAATGGCGTTTTCCCAGGAGAGATAGGAATCCTTCATTTCACGGGTATAAAATTCATCTTTTACGTACTTCGCGTTGATTTCCACATTCAATCTGGCCGCACGGATACAGGAAATGGCTTGTTCCGCAGCGATAACCGCGTCAGTGATGACATTCTTATTGCAGTGAAGCAGGAGCTGGGTAAATGCGGGGAGCAGTCCGCTCATGGCTTCCGCCATCTGATAAGGCGCTTCCGCCGATTTTTTGAAAGCCGCTTCTAATTTTTCTTTCCGTTTTGTGTCGGAAGGATCTTTGGGAGATTGAAGAAGTGCCATCAGTTCACGGAAATTTTTCGCATCTTCGTCCATCAGATCCAGGAAAATAGAGCGGGCCGATTCAAAAACGGCAACATACTGCTCCGCTTTTTCACGGAAATCATCAGTATTCTTTCCGGAGGAAGAAAGGCGGGAAACCATTTCTCCCAAGGCACAGGCCTGTGCTCCGATGAGTCCCGCAGCAGCACCGCCGCCGGGAGCGGGAGCCGTAGAACCGAGAGCGGATAGGTAAGCATCAATCGTCATTTCATGAAATTTAAGAGACATAGGACCTCCTACAGGTTTTATTACTCTTCTTATTATATAGCTCCGGGCAAGACAGAGAAAAAGTAGAAGGGATCCACCGCGTACAAGAGCTTTTCTCCGGAAATTTGAAATATTGACGCCTGTGGGCAAGCATGGTATAATACATTCCGTTATACAGCAGGTGCTGTATGACAAGATGCGGCGGGTGTGGTGAAGTGGTTAACACGGCGGATTGTGGCTCCGTTATGCGTGGGTTCGACCCCCACCACTCGCCCCATTTTTTTTACACAAATCTATACGGTTTGCAGGATAGGATCCATTTTCCATAATGGGGGTATAGCCAAGCGGTAAGGCAACGGACTTTGACTCCGTTATCGGTGGTTCGACTCCACCTACCCCTGCCAATATATCGCGCGGACAGCCGCGTTTTTTTATTGGTATTTTTAAACGGTGCTGTACCGTAGGCACGCATTTTTGTATGTGTATCTGTCTGTGGACTGCAGATTTCATGGTTTAAATTTATGCGAGAGTTTTTACATATTAATGATTACTGCATCTTTCTATCATGAAGGGAAGGCAGATTAATTTCTATTGATTATGAGATGAATATATATAAAGAAAATCATTGTTTTTTCTGATGGTTGTGATAAAATAAAATTCGATTCATCCCGGATGCGGACAGACACCCGCCGGGGGGATGAAAGGAGATTGGAAGAATGAGCAGCTCAGTACAGTTTTATTTGGCGATTTTTATTTTTCTCATGACTTATGCGGGCATTATGTCAGAGAAAATACATCGTACGATTTGTGCTCTTGCCGGCGGCGGCGCTATGATTTACTTTGGTCTCGTTACGCAGGAGCAGGCGATTACAGAATTTATCGATTTCAATACACTGGGACTTTTGACGGGGATGATGATTTTGATTTCCGTTGTGAAGCAATCCGGTTTCTTTCAGGTACTTGCGTTGTGGGCACTGAAGAAATCAAAGGGATCTCCGCGGGAGCTGCTGATTTTGCTTTCTATCGTCACGGCGGTGGGGGCGGCGCTCATTGATTCTGTCACGGCAGCACTCCTGATCGCGCCCATGACGATTTCCCTGTGCCGCATGCTCCGTATGTCTCCCGTGCCTATTCTGATTTCTGAAATATTGATGTGCAACATAGGCGGTACGGCACTTATGATCGGGAATCCGCCAAACGTCATGATCGGTTCCGCGACACACCTGGATTTCAATGACTTCCTTATAAATCTGGCTCCGGTCGTTGTCATTACGGTCATTGTTATCCTGATTGCGGTTCTTCTCATTTTCAAGAATGATTTTTCCAGTGTCCGCATGAGTGCGAAAGAGCTGGAAAAAATTGATATTATGTCCGGCGTGGAAGACAAATCTATTTTCAGCCGTTCGCTTATGGTTCTTGCGTTTACGGTCCTCGGCTTCGTTGTCCATTCCCATTTCGGTCTGGAATCGGCAACGGTCGCCATGACGGGCGGTATGGCGGCACTGCTCTTCTGTGGTATCAATCCGGAGGATGCTCTTAAAGAGGTGGATCTGGACACACTCATGTTCTTCATGGGGCTCTTCATTCTGGTGGGGGGCATGGAAAATGCCGGCGTCATTACGGCAATTGCGGAAAAGGGAATCGAAATGGTGGACGGCGACAGCCACCTGATTACCTTCCTCATTTTGCTTCTTTCCGGTGTAGCTTCCGCTTTCGTTGACAATATTCCTTTCACGGCGACAATGATTCCTCTGATCCAGGATATGCAGTCTCTCATGAATCTGCCCCATGCGGATTATATGTGGTGGGCGCTTGCGACCGGTGCGTGCTTCGGCGGCAACGGTACTATGATTGGTGCTTCACCGAATGTGATCATGGTGGCTATCGCGGCAAAAGAAGGGTTCAATATCAGCTTTACCGCTTTTATGAAATGGTGCTTTCCTCTGATGCTTCTGTCTCTTTTTGTGGCAGGGTGTTACCTTGAGACACGGTACTTCATTTTCGGTATGTAAATAAATAGAATAATATAATAGAGTAGAAAGCGCTTTTCTTCGGAGAAGCGTTTTTTCTGTTGTAAAAGACGGCCTTAATGAAATATTTAATATACGCTTATTGCTTTTCTTTTGTGTGGAATTGGCCGAACTAAGATAAATGAATAAAATGGGAATTTTATGTGTATGTCCATTCCGTAAATAAGATGGTTCTGCGAACCTTTTCTATTTGACTTTTTTGTATTAGTGGTATACTATAATTTCTGATGTAAAGAATATAGTATACGTTTTTACATATCATTCATTGACTAAGGAGGGTCATGATGGACGCAAGAGAAAATGCTTATGTACTGTGGTTTGATGAGCTGCGCCGCGCCGACGTGGGACTGGTAGGAGGGAAATCCTCTTCTCTGGGGGAACTGACTTCTTCCGTGGATGTGCCTGTTCCGTACGGATATGCGACAACAGCCAGCGCATACCGCTATTTCATGGAAAAGACGGGACAGAATAAGAAAATCCATAAGATGCTTCAGGAACTGCAGGATGTGGAAGATTCCGTAGAGCTCCATGAAGTCTGTACAAAAATCCGTGAAAGCATCTGCTCTGCCACTATGCCGGAAGACCTTGCCGAACAGATTGGAAAGGCTTATGAAGAACTTGCCGAAAAGGTGGGTGAAAAGAATCCTTTCGTCGCCGTCCGCTCCTCTGCTACCGCGGAAGATTTGCCGGATGCTTCTTTTGCCGGGCAGCAGGATACATACCTGAACGTCACCGGGCGGGATATGGTTATCCGGAAAGTAAAGGAATGCTATGCGTCCACTTTCACCGACCGTGCCGTTTATTACCGTGCGAAGAAAAACTTTGACCATGAAAATGTGGCGCTTTCCGCCGCCGTCCAGATGATGGCTGATGCGAAAGCGGCAGGTGTCATGTTCACCGTCAACCTGGCGACCGGCGCTGACGACAGCATCATGATCGAAGGCTCCTGGGGGCTTGGCGAATACATCGTGCAGGGTACCGTAACACCCGATAATTTTGTTGTGGATAAAGATTCTCTTACCATTACTTCCCGCCGCATCAATGAAAAATCCATCGAACTGATCCGCAAAGAAGCCGGCGATGTGGAAGAAAGAAAAGTGGAACGGGAACGTGCCAAGGCGCAGGTTATAAGCGATGAACAGATCGCCCAGCTGGCCGATTACGCGAAACGTATTGAAAAACATTACGGCTGCTATATGGATATGGAATGGGCTGTCGACCACAAAGACCGCCTTTGGATTCTTCAGGCACGTCCTGAAACGGTCTGGTCCAAGAAAAATAAAGAAAAGAAATCGGAGGAAGAAACAGTCATGACAACTGATCACAACGTACTTGTAAAAGGGCTTCCCGCATCCCCGGGCATGGCGGCAGGCAAATGCCATGTCATCACCGATCCGAAAGACATTGATACCTTTAAAGAAGGCGAAGTTCTTGTCACCACCATGACGTCTCCCGATTGGGTACCCGCTATGAAGAAGGCAGTCGCTATCGTGACTGATGCCGGCGGTATGACCTGCCATGCTTCCATTGTATCCCGCGAATTGGGAATTCCCTGTGTTGTCGGAACAAAGAGCCGCAGTGTAGAAGCGACAGGCGTGCTGAAAACGGGACAGGATATTACCATTGATGCACGCAACGGCATTATTTATGACGGCATTGTTGCCGATCTTGTGAAGAAAGGAACGCCCGCTGCCCAGGCAGCAGGTACAGCGGCAGTAGCTGCCGAATATTTCCCGCCTACAGGCACCCGCGTCCTTATGAACCTCGGCGATCCCGATCTGGCTGATAAATATGCGTCGCTTCCCTGTGATGGTATCGGACTCATGCGGGAAGAATTTATCTGGACCACCTTTATTCATGAACATCCGCTGTACCTGATCGAAACAGGCCGGCCGGAAAAAGTGGTAGATATGCTTGCGGAAGGCATCAGCAAAGTATGCCGCGCCCTTGCTCCGCGTCCCGTTGTTCTCCGCTTCTCCGATTTTAAATCCGGCGAATACAGAAATCTCAAGGGCGGCGATAAGTACGAACCGGAAGAACCGGCCGACCTTCTTGGCTGGAGAGGCGCTTCCCGTTACTATGATCCGAAATATACCGATGCATTCCGCCTGGAACTGAAAGCAGTCAGAAAAGTCCGTGAAGAATACGGCCTGAAAAATCTGAACTGCATGATTCCGTTCTGCCGCACCGTTGATGAAGCAGAAAAAGTAACGGCCATTATGAGAGAAGAAGGACTGGAACGCGGTCCGGACTTCAAACTTCTCCTTATGGCGGAAATTCCGGCCAATATTCTCCTGGCAGACCGTTTCAATAAATTTGTTGACGGCTATTCCATCGGCTCCAATGATTTAACTATGCTTATTCTGGGATGCGACAGAAATAATGATACCGTAGCTTCTCTCTTCGATGAACGTAATCTGGCCATCAAGAGGGCTATCCGCCACCTGATCAAAGTGGCGCACAGAGACGGCAAGACCGTATCCATCTGCGGACAGGCGCCGTCCGTATATCCAGACTTTACGGAATTCCTCGT
>OCLC01000298.1_pt1 | contig 19798 bp, 20 predicted proteins | sample 1502911 | NCBI WGS metagenome assembly OCLC01 (sample SAMN03418284, study PRJEB22391) | human gut metagenome | biome: human-gut; feature: organic feature; material: feces | host: Homo sapiens | place: Italy | collected 2013-04 | reverse complement strand
CTTTGCAATCTGGGCGGCACGATTGAGAGCCTTGCCCCGGAGGTCAAAGATCTCACACGCACCGAAATGACAGAGCTGATGGAACACATCTTTTCTCTGTCCGAAGTCCAGCGAGCCGTCCGTCACATGGCGATTACCCACATCAGTCAAGCGAACAGAGAAAAGGAGTTGAAAGCCGATGGCACTATTTCATCTGAGCGTCACGCAGACTAAGCGAAGCGCAGGACAGTCCGCTATCGCTTCTGCCGCCTACCGAGCCGGGGAGCGATTGTATAGCGAGTATTACGGCGAATACAGCGACTACACCAGAAAGGGCGGCGTGATCTGCTCCGACATTCTCCTGCCGTCCCATGCACCGCCCGAATACGCAGACCGCCAGACCCTATGGAACGCCGTGGAAAAAGCCGAGCGTGGAAAGAACGCCCAGCTTGCATACAGCTTTGACATTGCCTTGCAGAATGAATTTTCCCTTGAGGAAAACATCGCTCTTGCAAGGCAATTTTTGTTGGAGAACTTTGTGAGCCGGGGCATGGTGGTTGACTTCGCCGTACACCAGCCAGACCGGGAGGACGGCGGCATACCAAACCCGCATTTTCATGTGCTTTGCCCCATCCGCCCCATCGAGCAGAACGGCAAATGGGGACTAAAGCAACGCCGGGTGTATGAGCTGGACGAGGACGGCAACCGTATCCGGGACGCAGACGGAAAGTTTGTGTTCAACGCCGTTCCCACTACCGACTGGGGCAGTCCCGAAACGCTGGAACATTGGCGTGAAGCATGGGCGGAGATGTGCAATGCCAAGTTTGCGGAAAAAGGTATTGATGTTCGTATCGACCACCGCAGCTATGAACGGCAAGGCGTGGATTTACTTCCCACCGTCCATGAGGGCGCAACCGTCCGGGCAATGGAGAAGAAAGGCATACGCACCGAGAAAGGCGAGTTCAACCGCTGGATCAAAGCCACCAATGCCGTTATCCGGGACATCAAGAAGAAAATCACTCTCCTGTTTGATTGGATTGCCGAAGCAAAAGCGGAGCTTGCCAAGCCGCAGGCACCCGACCTTGTTTCTCTGCTGAACGCCTATTACACCCAGCGCAGAGCCGGGGCATATTCGCAGAAAGGCAAGGTCAGCAACCTAAAGGAGATGAACGAGACTTTCAATTATCTCCGGGCAAACGGCATTTACTCCCTTGAAGATTTGGAAAGCCGTGTCAGCGAACACAGTGCTGCCACAGAGAGCTTGAAGAAAACGCTGGACGAACAGACCGCCCGAATGAAAGCAATTAAGCAGCTCTATGACAGCTCCGCTGCTTTCCAGAGCTTGAAGCCTGTCTATGACGGCTTGCAGAAAATCAAGTTTGAGAAGCCCAGAGCCAAGTACAAGGCAGAGCATGAAGCGGAACTGATACAGTTCTACGCCGCCAGACGCAAGCTGACCGGGGAGTTCCCGGACGGCAAGGTGGATATGAAAAAGCTGACCGAAGAGTATGACGAGCTGGAACAGGCGCACAACACCACCTATGGCGAGTTTAAGACCGTCAGAGACGATTTACACCGCCTTTGGAAGGTCAAGTCATGTGTAGATACTGCCGCCCGATTTAACGAGCGTACAGAGGAACAAATGCTCCAAAATCGACCCCAAACACGACAGAAAAAGGAGGATATGACACGATGAAAAAATACGACTGGAAGAACGAGTACAACCCCATCCGCAGAACGGCAAAACGCCTTTTGAGCGGAGAACCTTTGACCGATGGCAGACCGCTTTCCGACCTGATCGAGCTGGACGAACACACCCGGAAATGCCTTGCCTTTGAAGCCACCCTCACCGACCGCCAGATTGATATGTTGCAGGAGCTGGGCTATCTGCCTGTTATCATGAGACAGTACGGCGAGGAATGTGCGAACTGCCCCTACACGCTGGACGAGCGTGAGCATGGCATTTGCAGACGATGCGCTGTTTTCAAGAAGTAAGGAGGACGCCCATGCAGTACACCCAAGCACAGATCGACCGGGCAAACGCCGTCAGTCTGGAAGATTTTCTCCGCACACAGGGAGAGACGCTTATCAAAAGCGGACGAGAATACCGCTGGAAAGAACATGACAGCCTGACCGTCCGGGGAAACAAGTGGTTTCGCCACAGCCAGAGCAAGGGCGGCTATCCCATTGATTTTGTCATGGAGTTTTACGGCAAGTCCTTTCCCGAAGCTGTCCAGATGTTGACAGGCGAAAACGGCGAGGGACAGGCCGAAGCCACCACAGCACCGCCCACAGCGTTCCACTTGCCCTTGCACAACAGAACAGCCGACAGAGCAATTCAATATCTTTGCGAAAGCCGAGGTCTCAACAAAACGCTTGTTGAGGCTTTTCTTCTTTCCGGGGATATTTACGAGGACGCAAAGCGGCACAATGTTGTGTTTGTCGGCAGAGACCGAAACGGTACGCCGAGATACGCCCATGTGCGAGGAACGGCAGACTCATTCAGACAGGACATTGCCGGGTCTGACAAGTCCTATCCGTTCCGCTATGAGGGAAACGGCAACCAGCTCTTTGTCTTTGAAGCACCGATAGACCTTTTGTCCTTTATCTGCCTTTATCCGCAGGATTGGCAGACAAGAAATTATCTTGCCCTGGGCGGCGTTTCGGGCAAAGCCCTTGACCGTTTCCTTTCTGAACGCAAGGACACCCGAAAAGTGTTCCTCTGCCTTGACAGCGACACCGCAGGAAGCGAAGCCTGTACCCGACTGGCACAGTCCATTCCCGGCGAGATCGCCGTCATTCGCCTTGTCCCGGCAAGGAAAGACTGGAACGATGTTCTCCGTCAGCAAGGGGACATTCCCAGCCGCAAATTCATAGCCGAGACAATCACGCTGCGAGAGCTGCCCACCGCCCAGCCTGTCCCAATGCTCCGTATGGCTGATGTGGAGCTGACGAGCGTGGATTGGCTATGGTTTCCGTATATCCCATTTGGAAAGCTGACCATCATACAGGGCAACCCCGGCGAGGGCAAGACCTACTTTGCCATGCGTCTTGCGGCGGCTTGCACCAACCGAAAGCCCTTGCCCGGTATGGAAACCCTTGAGCCGTTCAACATCATCTATCAAACCGCCGAGGACGGTCTGGGCGATACCGTCAAGCCCAGACTGATGGAAGCGAACGCAGACCTTGAAAGAGTGCTTGTCATTGACGATAGAGACACGCCGCTGACCCTTGCCGATGAGCGCATAGCAAGGGCAATCCGTGAGAACAACGCAAGGCTTGTTATCATTGACCCGGTACAGGCGTTTCTGGGCGCAGATGTGGACATGAACAGAGCAAACGAGGTGCGCCCGATATTCCGCAGTCTGGGAGACATTGCACAGGCTACCGGGTGCGCTATCGTGCTGATCGGACACCTCAACAAAGCCGCAGGAACGCAAAGCACCTACCGGGGATTGGGGTCTATCGACATTACGGCGGCAGTCCGCAGTCTGCTTTTTATCGGCAAGCTGAAGGACAGCCCCACAACGAGGGTGCTTATCCATGAGAAAAGCTCCCTTGCGCCGCCCGGACAGTCCCTTGCCTTTTCTCTGGGAGACGAGAAAGGCTTTGAATGGATAGGAGCTTATGACATTACCGCTGACGAGCTTCTTGCCGGGACAGACACCGCCAAGACCGAGAGCAAGACCGCACAGGCGCAAATGCTCATTCTGGAACTGCTTGCAGATGGAAAGCGTATGCCGAGCGCAGAGCTGGAAAAGGCAGTCAATGAGCGTGGGATTTCCTCACGCACCATGAGAACGGCAAAGAGCCGTATCGGGGACAGACTTGTGACCGAGAAAGACGGCACAGCATGGGTCTGCTATCTCCGAGACTGACAACAGGAACACGGCAAGCGTGGCAAAGACGGCAAGGTTTTTATAGATACCTTAATGTTGCCGCCTTGCCTTGTTCCCTCATACCGACACCGCCCGATGATGAACAGTCACCGGGCATTTTTCATTTACAGGAGGATTTTGAATGAACAATACCGCAACCAACACCGCTACTTGCCCGACTGTCAGAAAGCAGATTGGCAAGACCACCTATATCGTCCGTGTCCATTTCAGCGAGACCGCCAAAGAGACGATGGAGGACAAAATCAAGCGTATGCTTCGTGAGGAAGTCCGCAAAATGTGACTTCTTTGTGAATTTGATGAAAAAGTCCTTGACTTTTCGTCTCTGGCAAAACCGCTAAGTCGATTTTGATTTCCTGCGGTGCGCGCCTTGCTGTGTTCGATATTGCCGAGCTGCGGGAGGTCACTTCCTACGATGAGCTGGAGCTGGACACTCTGGGAGACCGGAAAACTGCCCTGTTCCTTATTATGAGCGATACGGATGACAGTTTTAACTTTCTCATTTCCATGTGCTACACCCAGTTATTCAACCTGCTCTGCGAAAAAGCCGACGATGTGTATGGCGGCAGGCTCCCGGTCCATGTGCGCTGCCTCATTGACGAGTGCGCCAACATCGGGCAGATCCCGAAACTGGAAAAGCTGGTGGCCACCATCCGAAGCCGTGAGATCTCAGCCTGTCTGGTGTTGCAGGCGCAAAGCCAGCTGAAAGCCATCTACAAGGACAACGCCGATACCATCATCGGCAATATGGATACCTCCATCTTCCTGGGCGGCAAGGAGCCGACTACCCTCAAAGAGCTGGCTGCCGTGCTGGGCAAGGAAACCATCGACACCTACAACACCGGAGAGAGCCGTGGCCGGGAAACTTCCCACTCTCTCAACTATCAAAAATTGGGGAAAGAGCTGATGAGCCAGGACGAGTTGGCCGTTATGGACGGCGGCAAGTGTATCCTCCAGCTGCGCGGTGTGCGGCCTTTCCTTTCGGATAAGTACGACATTACCAAGCACCCCAATTTCAAATACACAGCCGACGCAAGCGACAAGAACACTTTTGACATTGAAGCGTTCCTGTCCACCCGGCTGAAACTCAAGCCCAATGAGGTCTGCGACGTGTACGAAGTAGATACTCAGGGCGCTTAAATCTGTTCCGCTATGAAAGGAGTGGTCTTATCTATTCGCCGCAACTGCCCTTTTGGGGCCATTGGCGTACAAAGCGGACAATCGCAAGAAAAAATAATGAAAAAGGAGGACAGCCGGAATCATGCCCCCGGAAACCGGGCGGCAGATTGTTCCGGCTTTTGTATGCCTATGAAACATGACAAACCTATTTTTTAATCAGATTCCGGCTAACAAACTATATGGCATTTTTTGAACAGGCAATCACCGTTCTTCAGACTCTCGTTATCGCGCTCGGTGCCGGTCTTGGTATCTGGGGTGTCATCAACCTGTTGGAAGGTTACGGCAACGACAACCCTGGCGCCAAATCTCAGGGAATGAAGCAGCTTATGGCCGGTGCTGGTGTAGCTGTTGTTGGTATGGTCCTTGTACCTCTGCTCTCCGGGCTTTTCTCTGTCTAAGCGTCTCCGTATGAAATCCTTGCCGCTCCCGCAGTTTTGCGGGGGCGGCGGAAAGGAGGTTGACACCGTATGGATTTCTTACTTGAAGCCCTGACAAATTGGCTGAAAGAAATGCTGGTGGGCGGTATTATGAGCAACCTTTCGGGGATGTTTGACAGTGTAAACCAACAGGTCGCGGATATATCCGTACAGGTAGGACAGACCCCACAGGGATGGAATGGCAGTATTTTCAATATGATTGAGAATCTGTCAAACTCCATCATGGTGCCGATTGCAGGTGTGATCCTGGCTATCGTGATGACCGTAGACCTGATCCAGATGATTGCAGACAAGAACAACCTGCATGATGTGGATACCTGGATGATTTTCAAGTGGGTGTTCAAATCAGCCGCCGCCATCCTTATTGTCACAAATACATGGAATATCGTGATGGGCGTCTTTGATATGGCGCAGAGCGTAGTGGCGCAGGCGGCAGGGATTATCAATTCGGATGCGTCCATTGACATTTCCTCAGTTATGACCGATCTGGAACCGAGGCTGATGGAAATGGATCTGGGACCGCTGTTCGGACTGTGGTTCCAATCCCTCTTTATTGGCATTACCATGTGGGCGTTGTATATCTGTATCTTTATCGTGATTTATGGCCGTATGATTGAAATTTACCTTGTGACATCCGTTGCGCCCATCCCCATGGCTGCCATGATGGGCAAGGAATGGGGCGGCATGGGCCAGAACTATCTGCGCTCCCTGCTGGCGCTGGGATTCCAGGCATTTCTCATTATGGTCTGTGTGGCGATTTATGCTGTGCTGGTGCAGGACATCGCTACGGAGGAAGATGTGATTATGGCGATCTGGAGCTGTGTGGGTTATACGGTTTTACTGTGCTTTACGCTCTTTAAGACCGGAAGCCTTGCAAAAGCCGTATTTCAGGCTCATTAAGGAGGATACATGAAGAAATATCAAATTATTTATGCTGATCCACCTTGGAGATACCATGTATATTCAAAAAAAGGAATGGGGCGAAGCGCAGAAAGTCACTACCCCACTATGAGTGTTGACGATATTTGCGCCTTACCTGTTGGTGATTTAGCAGACAAAAATTGCGTGCTTTTTCTTTGGGTGACAAATCCTTGTTTACTGGAAGGGATTTCTGTGCTTCGCGCATGGGGATTTACCTATAAGACAATCGCTTTTGCTTGGGTGAAGCAAAACAAAAAAGCAGATAGTCTATTTTGGGGAATGGGATATTGGACTCGCTCAAATGTGGAGTTTTGTATCTTAGCGACCAAAGGGAACCCCAAACGAATTAACGCAGGTGTTCATCAAGTTATTCTTTCTCATATTGAGGAACATTCCAAAAAGCCACATGAGGCAAGAGAACGAATTGTGCAGCTTATGGGTGATTTGCCGCGTATTGAGCTGTTCGCCAGACAAGCCACACCCGGTTGGGATGTATGGGGCAACGAGGTGGACAGTTCTGTTTCATTTTCATAAAGGAGGGAGTTTCTATGGCCTATGTACCTGTACCCAAAGACCTGACCAAAGTCAAAACCAAGGTTGCTTTTAACTTAACCAAGCGGCAGTTAGTCTGCTTCACTGGCGGGGCGCTTTTGGGCGTACCGCTGTTCTTTCTGCTCCGTGGCTCTGCCGGGAACAGCACAGCGGCCCTGTGCATGATGTTCGTGATGCTGCCCTTCTTTATGCTGGCGATGTACGAAAAGCATGGTCAGCCGTTGGAAAAGATCGTGGGCAATATCATTCGCGTCACGGTGATCCGCCCCAGGCAGCGACCTTACCAGACCAACAACTTTTATGCCGTATTAAAGCGGCAGGAAATGCTCGATAAGGAGGTGTATGACATTGTTCACCGCAATAAAAAAATGGCTGCATCGGATGTTCGGAAAAACCGAGGAAAAAGCTATGCAGCCGGTAAAGACAAAGAAAAAGCTGTCCCGCGCCGATAAGAAGCAGATCGAAGCGGCCATTGCCCGCGCTAACCGCACGGACAAAAAAGGAAAATCTGCGCAGGACAGTATCCCTTATGAACGGATGTGGCCGGACGGAATCTGCCGCGTATCGGACAGCCACTACACAAAGACCATCCAGTTTCAGGACATCAACTATCAGCTCTCCCAAAACGAAGATAAGACGGCAATCTTTGAGGGTTGGTGTGATTTCCTCAATTATTTTGACAGCTCGATTCATTTTCAGCTGTCTTTTTTGAACCTTGCGGCATCGGAGGAGACCTTTGCCAACTCCATTTCCATCCCGCCCCAGAGGGACGCCTTTGACAGTATCCGCGAGGAATACACCACAATGCTGCAAAATCAGCTGGCCAGAGGTAACAACGGTCTCATCAAGACCAAATACCTGACCTTTGGTATCGACGCGGACAGCATCAAAGCCGCCAAGCCCCGTCTGGAGCGTATTGAGACCGATATACTTAATAACTTCAAGCGTCTTGGTGTAGCTGCCAGAACGCTGGACGGTAAAGAAAGGCTTTTTCAGCTTCATGCGGTATTCCACATGGATGAACAACTCCCGTTTCAGTTTGAATGGGACTGGCTGGCTCCTTCCGGTCTGTCCACAAAGGATTTTATTGCACCAAGCTCCTTTGAGTTCCGCACCGGCAAGCAGTTCCGTATGGGCAAGAAATACGGGGCTGTTTCTTTTTTGCAGATTCTCGCACCGGAGCTGAATGACCGTCTGCTGGCTGATTTTCTGGATATGGAAAGCTCGCTCATTGTGAGTATGCACATTCAGTCGGTGGATCAGGTGAAAGCCATCAAAACGGTAAAGCGAAAGATTACCGACCTGGACCGCAGCAAGATCGAGGAACAGAAAAAAGCAGTCCGTGCCGGATACGACATGGACATCATTCCATCTGACCTTGCTACCTACGGCAGTGAAGCGAAAAAACTCTTGCAGGATTTGCAGAGCCGCAACGAGAGAATGTTCCTTTTGACCTTTCTGGTGCTGAACACAGCGGACAATCCCCGTCAGCTTGGCAACAACATCTTTCAGGCAGGCTCCATTGCCCAGAAGTATAACTGTCAGCTGACCAGGCTGGACTTCCAGCAGGAAGAAGGGCTGATGAGCTGTCTGCCTCTGGGTCTCAATCAGATTGAGATTCAGCGAGGACTGACCACCAGTTCCACAGCTATCTTTGTGCCCTTTACTACGCAGGAACTGTTCCAGAACGGGAAAGAAGCCCTGTACTACGGCATCAATGCTCTGTCCAACAACCTCATCATGGTGGACAGAAAGCTGCTGAAAAACCCCAACGGCCTGATTCTGGGTACGCCGGGTTCCGGTAAGTCCTTCAGCGCAAAACGAGAAATTGCCAACTGCTTTTTGCTTACCAGTGATGATGTTATTATCTGTGACCCGGAAGCGGAGTACGCACCTCTTGTTGAGCGTCTGCATGGGCAGGTCATCAAGATCTCACCTACTTCAACCAACTATATCAATCCGATGGATCTGAATCTGGACTATTCGGATGATGAAAGCCCGCTGTCACTCAAGTCTGACTTTATCCTCAGCTTGTGTGAGCTGATCGTGGGCGGTAAGGAGGGCTTGCAGCCGGTGCAGAAAACCATCATCGACCGCTGTGTGCGCCTGGTCTATCAGACCTATCTCAATGACCCGCGCCCGGAGAATATGCCCATATTGGAGGATTTGTATAACCTGCTTCGGGAACAGGAGGAAAAGGAAGCCCAGTATATCGCCACGGCCCTTGAAATCTATGTAACCGGCTCCCTCAATGTGTTCAACCACCAGAGCAATGTGGACATCAACAACCGCATTGTCTGTTATGACATCAAGGAACTGGGCAAGCAGCTGAAGAAAATCGGGATGCTGGTGGTACAGGATCAGGTGTGGAACCGCGTTACCATCAACCGTGCCGCCCACAAGTCCACCCGTTACTACATCGACGAGATGCACCTGCTTTTGAAGGAGGAGCAGACCGCCGCCTATACGGTGGAAATCTGGAAGCGATTCAGAAAATGGGGCGGTATTCCGACAGGTATCACCCAGAATGTCAAAGACCTTTTGAGCAGCCGCGAGGTGGAGAACATCTTTGAAAACTCCGACTTCGTGTATATGCTCAACCAGGCGGGCGGAGACCGGCAGATTCTTGCCAAACAGCTGGGCATTTCTACGCACCAGCTTAGCTATGTGACCCACTCCGGCGAGGGTGAAGGACTGCTGTTCTACGGCTCCACCATCCTGCCTTTCGTGGACCACTTCCCGAAAAACACCGAACTCTATGCCATAATGACCACCAAACCGTTGGACTTAAAAAAGGAGGATGAACAGCATGACAAAGAAAGAAATTGAAAAAGGCGCAGGTCTGCTTCTGGCCGCTGTCAGCGGCTGTGAGCAGATGGTGGAACTGCTTCGCGCCGCCGTCCCTTACTGCTATGAGCAGGAAAAGACAGCAAAAAGTCTCACACCCAAGGGCTACGCCGGATTTACCCGGATTCACCATATCTGGACAGAGGGCATACCGGATGTTCCCAAGCTGTTTATGGGCAGCCCGATTCAGGATCGGGACATGGCAAGAGGAACCCTGATGGCGCTTTTCCTGTCCACAACAGTCTTTCCGGCAGAAACCATTCAGATTCCGGTATATGCGGAAACCTGTGTGCTGCTGGATGACATGATGGCGGGTGGCTGGTATGCGTAAGGAACCGCGCCTGCACTTTACAGACGAGGAACGCGCTGACCCGGCGCTGGAAAAGCCCATCCGCAAGGCTGACCGGGCCGCCGCCAAAGCAGACAGGGCGCAGGCGAAAATCCCCAAAAAGCAGGTGCGGCAAAAAACGGTGGACCCTAAGACCGGCAAAGTGACCACCAAACTGGTGCTGGAGGACAAGAAAAAACCGCCCTCCAAGCTGTCCCATGCGGTCCGGGATGCTCCGGGAGATGCGGCGCTGGGAAAACTCCACAAGGAAATCCGTGAAACGGAACAGGACAATGTGGGCGTGGAGAGCGCCCACAAGTCTGAGGAAACCGCAGAGACCGGCGTTAGGCTTGTTCGGGAGGGCTACCGCAGCCACAAGCTGAAACCTTACCGCAAGTCGGCACAGGCGGAGCAAAAGCTGGAAAAGGCCAATGTAAACGCCCTGTTCCAGAAGTCTTTGCGGGAAAATCCCCAGCTTACCAGCAATCCGTTTTCACGCTGGCAGCAGAAACAGACCATCAAAAAGGAATACGCCGCCAAGCGCGCCGAAAACACCGCCAACACCGCAAAAAAGACCGGCAAGGCCGCCAAGACGGTCAAGGAAAAGGTACAGCAGGCCGGAGCATTTATTATGCGCCACAAAAAAGGCTTTTTGCTTGTAGGTGCGATTTTTCTTCTCATCTGCCTGTTGCTCAACACCATGTCCTCCTGCTCCATGATGGCGCAGAGCATTGGTTCTGCCATTTCCGGCTCTACCTATCCGTCGGATGACCCGGAACTTGTTGCGGTGGAGGCCGACTACGCCGCCAGAGAAACGGCGCTGCAAGCCGAGATCGACAACATCGAAAGCAGCCATCCGGGATATGACGAATACCGTTATGACCTGGATATGATCGGGCATGACCCCCATGAGCTGGCGGCGTTTCTCTCCGCCGTCTTGCAGGGGTACACTCAGTCCAGCGCCCAGGGCGAACTGGAGCGCGTGTTTTCCGCCCAATATACCCTGACGCTCACCGAGGAAATCCAGATTCGCACCTATACGGACGAGGATGGCGACACCCACGAATACGAATACCGGATTCTTCATGTCAAGCTGGAGAGCCGCCCCATTTCCTCTCTTGCCACAGAGCTTTTGACCCCGGAGCAGCTGGAAATGTATCAGGTGTACCGGCAGACGCTTGGCAACAAGCCGCTGATCTTCGGCGGCGGCTCCACAAATACCAGTGATTCCGAGAGTTTGGACGGTGTGGAGTTTGTAAATGGCACACGCCCCGGCAACCCGGAGCTGGTGGAACTGGCCAAACGTCAGGTGGGAAATGTGGGCGGGCAGCCCTACTGGAGCTGGTACGGCTTCAATTCCCGTGTGGAATGGTGCGCCTGCTTTGTGTCCTGGTGCTATGGGCAGATGGGATTATCCGAGCCGCGCTTTGCCGCCTGCCAGTCCCAGGGCATCCCGTGGTTCCAGTCCCATGGACAATGGGGCGCACGGGGCTATGACAACCTCGCCCCCGGCGACGCCATCTTCTTCGATTGGGATCTGGACGGCAGCGCCGACCATGTGGGCATCGTCATCGGCACAGACGGCAGCCGGGTCTATACCGTAGAGGGAAACAGCGGCGATGCCTGCAAAATCAGAAGCTACGATGTGAACTACGAGTGCATCAAGGGCTACGGTCTGATGAACTGGTGACAAATCTTTTGATAAGGAGTGATTGATTATGGCTACGAAAATCGAACGCATTGACCGGGAAATCCAGAAAACCCGTGAGAAAATCGCAGAGTATCAGGAAAAGCTGAAATCGCTGGAAGCGCAGAAAACCGAAGCGGAAAATCTGGAGATCGTCCAGATGGTGCGCGCTATGCGTATGACCCCGGAGCAGTTAAGCACCATGTTGTCCGGCGGCAGGATTCCCGGTATGGCTGCCCATGACGAACAGGAGGACACCGCCCATGAAGAATAAGAGAATTTTTAAGACCCTTTCCGCCCTCTGCGCCGCATTGGTGCTGATGGGCGGTTTTTCTGTCACCGCTTTTGCTCAAGGGCCGGAGCAGCCCCCGGCGGAGGATTCTACCAATGACAGCAATGTGATTGTGGAAGAAACTGAGGACAGTCCTGCCCTGACCCCGGAGGGCAACGCTGCCCTGGTGGATGATTTCGGCGGCAACAAGCAGCTCATCACCGTCACCACAAAATCCGGCAATTATTTCTACATCCTCATTGACCGTGCCAACGAGGACAAGGAAACCGCCGTCCATTTCTTAAATCAGGTGGACGAAGCTGACCTGATGGCGCTGATGGAGGATGGGCAGTCCGCCGAGAAACCGCCCGCTGTCTGCAACTGCACGGAAAAATGTGAAGCCGGTGCGGTCAACACCAAATGCGAGGTGTGCAGTACGGACATGACCGGCTGTACCGGCAAGGAACCGGAACCGCCAAAGGAACCCACGGAGCCGGAGAAAAAAGAACCCGCAGGGTTAAATCCGGCTGTCCTGCTGCTGGTGCTGGCTATGATGGGCGGCGCTGCCTTTGCCTACTTCAAATTTATTAAGGGTAAAGCCAACCACAAAAACAACAGCAATCCAGACGATTATGACTATGAGGACGGCGAGGAACTGCCGGATGAGGAAGAAATGGAACTGGAGGACGAGGAATCGGGCGAGCTGGACGCTGACAGGGGCGGCGGTGAAGAAAGTGAGGATGACACCCCATGACCCGGTTCACCGACAGCCCCTATGAACGCATGATGACACGCAGGCCGGAGGGCGGGAAGGAAACTTCCCGTCCTCTCTCTTTACCCAAAAGCCACCCCTGCTATGGCTGCGGGAATTATGGTCAGCCCTGTGTGGGAGTCTGCCACCGTGAGATGGAACGATGGCTCAAAGAAAGGAAATGAAAAAATGAGTATTCTGATTACATTTATTAAGCTGCTTGCGGTTTTTGACCTGCTGGTGATCGCCGTGTATTTTGGCAGCGACATTCTCTCAACTGTGTGGAGCAAATTTCGGAAAAAGCCCACACGGGAGGAACCTTTTGATTTCTCCCTGGATGCCGCAGCGGTTCCCCTGTCCATAGATTCCATTCGTCAGCTTTATTCAGGCGACGCAGCGGATTTTGTGGAAGAAACGCTCCTGCCGGATGCTGCGCAGACAATAGCAGTTTTGACAGACCGGGAACAGACAGCCGCCCGCCTGCTCTTATCCGCACTGGTAGGCTTTCTGGCAGAAGAAGCCCCAATGGATGAACGGAGCTTCCCTATGGTGATGGAACTTCTGAACTGCATGGAGGGAGAAAAAGAGGACGGCTGCCAAGACCCATTGGATATTTTGTTTGAGGAAACCGTCCGCCGTACCCGCCGCCATGAGGAATATTACAGCAATTATCAACGCTACCGATTGTTGCAGGTGGACAAAACCCGTGTCATTCTGGCCTGCCGTATCCTTATCAACGATTTGCTGGGAAAGCTGTACCGCTATGACTATCGGTTCGGCTATGACCTGCTGCTGGATGAGGAAAACAGCATTGAGAAAAAACTGCACACGCCTGTGCGGGAAGAATGGGAGGATGAAGATGATGAAACTTGTGATTGCTGAAAAACCGTCTGTTGCACAAAGTCTGGCCGCCGTGATCGGCGCAACCGTCCGTAAAGACGGGTATCTGGAGGGTAACGGCTGGCGGGTCAGCTGGTGCGTGGGTCATCTGGCCGGGCTGGCCGATGCCGATGTATATAACCCGGACTACGCTAAGTGGCGTTATGACGATCTGCCCATCCTGCCGGAACACTGGCAGATGGTGGTGGGTAAAGACAAGAAGAAACAGTTTGCTGTGCTGAAACAGCTGATGAACGCCCCGGATGTGACGGAGGTGGTAAATGCCTGTGATGCCGGACGCGAGGGCGAACTGATTTTCCGCAGCGTCTATGAGCTGGCGAGATGCCAAAAACCCATGAAGCGGCTGTGGATTTCCTCGATGGAGGATTCCGCTATTCGGGAGGGCTTTGCAAACCTGCGCCCCGGTGCCGATTATGACGGTCTGCGCCAAGCTGCTCTCTGTCGCGCCAAGGCCGACTGGCTGGTGGGGATCAACGCCACAAGACTGTTTTCGGTGCTGTACCACCGTACCCTCAACATCGGGCGCGTCATGTCCCCGACGCTGGCCCTCATCGTCCAACGGGAAGCCGAGATCGACACCTTCAAGCCGGTTCCATTTTACACGGTAGTCCTGGAGTTGCCCGGTTTTTCCGTTTCCGGGGAACGCATGGCGGACAAGGCTGCTGCCAAGCAGCTGAAAGCCGCCTGCCAGAGTGCGGATGTGACGGTCAAAAAGGTGGAATGCCGCGACAAATCGGAAAAGCCGCCCTCCCTCTATGACCTGACTACCCTCCAACGGGATGCCAACCGATTGTTGGGATATACGGCCCAGCAAACCCTGGACTACCTCCAAAATCTGTACGAAAAGAAGCTCTGCACCTATCCCCGCACAGACAGCCGCTATCTGACGAGCGATATGGCTGAAAGCCTGCCTGTGCTGGTCAATCTGGTTGCCAATGCCATGCCGTTTCGCAAAGGGATCGCCATTTCCTGTGATGCGGCTCAGGTTATCAACGACAAAAAAGTGACCGACCACCATGCAGTGATCCCTACCCGCAATCTCCAAAACGCTGACCTGTCCGGCCTGCCGGTGGGCGAAAAGGCGGTGCTGGAGCTGGTGTCCCTGCGGTTGCTGTGCGCTGTGGCCCAGCCCTATACCTTTGCAGAAACCGCCGTTGTTGTCGAGTGTGCCGGTGCGGAGTTTACCACCAAGGGCAAAACGGTGAAGCACCCCGGCTGGCGGGCACTGGACGCTGCCTACCGTTCTGCACTGAAAAATGTGGAGCCGGAAGCTGAGGACAAGGCTCTGCCTGAATTAACCGAAGGTCAGACGCTGCCCCTTTCCGGCGCTGCCGTCAAGGAGGGCAAAACCAGCCCGCCCAAACACTTCACCGAGGATACGCTGCTTTCTGCGATGGAAACTGCCGGCTCAAAGGAAATGCCGGGCGATGCCGAGCGCAAAGGGCTTGGCACTCCCGCCACACGCGCCGGGATTCTGGAAAAGCTGGTGTCCACCGGCTTTTTGGAGCGCAAAAAGAGTAAGAAAGCTGTGCAGCTCATGCCATCCAAAGATGCGGTGTCCCTGATCACCGTGCTGCCGGAACAGCTGCAATCGCCCCTGCTGACCGCTGAATGGGAACACCGTTTAAGCGAGATCGAGCGCGGCGAGCTGTCCCCGGAGGACTTCATGGGTGGGATCTGTGCCATGCTCCGGGAGTTGGTGGGAACCTATCAGGTCATCAAGGGGACTGAGTACCTGTTCACGCCGCCCCGCGAAGTGGTGGGCAAATGCCCCCGCTGCGGCGGTGATGTGGCGGAACTGCAAAAAGGGTTCTTCTGCCAGACAGAATCCTGCAAATTTGCCATCTGGAAAAACAACAAATGGTGGGCCACCAAGAAAAAACAGCCTACCAAGGCACTGGTGACAGCGCTGCTCAAGGATGGCCGCGCAAGGATCACCGGCTGCTATTCCGAAAAGACCGGCAAGACCTATGATGCCACGGTGGTTCTGGAGGACGATGGGCGGTACGCCAACTTCAAGCTGGAATTTGACCGGCAGAAAGGCGGTGCAAAATGAAGCTCTCCCTTTATGAACAGGAAACCATTCTCCTCTACAATCAGGCCGAGGACACCGCCGAAGTTTATACCCATGACCGAAAACTGATGGAGAAGCTGACCCGCCTTTCCAAAAAGCACCCGGAACAGGTCTGCAAAAAGGATAAGCACAATTTTACAGTCCCCAAACGATGTGTGTCCGTTCGGGAGCCATACAGCGCTGAGCGCCGCAAGGCTGCCAGTGAACGGGCCAAGGCTGCCGGGTACAGGCCGCCCATCCCCAAACCGAAAGCTGATTGACGATGGGCGCAAATGTATTTGAGACGGTCAAGCAGTCTGTCACCGTCCGGGAAGCCGCAGAACGATATGGGATTGAGGTCAAAAGGGGCGGCATGGCCTGCTGTCCTTTTCACGATGACAAAAATCCCAGCATGAAGCTGAACGAAGAATATTTCTACTGTTTCGGCTGCGGAGCCACCGGCGATGTAATAGACCTGACCGCCCGGCTCTACAACCTGTCCCCCAAGGAAGCCGCCGAGAAGCTGGCGCAGGATTTTGGCCTGATCTATGACAGTCAGGCTCCTCCCCGGAGGAGATATGTTCGCCAGAAAACCGAGGCGCAGAAGTTTCAGGAGAACAGGGACCATGCCTTTCGGGTTCTGGCGGACTACTTCCATCTTCTCCGCAAGTGGGAAGCGGGCTACACACCCAAAACACCGGAGGAACCCATGCACCCCCGTTTTTTAGAGGCGGTGCAGCAAAAGGATTATATCGGCTATCTGCTGGATTCTTTTCTGGAGGACAGCCCGGAGGAACAAAAGCTATGGATCGCTGAACATCAATCAACAATCGCCAATTTAGAGAGGAGAGTGAACATCATGGCTGATAAGCCCACCAACCGGGAACGGTTGCAGGAAATCACGGCGGGTATCGAACAGGGTATCAAGGAGCTGTTCGAGAGCGAAAAGTATATGCGCTATCTGTCCGTCATGTCCAAGTTTCACCGTTATTCGGTGAACAACACCATGCTCATCTATATGCAGAAGCCGGAAGCTACGCTGGTGGCTGGATTCAACAAGTGGAAAAACCAGTTTGCGCGCCATGTGAAAAAGGGCGAGCATGGCATCACCATCATCGCCCCCACGCCCTACAAAAAGAAAATCGAGGAAATGAAGCGCGACCCGGACACCCATGCCCCCATTCTGGATGCAGACGGTAAGGCGGTCATGGAGGAAAAAGAAATTGAAATCCCCATGTTTCGCCCGGTCAAGGTGTTTGATGTGAGCCAGACCGATGGCAAGCCCCTGCCGGAGCTGTCCTCCAGCCTTTCGGGGACTGTGCCGCACTATGAAGCATTTCTGGAAGCCCTGCGGCACTCTGCCCCGGTTCCTATTGAGTTTGAGCCGATGGCCGCCAACATGGACGGCTATTTTTCCCCCGACCAGCAGCGCATCGCCATCCGGGAAGGCATGAGCGAGGTGCAGACCGTTTCTGCCACTGTCCATGAAATTGCACACAGCAAGCTCCATAATCAGAAAAAAATTCAGATTGACAATGACGAACAATATCAGGAAGTAGAGTTATTTGAGAAACCCGCCCTGTTTTCCAACGGGCGTATTTCCCGTGATAATCTGCCCGAAGGCGTTTATTGCTATGACCTGCGCGGTTCGGATGACGACCCCGGTTCCCCAATTTGTGTTGAGGAAAGAGTGGTGGTGAACCACGCTGGTTCTGTTATTTTGACTGCTCCGTTAGAATTTCCAGAAGAAGGCAGGCTGTATTTTACAGATGAGACCGGACTGAATTTTAACGGCGGTATGCTTACCCTCTCGCAGTTTTTGCAGGAACAGAAAAAGGACCGTCGCACAGAAGAAGTCGAAGCAGAAAGCATTTCCTATGCAGTCTGCCAGTATTTTGGCATCCAGACCGGGGAAAACAGTTTCGGTTACATCGCTTCCTGGTCCAAGGGCAAGGAGCTGAAGGAGCTGCGAGCCAGTCTGGAGACCATCAACAAGACTTCCTGTGAGCTGATTAACGACATCGAACGCCACTACAAGGAAATCTGTAAGGAGCGCGGCATTGACCTGACCGCCAAACAGGAGCCGGAACAGGCGGATATACCGCAGGAAGCCCTGTTTCTTCTGGACGATGCCACCTATCTGCATATTCAGCCGTGCGATACCGGCTGGGACTATACCCTCTATGACAAAGAGACTATGAAAGAACTGGACGGCGGCCAGCTGGATACCCCGGAACTGTCCCGTTCCGCCGCTGTCCGGCAGATTTGTGAGGGGCTGGAACTGGAAAATCCGTCTGTTCAGGATGCCCCGCTGTCCATGATTGAGACCTTGCAGGATGCCGCCTGCCAGCAAATGCAGGAACAGGTCAGCCAGCAGAGCGCAGAAACTGCCGCCACTCAGCTGCCGGATGCTCAGGAGCAGGCATTGGACGAGTACCCCATGCCCGACAGCGAAGTATCTGTTTCGGATATGCAGGAATACGGCTACTTTTACGATGGGATGCTGCCTGTCACCAGAGAACGGGCGCTGGAACTGGACGCTGCCGGTCTGACCGTCTATGTCCTCCATGAAGATAACACGGAGAGCATGGTGTTTGACACCGAAGAAATCATGGAGCATGGCGGACTTTTCGGCGTGGAACACGAGGAATGGGAGCAAAGTCCGGCGTTCCATGAAAAGGTGTTGGAACGGCAGGAACATCAGCTGGAACGGGAGCAGGCATTTCTTGCCCATGAGGGCTGCTGCTTTGCCATTTATCAGGTGAGCCGGGACGATCCGCAGAATGTACGGTTTATGAATCTGGACTGGCTGCAATCGCACAATCTGGCCGTGGACCGAAGTAATTATGACCTGATCTACACCGCCCCGCTGAACGGTTCCGGCAGCACTATGGAGCAGCTGGAAACGCTGTATGAACAGTTCAACCTGAAAAAGCCTGTGGATTTTCACAGCCCGTCCCTGAGCGTCAGCGACATCGTTGCCATCAAGCAGGACGGTAAGGTATCCTGTCATTACTGCGACAGCGTTGGTTTCACCGAAATTCCCGGATTCCTGCCGGACAATCCGCTGAAAAATGCGGAAATGATGCTGGAGGATGACTACGGCATGATCGACGGCATCATCAACAACGGCCCAAAGGAGCCGACCGTGGCGCAGCTGGAACAGCAGGCCCGCAGCGGCCAGCCAATCTCTCTCATGGATTTAGCGGAAGCTGTCCACCGGGAGGAACGGGACAAGAAAAAGTCCGTCATGGAGCAGCTGAAAAGCCAGCCCCGGACGGAATACAAAAAGACAGCGCCTAAAAAGAGCGCGGAAAGGGAGCTTTAATATGGGAAACTTTACTTTTGAAGAAATGAACCTGCTTTGTATCTACAACACCGGCAGCCGCACCGGGCTGATGGAGGCTCTGACCGAGATGCGCGGCGAACTTTCGCCGGAGGAAACGGAACTGAGGGAACTGACCGACAGCGCCCTGATGAAGCTCCAGGCTATGAGCGATGCCGAGTTTGCTCAGCTGGAACTGTACCCGGATTTTGATGAATAAGCATTTCATAAACACCCAACGGGGCGGCGTAAAATGCCGCCCCATTTCCATTTAACACGAAGGGAGGACAACAACCATGCCATCCAAAACAGAATTTTACCGGCAGATGGCCGACCATGTGGCAACCCAGCTCACAGGCAGCTGGCAGGAATGGGCGGGATTTCTGACCACTGCTGCCCGCCTTTACAAGTATCCATTCCATGAACAGCTGCTGATCTATGCCCAACGCCCCGACGCTACCGCCTGTGCGGAGTATGATTTATGGAATGAAAAAATGGGCCGCTATGTGCGCCGTGGCTCCAAGGGTATCGCCCTGGTGGACGATTCCGGCGACAAGCCTCGCCTGCGATATGTGTTTGATATTTCCGATACTGGCACCCGCGAACATTCCCGCACCCCCTGGCTGTGGCAGCTGGAGGAGCGCCATTTGGATTCGGTGCAGGCCATGCTTG
>OCLC01000297.1_pt1 | contig 19893 bp, 46 predicted proteins | sample 1502911 | NCBI WGS metagenome assembly OCLC01 (sample SAMN03418284, study PRJEB22391) | human gut metagenome | biome: human-gut; feature: organic feature; material: feces | host: Homo sapiens | place: Italy | collected 2013-04 | reverse complement strand
GGCATATGAGAAGTTGAGAGTGAAAGCAGATAATAAAAAAGGTAGATAAATATATACCGTAGGAATCAATATCAGCCCCGGCAGCACCGGATGGAAAGACCATGCGGAAACTGTTGCTGAGTGGTATCGATAGAGGGGAGTGGAAGGGATGGAATTTCTTTTTCTGAGTATAATCCTGAAGTATAAGATGATAATCCGGAGAAAAATAATTAATTCATTGATTGTGGAGGTGTGTAAGCAATGAGGATACATGGTCATTTTCATAAACTTGCCAAATTATATGTTTCAGAATTGCTTTTCTCTTTTATTTTCTGTCCGCCAACGTTTGTATTTCTGCAAACTATATTTTTTTCATATAAAGCAGTATTAATTATGTTTGGGGCAATAAGCGCTCTGCTCTTTATTAAAATAGGATTGATTATGTTTGGGATAACGAGTACTCTATACTCTTTTATTATTTATTTTTGCAATCAAGGACCTTTATTGTTTACTAAATCAGGAGCTATACGGTATATTAAAATCTTTCTTTTATTTTGTGCAGGACTTTTGATTCTTTCTTTTCCTGTGAATATACAAAGGCCATCTACTAATTTGCTATTTATCTTATTTGATTTTGTGAATAATGCTGTAGGTTTTATATACAAATATAATGGGACTATTTCTGTATTTGTAACGTATATGATATGTATTTGGGGAATATCTACGGTAATCTATTTTATTGAAAATCATTTTGATAAGCGGCAACCATGACCGCCTCGAAGCAGGAAACAACATCCATATCCTCTCCTCCGAAAACAAAAGCACAACCACAGAAGACTACAAAGCAAACCGGAAGCAGGACATAGAGGAACTAAACAGGAACACAGAAAACAGCCTAAACAAACGCAAAGAAATCTTCGACAAGACAAAAGTAGAAGAAAAACAGGAACTCATCCAGATTCAGGCAGATGTCGATAAAAATCATAAAGTAATCAATTCTTCCGGTACCCCAAGGACAGCAGACTGTATAGCGGTTGGAATAGATATAAAGTGATAGCTGCTGATTTAGAGCCGGTTATCTTTGGAACAGCGTTAGGGAGTATTGGTGGTGTTGCATTTGGAATGCCGGCTGTGTTTGGGCTTGTTGGCGGTGTGATTGGAGATTATACGAAAGAATATATAAAAGCAGAGACGCCTACTAATAAAGAAGAGGAAGTTAGAAAGTATTACCAGGAGGTAAAGAATAATAGATGAATGTACTAATTGCCGGTGGATTCTGGGCTATTGCCAAGTTTATGGTGCTTCTGTGCGGTACTGTCATTTTAATAATAAAATCTATATATGTGTATCAGAAAAAATATCAGAAATGGACAGTTTTTACCAGAATATTATATGTCATGACTATGGGTGGATTTGAGATAGGAATTGTAATAGTTATGGGGGGAGTTACTGGCATTTTTACAAAAAATTGGGATATAGTTGTGATGATGCTGATGATTTTTAGTGGTATTATCGGTGGAATGCTTATGAAAGTATTGGTCATAAATGAGGCTTTACTCTACTCAAAAGAAGAATTAGAAAAATATAAATTCTCGCAAAAATGCCTTTGGGGAAGCAGTATATCATTGCTGATTATAGCAGCAATTATATATCTATAATTGCTTTGGATAAATCTATAAGAATTGGTTTGGTGGTTGCAGGTAAACCCATCTAAGTCAAAAACACTCCCCGCCTCAAAGGAGCCGTCATAGACAGCCAGGCAGAAAAAGAAAAGAACCGGATCACCACCGGTACTTTGACATGGGAAAACATAGACAACAAAGCCGAATACAAAACAGGAGGACACGGAATATCCTACAACGGGAAAATAGGGAGAGGAGACAAGAACGATTCCTTAGACTCCCGGACAAATAACAGATATGGGAAAGACACCATAACAGGACAAAGAAACGGAATGAACAAAATCACCCCAACCATCTACGGCTCAAAAATCCCGTTAAACGAAAGAGACATTCTGTGAAATTAAGGACGGGGAAAGCTGCAGGTATATGAAAAGGATGCCTGTGCCAAACTATACCATTAACAAAGGAACACTTGCGGAGAACATGGCTACAGCCGCTATAGAATATCCCTTTGCACTGGTGGAGAACATGGCAGGAAGAGTAGAAGAATTATAGCGGGGAAGATTGGTGGAAGGCACAAGGGATAAATTTAGTGGGAGCAGTCGGTGTAAAAGTTATTGTCGAAATATTTACAGGTATGCCATGATATGCGTATTCTAGAAATCCTTATATTGTTACAGGAATAGGTGTAGTCGGCGCAATGGTTGCAGATATAGAGAGTGATCTGATTATAGAGGATATGAAGTAAAAGAATTTAGAAACAGATGAGCAGAAGAAGATGAGAAGAAGACAAGAGGGAGAGGTGCATGCAAAATGATTGTAAGTTCCTTATTTTTCTGTATAACAACAATATGCTTTTTGAGGGAGTTTAAGTTGGGGAAAAACGAAGGTTATATACAAAGGTTTTATTATTATGTCGGGGGATATGGAGGGGGATTATTCTTTTTGTATATGTTTTTATCTGGAATGTATGGTGAGGTCAGTCATATTAGTGTTAAATTTGTAACCTTTTTGCTATTTATATTTTTGGGGAATAGTAGAATGGATTTCTTTTATAAACAAAAGTATTATGTCTTAAAAATAAATTCAGAGATCAGTTTAAGTGAAATAAATATAACCAAAAGACTATGGTATATTTGCAGAATAGGAAAGTATCTTAGTCTTATTTGTGTGGTAATCTTAGCTTTTGTATTGTTGTTTTTATAACAGGTGAGGCTATTTTCTGTTCAAAGATACGACAAAAGAGATAACTGATTAATTAGGATACCTGGGAAAGACCAAGGGGAAAAACCGGATGGACACCTACCCTGATACCGTACAGGCCATCAGCACCGCCTTAGGAGCCGTCGCAGGAAGCCTGATAAGAGACCGTACTACAGGAGCCTATACGGTACAGATGGAGGCGAAGTGGAACAGACTGACAAAAAACCGTAAGAAGACCAGAACAAACAACTCAAACAAGAACTATCCACAAAAAAGAAAAAACCTGACGAACTTCTCAAACTGCTGACGGAATACATCAACATGAGCGAAACCGCCGAACATCCCACTTCGCGAAAAGCGCTGCATGGAGTCTGGAACGAAGAAAAGGATGTATATTACCGAAAATGATAATAAGCGCACAGGAATATAGAGCGATAAATCAAAAATCATTCAACCGTATGGCACAAAAATACAACATGCCGAAGTATGAGAAAAATTACTCCTTTTGAGGCACGGATTTTAAGTGCATCCGGGCTTGCGCTTTCTGGTTTTGTAGGAATGACAATATTAAATAACTGGTATAGTCGAAAAGAAGAATATGTAAATTACCTATTATAAATTGAATAAGTCTGGTTATGATGATGAACAATTTAAAGAAAAGCTAAATTAAAACTTTGGAATTATTGATTAATAGAGGGATGAAATGAAAGTCTTGAGTATATCATTTTGGGTCGGAATTATTACAGCAGTTTTATTTTTTATAACGATGCTATGCTTTGCCTGGGATGATGGGCGTATGCATGAAAAGGAGATCAAAAATAGTATATGGAAATATATCTTATTTCTCCTTATGGGAATGATTACAAGTGTTTTTTGTTTGGTGTTTGTATTTGCTTATTTTACTAATATTTTGGAAATTATAAATGGAGTAAAAATAGTTAATATCGTAGATGTACAGGTAGAAGGAACGATTTTTATTATTTGGAATGTTTTTGCTATAGCTAAATATTATCTCTGTATATTATTCCCTACATCTATGAATAATAGGCAAAGTGAAAGAATAAACAAAAAGCAAATTATTTTTTTATGCGTAGTAAATACACTTATTGAATTATTTATAATATGGTATTACCGAGATGTGTTGTGGTATGTAATCTCTTGGATTTTCTGTTAATTAATGAAATCCAATATAGAAGGTATTACTGAACAAAACCATCTACGGTTCAAAAACCCCATTAAACGAAAGAGGCATCCCGATGAAATTAAAGACCGGGAAAACTACAGGCGTATGAAAGGGATACCTGTGCCAAACTATACCATTAACAAAGGAATACTTGCGGAGAATATGGCCACAGCAGCTGTAGAATATCCCTTTACACTGGCAGAGAACATGGTAGGAAGACCGGAAGAATTATAGTGGAGAAGACTGGTGGGAGGCACAGGGGATAAATATTAGATTTTTTAGCTTATAGGGTAATAATCTTTACCGGATTAGGGGCAGAAACTTATAAAACTACCAAGAATCCATATAGAAGTTTTGGTGTGGCAATTGCTTTGACCATTACTCAAGATGAAATGATTGACAAGGCTACTAAATCCATAAAAGAAAATACGTTAAATAAGGACGTAGAGAAATAATAGAAAGGGATATTTAGTATGATTATTGGCATAATAGTTTTAATATTGAGTGTTTTAGAATTTATAAGAAGCTTTAAAGTACATGGCAATGATACAGTTTTACAAAAAATATATTATTATATTGGTGGGTATGTAGGTTTGTCTTTTTGGATATGGATGTTATGGTTTGTCCAGTATGGTAATCATTATTACTATAATGTTGCAGAGAATTACGTTTTATTATAAGGAAAAGTATATAGAATCTACACAAAAAAATGAAACTATTAAAGTGGTTAAATTAAAGAGAATATATAGAATTTGCCGTTTTGGTAGTGTAATGTGTGGGATTAGTATTATTACCTTAGTTATTGTTACGGTTTTATAGCGGTAGGATTGCTAACATTCCTGCTCGTGCTGAAGTAGCAGGTATAAATGCTCTCTTAGCATATGCACAGTTTAAGAGTCCAATCATTAGTGCAGCAGTGGGAGTCGGTACATTAGCCTTAACTAATTCATGGAATGATAGTTTAATACAAAAACTTAAGAAAGAAAACCTTAAAACTGATGAGCAAAAAAAGGATGAAAAGAAAGAGGAGATAAAATAATGTTTTCTTATTCTATACTTTTTTTAATAATGATTGTATCTTTTCTGAGTGTTAAAGAGTTTAAAATCCATAAAAATGAAAATTTTTATCAGAGGATTTATTATTATGTGGGTGGATATATTGGCTGTGCTTTTTTGTGTTATGTAATTTGGGAAAATTATAATATGAGGATAGGATATGTTACACCCCGATGGATATCAATGCTAATTTTTTTATCATTGATTTCATGTAGAATCGAGTATGTTTATAAAAAGAAATATCTGAAATCGTTAAATGACTCTGATCGAAGTAAAATATCTACTGCTGAAAAATTATGGAAACTAAGTCTTATTATTAAATGGTCTGGTATTATTGCTGTGTTTGGACTAAGTTTAATTTGGATTTTGTAATTAATGATGAAGAGCTAATAATATATCTACGAAGAACAAGATGGAACCGTAGCCAATGGACATGCCCTATATCCCGGTGAAATTAAAGACCGGGAAAGCTACAGACGCATGAAAGGGATATCCATGCCAAACTATACTATTAACAAAGGGACACTTGCGGAGAACATGGCTACAGCAGCTATAGAATATCCCTTTGCACTGGCAGAGAACATGGGAGGAAATGTAAGTACAGCAAGAGTACTGGCAATAGGACCGTTAAAAACACTGGGAATGTATAGAACATGGCAGGAAGACTGGAAGAATTACAGCGGAAAAGATTGGTGGGGCGCGCAAGGAATTAATTTAGGTGTTCCGATAATTTCTAAAATTGAGAGAGGAATGGCTTTATCAGTGGCTACAATTGATTTGACAGATAGTCCATTTTTAGGTGCTGTCATAAGTATAGCTGGAGTAATAGCCACAAACGAGGCTGAAAGTAGTGCTGTAAAAGAAACTAAAGAAAAATTATTAAAAACAGACAATCAAAAAAAGGAAGATGAGCGAAACATTCAAAAAGATATAGCTGGAGGTAAGAAGCAATGATTCTTTCAAATGCTCTTTTGGTTATAGAAACCATATTATTTTTGGTGAGTGGACGTTTACATGGGGATGAAAGCTTATCACAAAGATTCTCCTATTATATAGGGGGATGGGTAGGACTTATATACTTTTCTTGGCTCCTTATGGCATCTTTTATGGGATATGACATAAATATAATTATTACATTGATTGTGATGGCTATTGTTTTCTTTTTTTCTCTTAATAGGACAAAATATAATTTTAGAGTTAAGTATGAAAATGCAAAAAAATATTGTGGTAAAAACTCAAAAGACGCAAAAAAGTTTCGTGGTTTAGTTAGTTATGCACTTTATGGCCAGATAATCATCTTTATCGGATTTATAATGATCCTTATGGTCGTTTTATTAGGATATTATAATGGACGGATTTCTTTATATTAATATAGGGATAGGGAAAGCAGGAAGCATCCACCTATGCAGCCATAGCAGACAGCATCATCACCACCATAAAAGGAAGAATAGACAAAGAAATCAGTCACGACACAGCAAACGCACTTAACACACTCTCTGAAATCTTCGACAAAAAGAAAATAGAAGAAAACAGGAATGCGCAAATATCCTCTCCCAAGTAGGAGACCGCTTCATAGGAGACATAGCGGGGCACAAAGAAGTAGCAGGTGCGTCTTACCTATACGGGATACAGGAAAACCACGAAAAATTTAAATCCCCATACAATGCATTTAGAGCGGATGTTTTGGACATATTGCCAATCTCAGCAGGGATGTTAGGAGGAGCGGTTGGAATGTATTTTGGTGGTCCAGTTGGCGCTGTTGGTATAGGAACATTAACGACAGGGGTTGTTGATTATAGGGTAGAACAATATAAACTCGAAATAGAACGTAAAGAAGCTAAGGATATTAGTGATGAAAAGAGGGCAAACACTTGATGAAAAATATATATGATTTGTTATTGATAGTAATATGTATAGCATTTTTCAGGTCATTTATTTTAAAAAAATATTTTTTTGAGAAAGAAAAGATACTTAGAGAAAATGCCCCTGTTATTTTTCTCCCGATAACAATTGCGCTTATTCTTAATATTTTCTTTATTGTGATGATTGATATAGAGGTAATTAATAATCATTTTGAGATGTATGCATATAATTCGCTGGAGTTTTTTGGATTTGTCTGGGTAGGTCTTTCAGTTTATACAAGATGGAAATATGATAAGAAACATGAACATAATATGACTAAAGGGAAAGGTGCGATAATAGGAGTTATACTTCTTGTACTAATCTTGCTGTTTTTACACTTATAAATAAGACCTCGTCAGTATAGGGGAATTTCCAAATTTCGAAAGATTTAAAATCCCATATAACGCATTTAGCGCGGATATATATAATACATTACCTATTTCAGCAGGGATGTTAGGAGAGGCAGTTGGTGGAACCATAATGGGGATTTCAGGTTTAATTATTGGAATTGTCTTTGCTACCGGAGCGGCTACATGGTATGTCGAAAATGAAAAAAGTAGATGGGAGAAAGATGAGGCAGGCAAGAATATAGACACTAAATAGGAAGGAGAAAAGATGAAATGAGATTCTTTATAGGGAGTTATATATATGACATAATTCTTTTAATCTTATGTGGAGTAGTATTTAAGACTTTTATCCTAAAAAAAGGATTATCAGAAAAAGAATCTTTTTTTATACGACATACATTGCCAATAGTCTATATACCCCTTTCTGTATTATTAATCGTGAATATGGTTTATATTGTTTTGATAGATAGAGAAATTATTGATAATACTTACAAAGGATTTGCACTGTATTCACTTGCTTTTATTTGGATTATAATGGTGATTATAGGATTTTATAATAGAATTAAATACGGCTCCAAAGATTGGGAATATGTCGAAGAAACCAAACGAGGGATTTTTGGACTTATTGGACTTTTTGTTATGGCGATATTCATGTACTTATTTATATGATTTATGTGTTTTCAAAGGAGCCGTCATAGACAGCAAAGCACCGGCAGAAAAGAACAAACTCACTACCGGTACTTTGACATGGGAAAACATAGACAACAAAGCTGAATACAAAACAAAAGTAAGCGGAATCACCGTATCCACCCATGCCGTATCCAAACTCGACCCCTGATTAAGTTATCTGGATGAGGAATGATATATCATGACAGATTTAGTAATAATTTTAGTATATTTAGCAATGATGCTTATATGGATTTTTAAGAAGATAAAGTTTAGAAGCTTAGTTTTTTCTACAACTATTCGAATTATAATTATAAAATTTATTTATTCATTAATACTTCCATTTTCTGTATTTGTATATATTTTTTTCCCGCCAGAAAATGCAGTTCGGTTTTTATTAGGTGCGAGTAGTATAGGGGCATTAGGGGGGCTGTTTTGGCTTTTAGATCGTGAAAGAAGGATTGTCATTATTAAGAGTGTTGATCATGAAACATTAAAAGAAATACAAGGATCTCTTCAAAAACGGGAACGAAGAACGAAAGAGGTTCTTGTTGGATGTATTTTTTTCATGTTTTTAGGTTTTTTGATCTATCTTTTACCACATTAGAGAAAGCGTAAGTGAATTATGATAAGGATAAGAATGGAACATCTGTCTAACCATGTCATTTGTGAAAATAAGCGTAACAGATATAAAGAAGTGCTAAACAAAGCAGCCCTGGATAAATCCAAAGAAATAGTGGCAGAAGAAATAGCAAGCTGGAGCGCGGCGAACTGGATGGAAAGTAAATATCCCTACCTGACACGAAAAGAAGCGGAGGCAATTGGGAAAAACCTTGTAAAGAAAGCCAGCCCTTTTGTAGCAGGTGCGTCGTCTTACCTATACGGGATACAGGAAAACCATGAAAGATTTATTTAAATCCCCATACAACGCATTTAAAGGGGATATATGAGTGGAAGTATATCTATTAGGAGCAAGTGTACGGGTGAAGATCAATAAATGGAAACAGCAACAATCACCTTTGGTTGATGAGGAGAAAACTTCCGGGGTGGGAGGGGAAAATGAGTTACTTGGTAAATAGCGTATTTTATGATTTAGTCTATCTTGTTATTTGCATTCTTCTTATAAGGGTATATTTTATTCAAAAAATTATTTGTTCTGAAAAGGAGCAATATTTTGTGCTTCATGTCTCTCCATTTTTATACATTCCTCTTGTGTGTATTCATATTATTGCGATGTTATATATTATTGGGGTGAATAGAGGCTTCTTCCTCGGTGAATACACTAAAGAAGCAAATGTCATTGTAATTATGGCAGTGTTAATCGAATTTATAATAGTCGCATACAACCGTATAAAGTATGGGCCTAAAGATCGAAAATTTAAAAATGATACGGAGAACGGAATAATAAGTATAGTATTGATAATTGTGATTTTAGCTGTTATGTATTTCATTGATTAATAATATTAAAGACACCCTGACCATGGAAAGCGGGAAAGATATAGACATTAAAGGAAGCAAAGCAGGCGGGAAGAAAGTAGAAGTAAAAACAGGCAACAACCTCTCCATAGAAAGCGGCATCCATCTGCAAAGAGGTATTACCGCTTTACGGGATATAGGAAAACTACAAAAGATTTAATCCCCATACAACGCATTTAAAGGGGATATATGAGTGGAAGTATATTAACACAAATATATGTAGAGGAGAAAAAACGAGAATGGGAGAAAAATGAAAAGGATTCAATGAAAGTGACTGAGAAAATAGAATACAGGGAGTGATAATATATGAATTATTTTATTGGTAGCATTCCATTTGATTTGATACTTCTGATATTATCTATTGGAATTTTTAAGACATTTATTTTGAAACAAAATTTATCTGATAAAGAACGTTTTTTTCTTATACATACACCAACATATATATACATACCATTATCGATCCTTATAATTATTAGTATGGTCTATATAGTTGCGGTAGATAGGAAATTAATTAATGACGACTATATTCTTTTTGCCCAAATTATTATGTCTGCTGTGTTTTTTATAACAATGATTATTACAGTGCATCATCGAATTAAATATGGCAATAAGGATTGGAAATACAAAGAGGATACAAAAATTATGATTATAGGGCTGTCTATGTTAATTTTCATTTTTGTAATGATCTGGCTTTTTGGGTAATTAATATAAATCCCGCCTCAAAGGAGCTGTCATATACAGCCAGGCACCGGCAGAAAAGAACAAACTTACCACCGGTATTTTGCCATGGGAAAACATAGATAACAAAGCCGAATACAAAAGAGGGGGGACACGGAATATCCTATACACAGGAGCAGGAATCCCCTTAAATGCCTTGGAACTCCTTTCAAACATGGGTCCCACCGTGAAAGACAAAGCAGGAACAACCACGACATCTGCCGTATCCAAAGAAATCATTACAATAACAGACAAAGAAAACCGGAAACAGGACATAGAGAAACTGAACAGGAACACAGAAGACAGCTTAAACAAACTTAAAGAAATCTTCGACAAAACAAAAGTAGAAGAAAGAAAACGACTGTTGGAAGAACTGGGGATAGTCGGAAACCGGGCTATCCATGAGATGGCATCTCACAATGGATGGAAAGACGGCTCCGCCGAAAATGTAGCCCTCCATGGAATGCCGGGAGCCTGACAGGAGGCCGTGCGGAAGGAGTCTATACGGTACAATCTAGTGGGGTGCAAGCAAACGTACATCTTGATTTTTCTACAAGTAGAGATCATCCGGTAATTGTAGCAAATGCGAGTACAAGCATAATTGCTGTTGGAGGACAAATAGGATATATTTATGATCCTAAATATCATACTTCAGATGGAAGTGTAAATGCATATGGTGCTTTAAGAGGTATAAATATTAGTAACGATAATGGTGATAGTGTTGCTGATTTTGGAGTACAAGCTTATTATGGTGCAGGAGCAGAAGTAGGTGTAAGAGTCAATCTGAGTAAATTATATGAAGAAATATTTCACAAAAGAGAAGATACTAATAAGAAAGAAGATATAAAGAGACGTGTTAATGAGATAACGGATAAAAGGAGAAACTGAGTTTATGACAGCAAAAGACATAATTTTGAATATCATAGTATACATTGTATTAGTTATAGCAATTTGTTATCCGGAATATTTTAAAACATTTGGGATTTGGGATCAAAGACCGTATGCCAAAAATTCTATAGGAGTGTTTATAGCAAGGGTAATAGCGATTGTAGTACTATTTTTAGTTATTATATATGACATTTCTATGATGAAAAGACAGTGATACAGGAACCGGATGGATTATAGATCTAAACAGCCGGAGCGGAGAAACATTCAGCCATCTGAATCCCAATGAGGACAGAATACGCCTCTATGATAAAAATGTAACCTTCAAACGAATTGACAAAGAAAACGATCATCCGTCAGGAGTATATACCTTTGGAGAACAAGATGGAACCGTAGCCAATGGACATGCTCTATATCCCGATGAAATTAAAGACTGGGAAAACTACAGGTGCATGAAAGGGATATCCATGCCAAACTATACCATTGACAAAGGAACACTTGCGGAGAACATGGCCACAGCTGCTATAGAATACTCCTTTGTGCTGGTAGAGAACATGGCAGGAAGAGCGGAAGAATTACATCGGGGAAGATTGCTGAAAAGCATAGGGGATAATTATGGGAATGGCGGTTGATGAAGGAGGAAATGAAGTTGCTAAAACCATGACGAAGGATTTACTAAAAAAAGATGCTCAAAAATGGAAGAACAAAAGGAAGGTAAAAAGTAATTAGCGATAGAAGTTGGAGGTAAGGATGGTTATATTTAGCTTTTTTTTATTCATAGAGCGTATAATCTTTATGTTTAGCAATAAGTTAGAAGCAAAAGAAAATGTGTCTCAAACATTCTATTACTATTTTAGTGGAGTAGGGGGGCTAATTTACTTTTTTGTATTATTTTGTATATCTATAATTGGGTATAGAATTAATTACTTAATAATGCTGCTTGTTATGTGTATCATATATTTCTTATCACTTAGCAGATCAAAATATTGTTATGAAAAGGAGAAAGAGCTCATAATATCACGTGATAATAAGTCAGAAAGAATTAATAAACTGAGAAATTACATTAAGTTTATTAATATTGTAAGGTGGATTGACTGTTTGGGGTTTGCATTATTATTGATGGTGACTATTTAGAGTTACCATTAAAGGGAAGGCAGGGAAAGACATCTGCCTCACCGCTGCAGAAAACAGGAAAACAGCAGAAGGAAAGAGCAGGAGCAAAGGCGCAAGAATTACTGCATACTTCGGCATAGGAGGACGCCAAAATGCAGGCATCAGCGTAGGAAAATTCAAAGGAAATTGAATTACCTATACGGGAAGCGCTGCCATATCCAAAGAAATCATTACAATAACAGACAAAGAAAACAGGGAACAAAGCATAGAGAAACTGAATAGGAACACAGAAGACAGCCTAAGCAAACGCAAAGAAATCTTCGACAAAACAAAAGTAGAAGAAAAACAGGAACTCATCCACATGATGAACATAGTAGGGAACCAACTCATCCATGAAGCGGCAGGCTACTATGGATGGAAAGAAGGCTCCACAGAAAAACTCCTTCTCCATGAAATGCGGGGAGCGGAGTAGGACACACAGGCGCCTATATTTCCAAAGAGCAATTACAGAGACATATTATGGCTCAATAAGTGATATTAAACAAGCGAGACTATTTAAGTTGAATTTTAATAGGAGTGATACATACAATTTAATTTCAACGATAAATTATTACAGGAATAATTCAGCTTGGGTAAAAAACCTTATTATGAACTAATAAATAATGGTAATCCTTATTGGAGATATAATTTATTTACAAGTAACTGTAATAGTTTTGTTATGAATAGTTTGTATAACATATTGCCAATAGATGATTATAGAAGAGAAAATGTAAAGTTTGATCAATTTGATCCCAAAGCGCAAGGGGATAATCTTGAGCAAGCGAATCATTTAGTAGCAGAGGTGTATAAACAATGAGTTTGTATCGTTTAAGTTTAAAAAATATATGGAAAATATTGATCTTTGAAAGCCTATTCTCTGTTTTATTTTGCATATCGATGGCTATGTTTTTACAGATAGCTTTTTTCTCCTACGAAGCAGCATTTATACTCGGATTGGCTATAAGCCTTATTTATTCCCTTATTATCTATTTTGGCGGTGATTTCCCACTTTTATTTACTGTTAAAGGTGGGATTCGGTATATAGAGATATCAATAATGTTTTTCTGTGGTTTGTTATTTATCACGTTGCCGGTATTCCCTTTTCTTTCGGATGGAAATATATTGTTTGCGCTTTTCGATATAATTTGCTTCGTTGGGAGTTATATTTATGGAAGTTCCGGTGTTATTTCGGCAATAATAACTTATATGTTGTGTATGTGGATAATAATGGGGGCGATTTATCTTTTACAAAGAAAAATTCATAATGGGATTTGATGCATATCTTATTAAAATAGTTATCTATACAAGAGTATTAACTACTTAAAATAACTTATCTTTTAAAGGAATGGGGCGTGAATATTTTGAAAAATGTTAAAAGATATTTTGGAGTTAGTAGAACTATATTTTTAGTAGGAGCCGGGATTGGTTTTTTTGCTATATATTTTGATATAAAAGGATTGGCTTATATTTCAATTGCTTGTTGCGGAATTAGTTTATTGATTAATAAGGATGGGAATATTAATTGGTGAAAAAGAATCAAAGAAATGGAGCAAAAGCGGAACCAACCGTATCGCCTGTATGGATCATGGGAAGCTTAGTGTCCAAAGAAGCAGGAATGACAAAGGGACTGACAGGAGCAGCACCGGATGCTCTCCTGAAAAAAGAACCGGGAAAAGTTAAAGGCATGGACAGCCATAAAATGGCAAGCGCCGCCATAGGATACCTGGCAGGAGGTAAAACAGGGACTTGCATATTATTTTGGAGATGAGGACTATGCATCACTGAATGGTTTTATTAGTCCGACTTGGTCTGTCGGGAGGGATCATTATGGATAGGACAGGCAACGTTTATTTTGTCAAAGGCGGTGGAATCGTAAGTGGCCTTGGCGGAACAGTAGCGACCGGAAAATTTAGCATAGATACAAGTGATTGGGATGATTTAGAGTTCAGAAGAAATATAGAAGGGGGAAGCGTTTCCTTTGGTATTAGTGGAGCATTGGTATCAGTGAATGTATCTATGAGAGATCATACAGAATCTAGGGAGTTAGGTGTAAGTGGTATAGGATTATCTGCAGGAGCCGTAATTAATGAAGCAATATTTGTGTGTAACATTAATAATTTGTAGAGGGGATTGAAAATGAAGTCTTTTTATTGGCGAGATATAGATTTACAAGCTTTTTTAGGCTTTATTGCCATGGGGATTTTATTAGTTGCTGCAATATTTGCTTTTGGATTTTGGTATTTTAATAAAGATTATGTTGAAAATAATAAAAAGGAACTTATCTCTGTATACTTAGATTTGCCACGAATGAATAATATGCGAAATGAATCTTATGAAGTTTTAAAAGCTAAGAAGCTTTTGGTCTATTACATTAGTGGCAGGATATCTACAAGTATTTCTGATCAACAATTTGCCGAATACTATAAATTGCATTTACCATTATCTGGGTGGAAACTTGATAATCAGAATTGGCATAAGCCAAATTATCGTATTATTGCCCACAAAGGTGAATTTTCATTGTATATTTCTAAAAGAGAGAATGATAGTTGTTAGCATATAATTTTAGATAAAGAAGATTGGCTGTATAAAAAGAGATTTTAGAAAATCGTATCTCATTATAATAAATAATTTATGATAGGTGCCGATATGAAGAAAATAGACTGGAAGAATTTAAGCTATTATGATTTTATTGGTTTCGTGGCAGTTACAGCTATTTTGTTGTTTGCTCTGTATTTCGGAGGGCTTTGGTATGCGACGTATGATTACAGGATACAGATGAGAGATCAGATGGTAGAAATGTATCAGCATCTTCCTGAACCATTACCTGTTGTTAGCGAAGATTATGGAGTGCACCAAAGATGGTTAGTGTTTTATATTGATGGAATAAAGATATTAAATAAACCACAGCCTGAAAATGTGATAAATGAATATAGAAAAGCGTTAGAAAAAGAAGGATGGGCTGCTGAAAGAGAGTATGTAAGAAATGATAAGAATAAAACTTATGGAATAAATATGAGAAAAGGAGAGTTTGTTTTTTCTGTTTCTGCACGGGAGAACAGGGATTCAATAAATATTCATTTAATTAAGAGGGATTGGATATACCATATGGGGCTTTAAAAGAGGATTTTTTATTGGGGAAAATATTTTTGTGTGTAAATAAATTATGATAGGTGCCGATATGAAGAAAATAGACTGGAAGAATTTAAGCTACTATGATTTTATTGGTTTCATGGCAGTTACAGCGATTTTATTGTTTGTCCTGTATTTTGGAGGGCTTTGGTATGCGACGTATGATTACAGGATACAGATGAGAGATCAGATGGTGGAAATGTATCGGCAACTCCCCAATCCTATACCGCCTATTAAAGACGATTACGGAGTACATAAAAGATGGCTGGTCTATTATATTACTGGTACGAGAACATATAATATGGTTTTGGATAATACTATAATGAACGAATATAGTAATGAATTAATGCGTCAAGGATGGGAAATTAATGAAAGATATACAGAACACGATAAATCTGGAGAGTTTAATTCAATTGTTTATAGTAAGGGAGAATTTATATTAGGAATTACTGTATGGAAAAATCAGAATAAATGTCAGTTTTCTTTAATTAAAGAAGATTGGATATACAAAAAAGGGTTTTAACACAATTTACAAATAAGGAACCATGAGTGGAGGAAATGTATTAGCAGGAGGTCTGGCAGGAGACTGTGTGAGAGGAACCTATACGGGGCACAGATGGGGACAAAGTGGAACAGGCTGGTAAAAAAACGCAAGAAGACCTGAACAAACAACTTAAAGAAGAACTATCCACAGAAAAGAAAAGTCCTGACGAACTCATCAAACTGCTGACAGAATACATCAATATGAGCGAAGCCGCTGAACATCCCGCCTCACAAAAAGCGCTGCATGGAGTCTGGAATGAAGAAAAAGGATACACATTACCGAAGATGACAATAAGCGCGCAGGAATATAAAGCCATAGATCAAAAATCATTCAATCGCGTGGCACAAAATATAACCTGCCGACCAAATGGAGCAATAAGAAAAACGTACAGGAAACCCTTGAATCGCTGAGAAATGACCTGCAAAGAGAAACCGGTAAGGGGAAAACCTTATTCCAAAGCGATTGGGCTAAATATGGAGGATATGGACTAGACTTTATAGGAGAAGTATCTAAGGAAACTCATTTGCCTAGTATATCCGGCTTGGCAGGCACTGCCGGAAAGATGTTAGATGTAGGAACATTTTTAACAACGGATAATCATGCAAAGAAGTTAGTGGAATGGCTGGCAGTATGGGAGGAACTGCATTGGGGGCATTCCTGATTTCTAGTGGAATTCTACATGTAGGGAACCTGCTATATCCAGGTTTTCAACTTATAGGAGGTGCAAGTGTTGTATTTACTGGTTATTTAGGTAAACGGTTGGGGAATTCTTTATATGATTCTTATCAAAGAAAAAAAGTATATGTGGATTATATCTATGATTTATCAAATGATATTAGTAAAAATGATAAAGATGAATTTAGAGAAAGGCTTAAACAATATTTTGTTGTAGAGGATTGATAGGAGAAGGCAATGGATATAATAGATAAATTTTTCTTTGTAGGATTAACAGCAACGTTATTGGCATTTCTTTCTGTTTGTACATTCGTCTGTTATGATGTTTTTCATGGTAGGATAAAATATCCTGTTGAATATATTTTGATAATCATGATTGGATTGTTATGGGTAATTATGCTTTTTTTGTCTACTGTAATTGGCACAACGAATATTTCAGAAAAAGTAGGAGTTTACTATAACAAAGAATTTGGAACCCTAATAGGAATTTTTTCTTTTTGGTTAATGAATACTATGATTCGATATTATAAATATGTTTTTTTTATTTTACCGTATAAAAAAAGTGATAATTGCATAGAAAATATAACGGGGAAATGGATAATTTCTTACATGTGCCCGGTTATAATTGGGGTAGGGATACTATGGTGGTGTTGGCCAATTCTTGTACATGTAATTAAAATAATTTCTTCGTTATAGTATTTTATTATGGATAAAACAACAACACCCGCCTCAAAGGAACCGTTATAAACAGCAAAGCACCGGCAGAAAAGAACAAACTCACTACTACTAACACCCTACAAACCTCTCCCTTGGGGAGCCCGTCGTAGGAAGCATGACAGGAGCCTATACGGAACAGATGGGGACGAGATGGAACTGTTTAGGATTTGAGTTGCCGGAATTCAAGAAACTATTAGTTAAAGATTTAAAGAATCCGGATGGGACACCAACTACAGAAGAACAGGCAAAATAGAGACAAGATAACATCATAAGAAATGGAAATAAATGGGATCCTGACGGAGCTGCTTCCGATAACCAATTGGAGATGGGGAACCATTATGCGTTGACCGGAACAGCGTTATCACTCAAAAATAAATATGCATCGGATAGCGTTGATCAACTGATGGATGATTATAAGAGAATGGTAACAAATAAACAAAGCAGCATAAAAGGGACGGGGATATATGAATTTAGACCTGTGAAAGTATCTCCTGTCAAAGAACATGGGTTTGATGCATATCTTATACAAGGTGGAATAGGTAACTGGGAAGGCGGATATATCTATGACTTTAAAACAGGGAAATCATACTATTCTTTTGGTGGAAATGCATCAAAAGGGATTCTACCGATTGGAGCAGAAGTGGCTGGATTGCGGCTTGTGTCGTTTGATCAGAATTTTAATTTGAAAAGACCTGATAATAGAGAAGATATCTTTTCCGGTAGAAGTATTGGGGGGATGTTTATATTGGATTTGGGGTAGGTGGTTTTACACCAATTAATAAACAATTTGGGACAGTCTGGGGATTAAAATATGGGGGGATACGCTACAGATAGGTGTTGGAGTTGATGAAACGATAAGTGAGAATGTCATGACTAATCTTTTGTGCAAGAAACACGAAATAAAAAGAGTTAATCCTAATAGCAAGCGGTTTATGTGACTGAATAGAAGGGAGAGTCGCTTAGTGAGGATTATATTTGATAAGATGAAAAAAGCGAAGTCTATAGCTTTTATGGGTATTATTGCTATAGTGCTTTTTATTGCTAACCATTTCGAGGCGTTGCAACCTGAAGAAGAAATTAGAAATAGTGTGTCTACCATTGGTATATATAAGGAAGAGGCAGAAACCATAGGGAATAGTCTTATATTTTCATATAGAAGTCCGGATGTATACATACTGACAAAAAATTTTGAAGTGTATGCGTCGAGGGATGAGATTGTTAATTATTATAAGAAAAACTTAGTGGACACCGGATGGAAATTTACGGGAAAATCAGAAAATATTGATCACTCGAATAATAGAAAGATAGGGGAATCATTTGATTTCAGAAAAGGGAAATATGAACTGGGATTATATTTTAGTATTCAGGATTTGGAAAATTATAGAATAGACAATGGGAAGCCTCTAAAATATTCTATAACAGTTCATCCAAAACAGTAGAATTTTCGACCAAAAGAAAATAGAAGAAAAAGTGGAATACGTAAACGTATGCTCCCCGGTAGGATACCGCTTTATAGGAGACATAGCGGGACACAAAGAAAACGAACTATATAAAAAAACGGAAAAGCCAGAAAAAGCCGGAAAAGAGAATAATAGCATACTGGCGGAGAAATACGAAAAAAAGTAACTATGGCTGGATATCATTTTGGTGATGAGGACTATGTGACACTGAATGGTTCTATTGGCATCGGACTCGGACTGTCAGGTGGGCTCATTATGGATAGGACAGGCAACGTTTATTTTGTCAGAGGCGGTGGAATCGTAAGTAGTCTTGGCGGGACAGTGGCAACCGGGAAATTGAGCGTAGATACAAGTAATTGGAACTCTAAAAAATTCAAGGATGTGCTTTCCGGATCAGGCGCTAATTTTAGTTTGAGTTTGTATGGTTCAGCCAATATTAATATAGGGGAACGATATGGATCTCGAGAAATAGGAATAGCCAATGGGGCGTCGGTCTCCATAACATATACTGATGCAAAATATATTTGCAATGTAAATGATTTATGAGAGGTATCGCCATGAAGAAAATAGACTGGAAGAATTTAAGCTACTATGATTTTATTGGTATAGTAGCGGTTACAGCCATTTTGTTGTTTGTCCTGTATTTTGGATGGCTTTGGCACGCGACTTATGATTACAGGATACAGATGAGAGATCAGATGGTGGAAATGTATCGGCAACTCCCCAACCCCATACCGCCTATTAAAGACGATTATGGAGTACATAAAAGATGGCTGGTTTATTGTGTTACTGGTACAAGGGAATTTAACCGAGATTTAAAGGATAACGAATTTGATTTGTATGGGGAAAAATTGGTTGAACAAGGATGGCAGATTGATAAAAAATATACTGATATCAATCAATACGGTAAATCCACAAGTATAGTTTTAAGAAAAGGGGAGTTTTTATTTGAGATTACTTGGTGGGAAAGGAAAAAGATATGTAGATTTCATCTAATTAAGGAAGACTGGATATACAATAAGGGCTTTTAATACAATTTACACAAATAGGGAACCATAACCATCATAGACAAAGAAAACCGGAAACAAGATATCTCCGCCGCCTTTGGAGGAATCCTATCCAAGGTGACAGGAGGGAGCGGACACACAGGCGCCTACATCTCCCAGATGGGAACGAAGTG
>OCLC01000272.1_pt1 | contig 21848 bp, 19 predicted proteins | sample 1502911 | NCBI WGS metagenome assembly OCLC01 (sample SAMN03418284, study PRJEB22391) | human gut metagenome | biome: human-gut; feature: organic feature; material: feces | host: Homo sapiens | place: Italy | collected 2013-04 | reverse complement strand
GTACGAATGTGAAGATTCTTTTTCTGCCCCCGTTCTGAGTGATGACGAACGGTAAAGCGTCATCCTGAACGAATGTGAAGGATCTGCACCCGTGGTGAAGAAGTTGATAAAGTGGCATTCAGGGGCTGAATATAAAATCGAGTGACACAAAACAATTATTTATGTGATCATTTGATTTGATATTTCAATTCATGGGACTGTCTGATTTGATATTGTAATTTAGTTGATTTATAATTGCTTTAGATATACAATATTAAACTATATAAAAATATATTTATCGAAAAATATCAGAAAAATAGTTTGGTGTAATCTGTGGGATTTATTTGTTAAAATCTGAAGCCGATTGTATGATAGGGGGAGACGGAACGCGAAGGGCAAAACATAACAGCTCTTTTATATTTTTATTTTCTTTAAAAATTGGGAGGAAAATATGAATAGGGTTTACAAGATCGTATGGAGTAAGGCGAAAAATGCTTATGTGGTGACATCGGAACTGGCGAAAAACCACACGAAGAACGCTTCGGGAAAAATGGTGAAAGCAGCGCTGGCAGCAGCTGTGGGGATGGGAGCCCTCATGGGCGGTTATGCGGCTGATGCCGCGCCGGCGACTAACCCGCCCGGTGATGGTCCGGGTATTGCTATCGGCACAGGATCATCTTCCCAAAAGGTAGATTCTACTGCTGTCGGCAAAAATGCGAAAACGACCGGTGAACGTGCGTTGGCAGTGGGCTATAATAGTATAGCGGACGCCGATAGTGCCATGGCTGTCGGTAATGGGAATAAAGCGATGGCCGGCGGTTCATTGGCTGTAGGCGCAAGAAATATTGCGCAAGGTATGGGAGGTTTAGCCATAGGAGGAAATAATACCGCAGAAGGTGATGATAGCGCGGCTGTGGGGCATTCTAATAAGGTGCATGCTATGGGAACATATGCATTCGGACTCCAAAATGCCGTGTGGAAAATGTATTCCCAAGCATATGGAATGAACAATATTGTTTCCGAAGCTAATTCTTTTGCTTATGGAAACAGTAACCAAGTGGGTTCAATGAATTCTTTCGCTTTTGGCGGCGGCAATCTGAATACCGCCCGTTGGGCAGTGACGGTGGGGAATACCAATAAAGTAGGAGGAGAGCATAGTTTTGCGGCCGGATTTTATAATACTATCGGCTCTACATCTAAAGACGCAGTAGCAATTGGACAGAATGCCCGTGTTGGTGTAAGTAATTTTAATGTAGCGACAACGATTGATCCAACAACGGGAAAAATAACGGCGGTTTACAATGGGGAGGTCGATGCTACAAATAGTGTAGCCATCGGCCATGAAGCAAATGTTATGGCTTTAAATAGCGTAGCTCTCGGCGAAAACACCGGTGTTACAAAAGACGGTAAGAATGGAACGGCTATTGGCGGTGAAGCAAGTGTCAAGGCGGAAAATGGTACAGCAGCAGGGTTTAAAGCTACTGTAAGAGCTAAAAGTGGTGTGGCGCTAGGCGCATCAAGCTTTGTCGATGCGGAAGGCGGGATTGCTTTGGGACGGAATTCTGTCGCAGAGCGCAAGTCCGGTATGGCAGGGTATGATTTTACAACCGGGGCGGTATCGACAATTAATGATAGTACGTGGAAAGCAACTGATGGTGCAGTATCTGTAGGCAATAGTGCCAATACCCGTCAGATTACCAGAGTGGCAGCAGGTACCGAAGATACGGATGCCGTGAATGTGGCGCAGATAAAGGGTCTGGCCAAAAAGATCGTCGCTAGTACTGCTGATTATCGGCTGGTACAAAATGCGTCCAGTGCGGACGGGTCTTATACGGTCGATACCAACGGCGATATCGATCTCACCGTAGAAGATAAAAACCATGCAGGCCAGAAAGAAACTGTAAAATTAAAGGACATCGCGTCCAAATCCAAATTGGATGATGTGATTAACAAAGGCTTGCAGTTCGATGCCAATGTAGGTGGTGTACAGACCAATAAATTAGGTTCCAAGATAACCGTGAAAGGAGAAGGTACCGCGGCCGATACAGACTACAGCGGGGAAAACCTTAAAACCTTTATCACGCAAGACCCTGCCGGAAATACGACAATCGACGTGAAGATGAATAAAAACCTGAAAGCCGAAACCGTCGTCGCTACAGGTGAAAACGGCAAAGACGGAAAAATCGGCATCAATGGCAAAGACGGCCAGACGACAAACATCTCCGTTACCCGTGACGGCAAACCCGGAGTAGACGGCGCGCCGGGGACAACCACGACCCGTATCGTATACGAGAAACCGGACGGCACCAAGGAAGAAGTGGCTACCTTAAATGACGGCATGAAATATGGCGGCGATACAGGAAACGTCATCAAGAAGAAACTGAACGAACAGGTGAACGTAGTCGGAGGCATTACAGACGAAAATAAACTGACCACAGAAGATAACCTCGGCGTCGTATCTGACGGCAGCAATAACCTGAAAGTCCGTCTCGCCAAAGCCTTGAAAGGTCTTGAAAGCGTGACAACCGGCGATACAGTTATGGACAATAACGGCGTTACGATCAATAATGGTGCAGCCGGAAATCCTGTATCCCTGACCAAGAACGGCCTCAATAACGGCGGCAACAAAATCACCAACGTGGCGGCCGGTGTCAATGGCACAGACGCGGTTAATGTAAACCAACTGAATACCGTTGCCGGAGAAGCTGCTAAACATACGACCGTCAAAGCCAAAGACGCTAATGTAACAGTCACTGAAGGTACTAATGCGGCAGGCGGTAAAGAATACACTGTCGGACTCGGCGACAAAGTCACACTGGGAACCGATCCGACCAAACAGGTATCCATCGACGGAACAACAGGCATCATCAAAGCCCGGAGACAAAGTCACCATTGACGGTACGACAGGAAACATCGATGCCGGAAAAGTGAAAATCAACGGGAAAGACGGAACCGTCAACGGACTGACCAACAAAACCTGGGATCCGAACAACATCACCAGCGGACAGGCCGCTACGGAAGACCAGCTTAAAGAAGTGGACAATAAGATTACCAACACATCCACGGAACTGACAAATAAAGGCATGGACTTTGCCGGCAACGAAGGAGAATTCCACCGTAACTTGGGAGAAAAAGTCACCATCAAGGGAGAAGGGACAAAAGCTGCCTCCGAATACTCCGGTGAAAACATCAGAACCTTTGCCGACGCGAATGGAAATGTTGTTGTTAAAATGGACAAAAACCTGAAAGCAGACAGCCTTGCTATTAACGGACAGAATGGACAAGACGGCGCAGCCATCAAAGGCGGTACCGGAAAAGCTGGCGTGGATGGCACAAATATTACCCGCCTTGTTATAGAAGAGAAGAACGGGACGCAGCATGATATCGCCACCTTAGACGACGGCATGAAGTACGGCGGCGATACAGGAAACGTCATCAAGAAGAAACTGAACGAACAGGTGAACGTAGTCGGAGGGATTACAGACGAAAACAAACTGACCACAGAAGACAACCTCGGCGTCGTATCCGACGGCAATAACAACCTGAAAGTCCGCATGGCCAAAGACCTGAAAGGATTGAACAGTGTGACCACCAACACCCTGACCGTGGGAGACGTGAAAATCGACAACAGCGGCATCAACGCAGGGAACAAGAAAATCACCAACGTAGCAGCCGGAGACATCAGCGCAAACAGCACTGACGCCGTGAATGGCGGACAGCTGTGGAAAACAAACCAGACAATCAACAATATAGGAGGAGCCGTTAATGAACTTGGCGACCGGATGGACAGAGTAGGAGCAGGAGCGGCAGCATTGGCAGCCCTCCACCCGCTGGACTTCGACCCGGATGACAAGTGGGATGTGGCAGCCGGCTACGGCAACTACAAAGACGCCCATGCGATAGCGGTAGGCGCATTCTACCGTCCCAATGAAGATACCATGTTCAGCGTGGGAGGTTCCTTCGGCGGAGGAGAAAACATGGTGAATGCCGGAGTCAGCGTGAAGCTGGGACAGGGCAACCATGTATCTACCTCACGGGTAGCTTTGGCCAAGGAAGTAGAAGACCTGAAAGCGATTGTCAAGGCGCAGAGTGCTGAGATTAAAGCTATGCGCGGAGCCATGCAGTCGGGAACATCGGTAATGAAGGATGTTAATTTCCCCGATGTGCCGAAAGACCACTGGGCATACTCTTATGTAAAATCACTGGCGGACAGAGGTCTTTTGGAAGGCTATCCGGACGGTGAGTTCAAAGGTGACCGTACCATGACCCGCTATGAATTTGCGGCCATTATTTACCGCGCACTGCAGAACGGCGCACCTATTGACAGCGATATGGCAAAAGCCATCGGTGAATTCGATCCTGAAATCAATCGGATAAAGGATCTGGACCGCACCCGTGTCGACCGTATTTCCGGCAAGGATAATGACCGGCATAAGGTGGAACGCGTCCGTGTCAATAATGAAAGTAATAAAGAAAAGGGTGACTACCGTGATGTGTACGGTTCCCATATTTCACCGGAAGCGTAACCCGGAAAGCAAAGACAAGGAAATAGTATAAGAAACAGAAAGTACGGTATCCGTCAGGTATGATGGGTACCGTATTTTTATGTGGGCGGGGGATAGGATGTAATCCGGAAACTGGAGGATAAGCGTTGTCCGTCCCTCGTTACCTGGAGCGATTGTAAGGAGTTTGCTGCCGTGGTGAGGAAGACGGTAAGAAGATAAAAGTTATTAGCTGTGAGCTGTCAGCTATAAGCTGTTAGCTGTGAGTTAAAAGCCGAAGCATATGATTTCCGTTAGGTGTCATACGAAACAACAGCAAAGGATTTGCTGTTGTAGTGAGGGAAACGTTAAGGCGTTATCCTAAGCGAATGTGAAGAGTCTGCTACCGTGGTGAGGAAAGCCGTAAGATGTCATCCGGGTAATAGATTCTTCACTCTGTGTCACTGTCCCGTTTCCCTGCTTTCTCACACAGCATTCTTACCCCCGTTCAGAATGACGATTGGAGGAAATGGCGTCATAATGAGGGAAACGTCAGTCGTCATCCTGAGCGATAGCGAAGGATCTGTTGCCGTGGTGAGGAAAGCAGTAAGAAGATAAAAGTTATCAGCTGTGAGCTGTCAGCTATCAGCTGTTAGCTGTTAACCGTTAGCTGTGAGTTAAAAGCCGGAGCATATGATTTCCGTTAGGTGTCATACGAAACAACAGCAAGGGATTTGCTGTTGTAGTGAGAAAAACGTTAATCGTCATCCTGGACGAATGGGAAGAATCTGTGTTCGTGGTGAGGGGAATCCGTAAGATGTCATCCGGGTAATAGATTCTTCACTCCATTTCACCGTCCCGTTTCCCTGCTTTTTCACAAAGCATTTTTGCCCCGTTCAGAATGACGATTTTGGGAAAGCACGTCACTAACAATGGGGAACGGAAAGCATCATAATGACGGAGACGATAAGGCATCATAATGAGGAAAACGTCAGGCGTCATTCTGAGCGACAGCGAAGAATCTGTTACCGTGGTGGGGAAAGCGGTAAGAAGATAGAGGCTGTGAGCTGTCAGCTGTCGTCTATAAGCTGTGTTATAATAAATAAATTATAGGGTGTGTATTGTCTTTGGAGGGGGTATCAGGGTGGCAGAGCTGAATTTACTGCAGGAGAAAATTTTGAGCGACGGAGTGATCCGTCCGGGGAATGTGCTCAAGGTGGACAGTTTTCTGAATCATCAAATCGATGTGCCTTTTATCAGTGAACTGGGGAAGGAATTTAAAAAGCTTTTCGGGGATCGGAAAGTGGACAAGATTCTGACGATCGAAGCGTCGGGAATTGGTATCGCCTGTCTTACAGCAGTGTACTTCGGCGTGCCCGTAGTTTTTGCGAAGAAATCTGCGGGAAGCAATATGGATAAGGAAATGTTTGCTACGGAGGTTATGTCATATACTCATAATCGGAAAAACCATGTGGTGGTATCAAAGAAATATCTGAAACCCGGCGAACATATCCTCATCATGGACGATTTTCTTGCCAACGGCTGCGCCGTGAGCGGGCTTCTTGATCTGGTAAAACAGGCGGGCGGTATCGTAGAAGGCATCGGCATCTGCATCGAAAAAGGTTTCCAGGGCGGCGGCGACGCGCTCCGTGAAGCGGGATATGATGTCCGCTCTCTGGCAGTTATTGAAAAAATGGATGCCGAAACAGGCGTCATTACGTTTCGCTGAGGAGGCCGGAATGAATACAGATCCGATTTATGAAGCGGATGGGAAAATATCTGTCCGCAAAGCAGTGCCTTTCGGTCTCCAGCATGTTCTTGCCATGTTCGTGGCAAATATCGCGCCGATTCTTATCGTGACGGGGGTGGTGAAGATACCCGCCTCAGAAGCGGGCGCTGTTGTGCAGGCGGCCATGATCATTGCAGGCATCGGCTCCCTGCTCCAGATGTATCCCGTCTTCCGTTTGGGCAGCGGACTTCCCGTCATCATGGGGATCAGCTTTACCTTTGTTTCTGTTTTTTGTGTGATCGGATTGAAATACGGCTACGGTGCTATTCTCGGCGCTGTCCTTGTGGGAGGGGTTCTGGAGGGGATCCTCGGTCTCGGCGCGGCATGGTGGCGGAAATTGGTACCGCCCATCGTTTCGGCGACTGTCGTGACGGCCATCGGGTTTTCACTGCTTCCCATCGGAGCGAATTCTTTTGGCGGCGGTTTCGGCCATCCTGAGTTCGGCGATGCCCGTTTCCTTATTGTCGGTACGATTACTCTGGTTTCCTGCCTTATTTTTAATATTCGGGCGAAATCTTTCTATAAGCAGTTATCTGTCCTTTTCGGGCTTTTTGTGGGATACATTGCGGCATACTTCTACGGCATGGTTGATTTGGGCCGCCTGACGGAAGTATCCCTTGTGTCTCTGCCGGTTTTCATGCCTTATTCTCTGGAATTTCATTATGACGCCATTTTCTCCGTATTCCTTATTTTCCTGGTGTCTGCCACAGAAACGCTGGGCGACACCTCGGCGCTTGCCGCCATGGGGTTCAATCGGGAGGCGAAAGACAGGGAAATATCCGGCTCCATTGCCGTGGACGGGTTTGTTTCTGCCGTGTCTTCTCTCTTCGGGTGTTTGCCGATTACATCTTTCAGCCAGAATGTGGGGCTTATCGCCATGACCCGTGTGGTAAACAGGAAAGCCATCGCCAGCGGCGCCGTCATCATGGTTCTGGCAGGACTTGTTCCCGCGCTGGGGGTCATTTTGGCGTCACTGCCTGAAGCCGTCCTCGGCGGCTGTACGCTTATGATGTTCGGCTCCATCGTGATGTCCGGTGTACAGATGATCAGCCGCTGCGGATATTCACAGAGAAATATGAGTATTGCCGCCCTGTCTCTTTCCATCGGACTGGGATTCACGCAGACACCGCAGATCTTCCGCATATTTCCCGAATTGCTGCGGAGCGTATTTGCGGAGAACTGTGTAGCGGTGGTTTTCATCGTGGCTGTTCTTCTGAATCTTGTATTTCCCAAAGGGGAAGAGGAAAAAGCAGCGGCAGGAGCTGCCGAATGAAATACAGGCGCTGACCGATATGAGGCGTTTCCCAAAAGTTAGGTTTTTACTCCAGTGAGAAATCTCTGGAGTTTTTGTATGCTATTAACATATATTTTCCGTTTCTGCGTACCCGTTTTTGCATACAACGGTCCGCCCGTCTGTTTCTTTATGAGTATTTCCTATACAGTTGCAGGCAAGCTATACATTGTGCTTATAAGGTGTAGACACAGGAATGAATAATGATACAATATACATGGTATTATTTAAATAGGAAGTTTACTTACGATGAAAGGCAAGGAGGATTGTCATGAAAAGATTGAAGAAAGCAGCTTTGGCGGTGGCATGTGCTGCTGTGCTCTGTTCCGTATTTTCCGGCTGCGGCGGAGATAAAAAGGATACTGCCAAGGCCGCTCCCGCAGAGGAAAAGGTGCTCACCGTTTACACGGCGCGCAGCGAAAGCTTAAACAATCTTGTCATTCCCGCTTTTGAAAAAGAAACGGGGATTAAAGTCAATGTCATTGTGGCGGGGACAGGACCCCTCGTGAAACGTGTGGCGTCTGAAAAGGACAATCCCCAGGGTGACATTCTCTGGGCGGCTGACCAGACGATGCTGGACTCCCAGAAGGAACTTTTTGAGAAATATGTATCCCCGGAAGACGCGAATATGATTGATGCTGCCAAAAATAAGACAGGATATTTTTCTCCCGCGTTTGCCGATCCCACCGTTTTCATCGTTAATAAAAAACTGGCGGGCGATATGAAGATTGCCGGGTTTGACGATCTTCTCAATCCGGCGCTGAAGGGGAAGATTGCCTGCGGCGACCCCGCCAACTCCAGCTCTGCGTTCCAGGTGCTCATGGCGATGCTTTACGCCAAGGGCAAGGATGGAGATCCCATGTCTCCCGAAGCCTGGGCGTACGTGGATAACTTCATTAAGAATGTGGACGGAAAATTCCTGAACAGTTCCGGCGCTGTCCATAAAGGCGCTGCCGACGGCGAATATACCGTGGGGCTTACTTGGGAAGATCCGGCGGCTACCTATGTGAAGAACGGCGCTGACGTAGAAGTCGTATTCCCGAAAGAGGGAGCCATTTTCCCGGGCGAATCCGTACAGATCATCAAAGGCGCGAAACATATGGAAAATGCGAAGAAATTTGTCGATTTCATGCTTTCCCAGAAGATCCAGGAAGCGGCAGGAAAGACGCTCACTGTCCGTCCGCTCCGCAAGGGTGTGAAGCTTGCTGACTACATGACACCCCAGGACACAATCGCTTTGTTCAAGAATTATGACGAAGGCTGGGTAGCTGCCCATAAGAAAGAAGTCGTGGCGGAATGGAATAAGCATCTGGAAAATTCCAGGCAGTAATAAGTAATCAGGTCATCAGAGGGCGTCGGGCATTTCGCCTGACGTCCTTTTTTATAGATGACGCTTGAAGCGCGAGGTTATGAGGTTATTATGAGTGTTTCTATCAATATAGACAAAGTGGTAAAGAAGTACGGGGATACGGTGGTGGTGAACGGCCTGTCCGTGGATATTATGCCGGGCGAATTTTTCACCCTTTTAGGGCCGTCGGGCTGCGGTAAAACGACACTGCTCCGTATGATTATCGGATTCAATTCCATCGAAGGCGGTACGATTTCCGTCGACGGGAAAGTTATCAACGATGTGGCGACGGATAAAAGAAATATGGGCATGGTCTTCCAGAATTACGCTATTTTCCCCCACATGTCGGTGAAAGATAATGTGGCTTTCGGTCTGCGGATGCGGAAGGTGCCTGAAAAGGAAATCGAAGAGCGGGTGGATAAAATTCTGAAGATTGTGAAGATCGACCACCTGAAAGACCGTATGCCCACAGCGCTTTCCGGCGGGCAGCAGCAGCGTGTCGCCCTTGCGCGGGCGATCGTCATCCGGCCGCAGGTACTTCTGATGGATGAACCGCTGTCCAACTTGGATGCGAAACTCCGTATCGAAATGAGGAATGCCATCAAGCAGATCCAGCGCCGGGTGGATATAACCACGGTGTATGTCACCCACGACCAGGAAGAGGCGCTGGCGGTGTCCGACCGTATCGCCGTCATGAATGGCGGGGTCATCTGCCAGATCGGCAGACCGGCGGATATTTATAAAAGGCCGAAGAATGTTTTCGTTTCGACTTTCATCGGGCTCTCCAACCTGCTGGACGGACATATCGTGAAAAAAGGAGATAAGACAAGCATTTCCTTTAAAGAAAATGAAGACTGGCTTGTAGACATGGATAACTTATCAGGCGGCGTGGAGGACGGAGAAGAAGTCATCATTTCCGTCCGCCCGGAAGAATTTGATATGGAACCCGGTACGAAAGAGGGGATCCGCGGCGTGATCCGTTCTTCTGTCTTCCTCGGACTCACCACCCATTACTTCATCACCACCGGCAGCGGGCAGGAATTAGAGATTCTCCAGACCCAGGAAGGCCACGATATTCTTCCCGACGGCAGCGCCGTCACGCTCACCGTCAAAGCCGGGTGGATCAATGTCTTCCGCCGGGCAACGGAAGAAACATTGATCAGAGAGGAAGGACTATGAAAAAGAATCTGACTGTCTGGAACCTTTTCAGTGTCGTCATTCTTGCGGCTTTCGCCCTTTTCATCATGTATCCCATATTCCTCATTCTGTACCGGAGTGTCATTCATGGGGATACAGGGGCGCTCACGCTTCAGAATTTTGCCCATTTCTTCGCCAAAAAATTCTATTGGGGAACGATGGTAAACTCGCTGAAAGTGACTGTCGTTTCCACGATTTTATCGGCGGCTCTCGGCCTCCCGCTGGCATACCTCATGAGGAGCGTGAAAATAAAAGGAAGCAGTTTCCTGAATATCTTCATCGTTATCTCCTATCTGTCGCCGCCTTTCATCGGGGCATACGCGTGGATACAGATGCTCGGGCGGCAGGGCGTCATCACCCAGTTACTGAACGACACCTTCGGACTCCATTATGGCGGTGTGTACGGCTTTGCCGGCATTGTCCTCGTCTTTACGCTCCAGTCATTTCCCCTCGTTTACATTTACGTATCGGGAGCGCTGAAAAATCTGGACAACTCTTTGAATGAAGCGGCGGAAAGCCTGGGGTGCAGCCGCATGGGGCGCATTTGGAAAATCATCGTGCCCCTTGTCATGCCCACGCTCCTTGCCAGCTCCATGCTCGTTTTCATGCGTGTCTTTGCTGACTTCGGCACGCCCATGCTCATCGGTGAGGGATACAAGACACTCCCCGTCCTTATTTACAACCAATTCATGGGAGAAGTATCGGGCGATGACGGCTTCGCGGCAGCCATCTGCTGCATCGTGATCGGGCTCACCATCGTCATGTTCTTCGTCCAGCGTTTTCTCGCGGGAAGAAATACCTACGCCATGACCGCCCTGAAACCCATGGCGGCAGAATCACTCAGCGGTCTGCGGAATATCCTTGCCCATCTGGCCGTCTACATGACCGTGGGACTGGCAATCCTTCCCCAGTTCGTCGTCGTGTACACCTCTTTCCTTGCCACAAACGGAGGACAGGTATTTACCGGCGGCTTCGCGCTTCAGAGTTATGACGCGACACTCTTTGCCAAGGACAATGACGTCATCTGGCATACCTACTTCCTGGGGCTTTGCGCTATTGCTGCCGTCCTCGTCTTAGGCGTTCTCATCGCCTACCTTTCCGTGCGGAAAAGAAATACACTGAACAGCATTCTTGACGTCATTACGATGTTCCCCTTCATCATTCCCGGCTCCGTCCTCGGGATTGCTTTCGTCTTTGCTTTCAATAAATCGCCGATTATCCTTACCGGAACGGCACTCATCATGATTATTTCCTTCGCGGTGCGGAGAATGCCCTATACCGTCCGTTCCTCCACTGCCATTTTGGGAAATATCAGTCCCAGCATCGAAGAAGCGGCCATTTCCTTGGGCGCCTCCGACATGACGACCTTCCGTAAGATTACGGTTCCCATGATGATGCCCGGCGTTCTTTCCGGCGCCATCATGAGCTGGGTCACCATCATCAGCGAGCTGTCCTCATCCATCATCCTGTACACGAACAGCACGCAGACACTCACCGTGTCCATCTACACGGAAGTCATCCGCGGCAACTACGGGAACGCTTCCGCGTACGCCACCATCCTCACGGTGACATCTATCCTGTCGCTGCTCCTTTTCTATAAAGTGACAGGCCGGCGCGACGTGTCGGTGTAAAGCGGGAGAATTTTATAAATAAAAAGTTAGAAGTTTATAATTCCGGAAATATGGCATAGTCGTTAAATGCGGCTATGCCAATTCTTATTTGCAAAAAAAGCATGAGTAAGGGGCTGTGATATAACGCAGAAATGTTTTATTACAGCCTTTTATGATTATCTGCCGATAAAAATGGAATTCATGATAAGATGTCATTCGGAGTAATAGATTCTTCACTCCGTGTCACTATCCCGTTTTCTATTTTTCTCGCAAAGCATTCTTGTCTCTGTTTAGAATGACAGGAGTCGATAAGACGTTATCCTAAGCACAGCAAAGAATCTGCTGCTATGATGAGGGGAACGTTAAACGTCATCCTGAACGAACGTGAAGGATCTGTACCCGCTGTGTCATCGTTCCGCTTCCCTGCTTTCTCATACAGCATTCTTACCCCCGCTCAGAATGACACCAGACGGCAAGGCGTTATAATGAGGGAAACATTAAACGTCATTCTGAGCACCAGCGAAGAATCTGTTGCCGTGGTGAGGAAAGCCGGTAAGCTGTCATCAGAAGTCATAGATTCTTCTCCGTGTCACTGTCCCGTTTTCTGTTTTTCCCACAAGGCATTCTTGTCTCCGTTCAGAATGACGACGGACGGCAAGCGTCATCCTGAACGAATGTGAAGGATCTGTGACTGTGGTGAGGGAAATGGAAAGAGCCTCGTGGGAAGTTATGAGCGGAATAGAGTCATTACTCCTCATCACATAGATGCGTTCATGCTTTATCGGCTGCGGACATGCTGTAAATTTAACTGAGAAGTACCGCTTAACAGCGGTATTTTTTATTGCATTGCCGGGATAAAAATGGAAAAAATGGGAGTACGGGAAAAGTATTTCAAAAAAATTTCAAATTATTTTTCCTGTTTCAGCAAATTTAAACTCGAAAGGGATACTATAATGGCAGCGCTAAGGACTGTTCCTTTCCGGAGAGGGAACAGGGAAAGGAGAAAAGAGTATGGCTAAGAAATTGGAACTTAAATTCCTGACTTCCGCGAATACGGAGCTTATTGTGAGCATTGCCGATCCGAAGGACGGGCTCGCTTTGTCCGCCGTGCAGGCGGAGGCCGCGAAAATCATGCCGGTGCTGGCAAACGGCAAGGGCGTCGGGGCGGCTTCTTTCGCTAAGGCGGTCATGGTGACCACTACGGAAGAGGAAATTCATTAATTTTGAAAGAGGACTATAAGGATTAAAAAGGAAAGGAGGGATAATAATGGCAGTTTCCAAATCTGTGGAAAAGACAAGGCTTCTGGTACGTGTTGAAAATACGGACGGTTCTTTGAAGAATCTGACTTTTAACAATATCAGGGAAAGCGCGTCTGATGAAGAGCTGCTTCATGCGGGGAAGGCGATCGCCGGACTGCAGGTGAAGGCGCTTGATTCTGTCCGCCGCTCTGATGTGGCTGTTCTGACTGACGGCGAATAATCCGCCGGAGATGGGCAGGGAAGGGCCCGGGGTATGGACTCGGGCTTTTCCTTTTTAGGATAGGACGCTCTCCCGTCCGGTTTTGAAAATAGGGTTCGCAGGGCTGCGGAAACGCCTATTGACAGACGGGGGAGAAAGTTCTATTCTTAAATCAATATAGAACATATGTTCTATAAAAAGGAACAATATTTTATAAAAGATGCAAAAACGAGGAATTTCTTGTGACGGGAATGAATATTGCTTGAATGAAAGTGAGGATTGGGAATGCATTTTGATTATATCAGGCTTCGGGCACGAATTCGTGAGAAGCTGGGGTCTGACGTTGTTTTTGCGGCAAGGCTGGGGATCAGCAAGACGTCTTTGTCTCTGCGGCTGAATAATCAGCTTCATTTTTCCCAGCGGGATATTTATAATTCCATGCGGATTTTGCAGATCAGGCCGGATGAGGTGGGGGCGTATTTCTTTGAGCGGCCCCGTTGTGAGGAGTTTTATTTTTGACGGAAAGGAGGGCCTATGGATGCAGGTTCGTGGATGGAGGCTTTTGAACGGGCTTCGGAGCGGCTTGTGGCGGACTGGCAGGTGAAGCTGGTGACGACGGGTCTTTTGGCGGAAGGGGTTTTTCCTGTGGAGCTGATCAGTTTATTTGCGCTGGCGGTATTTATTGATCTGGTGACGAAGTGGATGGCGCTTGCCCACAAGTATCTGGAGGCGAAGGGGGAAGAGGATCGTGATATGGTATCGTGTATTCTGGCGATTCCCTCGGCGCATCGGGCCGGAATGATTTCCAGCAGGCAGATGAAGCGGCAGTTTGCCGGAAAGATGGTGCTTTATATTCTGCTGACCGTCGGCGGCGGTGCGGCAGACCGGCTTCTGGCAAGCGTGGGACGGCCGGACCTGTTTATGGAAATGTGTGTCAGTTATCTGGCGGCGTCGGAGATGCTGAGTATCGTGGAGAACCTGAATGATGCCGGTGTCGGGGTGCTGTCGGGGCTGGTAAGGAAGTTGAAAAGGAAGTGATGAGGGGAAGGAAGTATTTCTTTCCGTAAAATATGGATAAACGGATTATGACTTTGGATGAAATAGGAACGCGCCTGGAGGCTGCCCGCGGTAGGATTGACCGGATTTACTGCCACTGGACGGGGGCGCCGTACCAGCTGGTGGAGTGCCTGGCATATCATGTGGTGATTGACCGGGGCGGGTACTGCCATGTGATTCATGAGGATTTCACGGAGTGCCTGGCGCATACGTGGCACAGGAACAGCCGGTCGATTGGTGCGGCGCTGGCGTGCTGCCGTGACGCATGCTGCTACTATGACGCGCCGAGCGGTGTGGATCTGGGTCGTGAGCCGCCGACAGAGGCGCAGGTGGAAGCGCTTGCGATGTTCTGCGCGAGGGCTGTGGAAGAGCTTGGACTGTCGGTATCAGATATTTACACACATGCAGAGATGGCCGCTTTTGACGGGTACGGGATCGGCAGCGGTGATCCGGATATGCGCTGGGATCTGCTTTATGTCCCCGATTACGGTGACGGCGGCCGGCTGGTTCCCGGCGGTGAACTGATCCGAGGGAAAACAAAATATTACAGGAAGCAGAGGAGCGGGCTCCTGTGTTTATGAGGAAAGACGCTGTCTTGGCAGGAGACGGCGTTTTTACGTGGGCGTAAAAGAAAATATGGAAATGAAAAAGAGTATCTTCTCCGCGCAGGAGTGAAGATACTCTTTTCTTTTGTCATATATCCCGCCGTGGAAAACAGGCGGTATTTATTTTTCGGTATTTACACAAGACTTGAAATTTGCTGTTTTATTGGTCCACATATCAGTAATTTCTGTAAACAGGCTTCCAGATCACTGATTTCACGGCTTTTTTAACATCATTCGTCTGTACTCTGTTCAAGCCCTGTTTTACGGCACATTCTGCTACTGCAGCAGCCACTGTTTCAGAAAACTGCGTTAATTTGGATACCGGCGGCAGAACAGCAGCTCCTTCCACATTGATTTCAAGAAATTCACCGAGAGAATGTGCAGCGGACGAAATCATTTCATCTGTGACCAGAGAGGCATTAACAGAGATACTTCCCAGTCCCAGTCCAGGATATATCAGGGCATTATTTGCTTGTCCGATAATATAAGTCACCCCATTGTATTCAACAGGTTCCGCAGGAATACCGGTTGCGACCATTGCTCTGCCATCAGACCATTTGATGATGTCTTCTGCGGTTGCTTCTGCCAATTCCGTTGGATTACTAAGCGGGAAAATAATCGGGTGGTCACACCATGATGCCATGGCTTTTACTATTTCCTTGGTAAATGTTTTCGGAGCGGTTGAGGTTCCCACGAGGATCGTAGGTCTGACAGCCATCACTGCTGCAGTTAAATTATTCAGTTTTTCCGGATTATCGAACTCAGAACGTGCTCTTGCAAACGGTTTTTGCTCAGGTGTCAAGTCATCCATATCGTCAAAAAGCAATCCCTGTTTATCCACCATATAAAAGTGATTTCGTGCTTCTTTTTCAGATAATCCCTGTGCGACCATTTCCCTGAATATACGGTCGGCGATACCGGCTCCGGCCGTGCCCGCTCCAAAACACATGTAGGTATGATTTGTAAGTTTCTCTCTATTGATTTTCATTGCTCCAAGAATACCGGCTAATGTTATTATGCCGGTTCCCTGACAATCATCATTAAAAACAGGATAGGTTTTTTGATACTTCTTCAAGATGGTTGCAGCATTAGACCGTCCAAAGTCTTCAAAATGCAGATACAGATCGGGAAATAGATTTTCAGCCGTTTCAACAAATCGATTCACGAAATCATAATAATGATCACCATATATCCTCTTGTGACGGTTTCCAAGATAGAAAGGATCTTTTAATAAGGATTCCCGATTAGATCCGCAGTCCAAGACAACCGGAAGTACTGTCTGCGGATCTATACCGGCAGCGGCAGTATAGACCATCAATTTTCCGACAGAAATATCTACACCATTGGTACCCCAGTCACCAATGCCAAGAATGCCTTCTGCATCAGTAACAACAATAAGACGGATCTTTCTGTCTCCGGCAGCCTGTTTAAGCGAAGTTTCAATAGATTCCGGATGATCGATGGAAAGGAACGCTGCATACTGTGGGTTGATAAATTGTTCACTATACTGTTCGATGCTCTCCGCAATAACCGGATCATAAACAATTGGCATTAACTCTACCAGATGTTCACTGAATACATGAAAGAACAGCGTTCGATTGAAGTTAAAGACTTCCATCAGAAAACGTCTTTTCTCAATCAAAGAAGTTTTTCTTTCCATTTGGCGGTAGATACGCTGTGCCTGCGTTTCTATATCTTCCACACAAGGCGGAAGCAACCCCTCCAATCCAAGTTTTTTTCTTTCCGATTCCGTAAATGCGGTTCCCTTGTTCAGGAATGCATCGTCCAATAGCTCAAATCCTGTCTTCATCGCATTCGTCTCCTTTTTATATTTAAAAACACGTTGCCTTTAATATAAATATCTTATCATGAAGCTATATTTTTGTGAAATAATGGTATTTGCAGAGTTAAGATTGTCCGGATAATCAATAATTTGTAACATCCATCAAAAAATTTAATATTTTATCCGGGGTTTTCTTCTGTTGTAATTGCTTTCATAAGGGATGCTTCTGTGGTTATGTTTTTGTCCAAAACGATTTTAACAAAAAGGTTTTCTATTTCTGATTTCTATATGCCGTTCCATGAATTACAATTCTATATGCCGTTCCATGAATTACAATTTTAAAATATATAAAAATAAAAAAGTAAGGGGAAAACAGAATTTCCTACCTTACTTTTTCTTTTAATCTGTGATGGTTCCGATCCCCGGCTGATCCATTTTTTCCACTTTCACCGCTTCCAGATGGTAGAAGGGGGCGGTGAGGTGGTCGTTCAGATGGACAGTGGCTTCGCGGAGGATGCCGTACACTTTGATCCATGTGACGCCGTCTTCATAGCCGGTGAAGTCGCCGTCAGAGGTAAATTCAAAATCCACATAGCCGCCTGTGCAGTAAGGGCAGGTGGGGCCGTTTCTTCCTACGAAGTAGTGGCCGTTGATGGAAATAAAATAGCCTTCGATGAGGACAGTTTTGTCTTTGTAGTCGCGGAAGTTCATGAACCAGTCGTTGATCTGTGTCATATACCGCTTATCGCCGACGACGATGTCTATGTTGTTGTAATCAAAGTTTTGCCGGTCCGTTTCCAGATTGTAGGGATATTCAAAGACAGGATACTTCGATTTTTTCCCTTCAGGAGCAGCCGGTTTAGGCGCCGGCTGTTCTTCTTTCTGCGGAGCCGGCTCCGGTGTTTCTGCCGGCGCCGGTGTTTCCTTGGCCTCCGGAGGAGTTTCCGCTTTTTTTGCTTCCTGCACGGTTTTCCTGGTAATGATCTGCGGCGGATCCTGCGCTTTTTCCTGTGTGCCGCAGCCGCCTAAGAGAAGAAGCGGCAGGCAGAGAAGCACTATTTCTTTTCTCATTCAAAAGCCTTCTTTCATTTTCCGTATGCCCGCGGCGATAAAGAGGAGGACAATGTCAGTGACGACAATGGATGCTCCTGTGGGAATCGAGCCCATGTAGGAGATGGTGAGTCCTGCCATGAATGTGGCCACGGAGAAAACGGAGGAGAGGATGATCGTCGTCTTGAACTGCCGGCAGAGCTGCATCGCGGTGAGCGAAGGGAATACGATCAGGCTGGAAATAAGGAGCGCGCCCATCATGCGCATGCCAAGGACGATCGTGATGGCTGTGAGAAAGGCGATGATCATATTATAGAGCCTTGTCCGTGTGCCGGTGGCGGAGGCGAACGGTTCATCAAAGGTGACTGCAAATATACGGTTATAAAACAAAATGAAAAGGAGCACGACGGAGATGCCGAGGATGACGGAAAGGCGCACGTCATCGGCGCTCATGGCAAGGATGCTGCCGAACATGTAGTTGCACACGTCGGTATTCATTCCCGTACTTAAGGAAATCGTCATGACGCCGATGGCAAGAGCGCCGCTGCAGAGAAGAGCCGTGGCAGAGTCGCCTTTGATCTTCGCGCTGTCTTTCAGCTGGAGAAGGAAAAAGGCGGCGGCGATGCAGGCAGGGATGGAAATGGTGAGGGGCTCTGCGTGGAAAGCATAAGCGATGGCAAGGGCGGCAAATCCCACGTGGGAGAGTCCGTCGCCGATCATGGAGTACCGTTTCAGTACAAGGCTGGTCCCTAAGAGAGAAGCGCAGAGGGAAACAAGACAGCCCACGATGATGGCGCGCACCATGAAAGGATAGCTGATCATTTCAATAAAGATATCCATCATAAGCCGCCTTTCGCAAATCTTTGCCCCACAGGACTTCTGAGATACTCTTCCGTCGTCCCGAAGAACTGCTGTGTCCCGCCGGACAGGTGGAGAATACGGTTTGCCTGTCCCAGTGTGCCGCGGATATCGTGGGAAACCATGATGACAGTGACGCCGTACTTCTCTATGCAGTCCTTGAAAATATGATAAAGCTCACCGGTCATGATGGGATCAAGGCCGGTCACCGGCTCGTCCAGGAGCAGGAGTTTTCCCGTGGCGCAGAGTGCCCGCGCAAGGAGTACACGCTGCTGCTGGCCGCCTGAAAGATCGCGGTAGCACCGTTTCTTCAAGTCGGCGATGCCGAGCATTTCCATTTTTTCTTCCGCGTCTTCCTTATCTGATTTTCGATAAAAAGGATACATGCCGCAGCGGTTCAGACGGCCTGAAAGGACGACTTCCCAGACACTGGCGGGAAAATCTTTCTGCACGGGGGTCTGCTGGGGAAGGTATCCGATTTCCGTAGGCTTGAAGCCATCGGCAGTTACGATTTCCCCGCCCGATATTTTTTTCAGGCGCAGAAGCGCTTTCACCAGTGTGCTTTTTCCTGCGCCGTTTTCACCGACGATTCCAAGGTAGTCCCCTTCATCGACAGAGAAATTCAGGTCGGAAAGAACCGCTTTTCCATCATAAGATACGGAAAGATGGCGGCATGTAAGCAGACTCATCAGTTGAGCGCCTCCTTGAGAACTTTCACATTATGGTTCATGAGGTCAATATAAGTTACGCCTTTTTTGAATTCTTCATCGCTTACGTTGTGGACGGCGTTCAGAAGCTCATTTTTTGCGCCTGTGGCTTCCGCGATGGCTTTGCTCATCTGTTCATTGGACATCTCGATGTGGAATACGACGGGAATATGGTCTTCCTTCACCTTATCCACGAGAAAAGCAATAGTTGCCGGATTGGCTTCCGTATCGGTGGAGCAGCCGGGGAAAGCGGCGTAGTAGGTCAGGCCGAATTCTTTGGCGAAATAAAGGAAAGGGAAACGGTCACCGACGATGATTTCTTTTCTCTTCGCGTGATCAATGACGTCATGGAAATCCTTATCCAGTTTTTCCAGTTTCGCAATGTAAGCCTCAGCGTTTTTCTGATAAGTCTGGGCATTGTCCTTGTCGAGACCGGAAATGGTTTCGGTGAGGGCTTTTACGATCTGGATAGCGTTGGCGGGAGAGGTCCAGACATGCTCATCCATTTCAGGGCCTTCTTCGCCGTCATGGTGGTGGTGCTCCTTGTCATCATGATGATGCTCTTTATCATGGCTGTCCTTGTCATCGTGGTGATGTTCTTTGTCTTCGTCATGATGATGGTCCTTATCTTCCTCATGGTGATCTTTGTCGTCGTGATGGTGTTCATGTTCTTCTTCCTGCATGCCTTCAGACATTTCTTCTTCATACAGTTTGACGGTATCCATCATTTTGAGTGTTTTCAGCTTGCTCTTGTCCATGGAGTTCAGTATACCGTCCACCCATTCATCGGAATCGCCGCCGGTGTAAACGAAAAGGTCGCTCTTGCCGATGGCCTGGATGTCTTTCGGCGACGGTTCATAGCTGTGGGCTTCCGCGCCCGGTTTGAGAAGCATCGTGACCTCTGCTTTATCGCCGACAATCTGGCGGACAAAGTCGTAAGAGGCGAAATTGGTACAGATGATTTTCAAAGGTTCTTTCCCCTTGGAATCGGGAGCGCCGCTCTTGTTTAATGAACAGGCGGAAAAAGCAAAGACAGCGAAGCACGCCATCAGGCAGGCAATTATTTTTTTCATGGAAATCCTCCTAACTAATACAATAGAAATAAAAATGCAAGCGCCGGGTTTAATCGGTGAGCTTGACACGGAGGGTGACCAGCGTGGAGGAAACCGTGAGAAGAGAAACGGCGGAAAGGGAAAGAACAGCGGAAAAAAGATGGGGGATGGAAACGGATCCTCCATTGTCCGCCGGGATCGTGACAGACGAACAGACGGAAAGCGTCCGGAGGCACAAATCGATCTTTTCGCAGATCGGGCAGGGATCGCTGCCATGGCCGTGGTCATGGGACAGTTCTTTTGCAATGAAAAAGAAGGATAGAGCCAAAGTGAGAACGAAAGCGGCACTGATGAAGAGCGCTGTCAGTTTTCTGCGGTATGCCATGATTCCTCCTTTTTAATGATGGAAAATAAAAAAGCGCACGTTTTAAAGGCGGTGCGCAGTCCCGTAAAGTTTCTCAGCGGCAGTCTTTGCAGACGCCGTAAACCGTCGTTTTCGATAAATCAATGTCAAACTTGTCGCCGCGGAGGACGTCCTTGAGAAGTTTATCGGAAATTTTCTGTGTCATATGGGTCGTCCGGCCGCATTTCAGGCAGGTGATGTGAAGCTTGTCCTCACAGGCTCCCAGTGAAACATAGCGGTACACATTTTCCCGGTTGTTTTTGCCCGGCGAGCGGAGGATAAGCCCTTCCCGCTCCAGCATGGCGAGATTCCGGTACACTGCGCTGACGCTGATTTTCGCGTGCTCTTCCGCGACAAGCTGCGCCGCCAGATCCCGCGCGGAAATGGTCATGTCAGGGTGGCTTTTGAAAAATTCAAATAATTTTTTTCTCTGTTCGGTCATATACATGGGAGCACACTTTCTAAATATGCGATTTTCTCGCAAATTATTATAACACAGTGGAAACGAATGTCAAATAAAATAATGAAATGAAGAAAGAAGAAGGTTTCTCAGGAAATATTTCCGCCGGATCGGGAGCGGGCAATCATTTTTTCCAGCGCCCGCTTTACCACGTCTTGAAAGCGTTGTTCAGCTTTTTCATAGATGTCATGAGGAGCGACGGATTCGCTGTCTGTCCGTTTGGCGACGACGCCGCAGATGGAAGCGGCTTTCAGTCCCAGCACGGAACAAAGTGTGAAAAGGGTGGCATTTTCCATTTCATAATTCGTACATCCGATATGCCGGAAATCTTCCAGAGAACCTTGCAGCCGTTTCAATACATAGCCGCCGAAGCTGTCATACCGTTCCTGTCCCGGCCAGAAGCTGTCGGTGCTGATGGAAATCCCCGTTTTGAAAGGGACGCCCGATTCCTCTGCCGCTTCGCGGAGCGCAAGAACCGTATCCGGGTCGGCTACCGCAGGAAATTCGATGGGGGCGTATGCGCGGGAAGCGCCGTCCATGCGGACCGATGCCGTATTGATGACTACATCGCCCGGGTGCAGATCCTCCTGAATGGAACCGGTCGTGCCGACGCGGATAAATGTTTCCACGCCGAGGCGGGCCAGCTCCTCTACGGCAAAAGTGACGCAGGGGCCGCCCATGCCGGTGGACACTACGTGCGCCAGCGTCACCTTTCACACC
>OCLC01000250.1_pt1 | contig 23447 bp, 17 predicted proteins | sample 1502911 | NCBI WGS metagenome assembly OCLC01 (sample SAMN03418284, study PRJEB22391) | human gut metagenome | biome: human-gut; feature: organic feature; material: feces | host: Homo sapiens | place: Italy | collected 2013-04 | reverse complement strand
AGAAGCACAAATGCTGCTGCGGAAGCTTTTAATGCAAAAATTAAAGCATTTAGGGCTTCATTTCGTGGAGTGGTAGATAAGAGGTTCTTCCTGTATAGATTAGCAAAGGTGTATGCATAAAGGGGAAGTTGCAAAGGGTAATCCCCCAAGAATTACAACTGAGCCAAAAAGAGTCTAACGCAAATGCGTTAGACTCTTTTTTCATATAACTGTTTTTATTCGTTTTTCATTGATTGGTCGATCACCTCAATTTTTTTCAAGATCAATTCTAGGTCTGCTTTGAGTTTTTCCACTTTACGATTCATTTCCGTAACCAAACTGCTACCTTTTTTGGAAGAACTGGTCAAGAAGCCCAAGTTGTTCTCGTATGTTTGAATTTCATTCTTCATGTTTTCGTAAGCACGAACCAGTTTTTCGCGTTCACGATAAAGGTTGCCTTCCTTGCTGATGGTTGATTTAAAATTGCTTAATTTTTTCTGTGATGCGGAAAGATTCAGCTTGTCAAACAACTTGTCGATGACACCATGATATTGCTTGTACAGTTTATCTTTTTCTTTAAACGGTACATGACCGATGCCGTTCCATTCTTTCATTAATTCTCGAATGGCGTTTCCCGCATCCTCTTCCGGTGTTTCCTGTGCGTCAATTGCATTTAATTTTTCAATGATCGCCTTTTTCTGAACCATGTTTTCCTGTTCAACCGAGCGTTGTGAAGAAGTCGCCTTGTTCTTTTGCTCGAAGAAATAATCACATGCGGCAATGAATCGTTTCCATACGGCATCCGAATACTTTTTAGGTACAGGACCGATTGTTTTCCATTCCTTTTGTAATTTGCTTAGAATATCAGCAGTTGCTTTCCAGTCTGTGCTTTCTTTTAGTGCTTCTGCTTTTTCACATAATGCTTTCTTCTTTTCCAGATTGCCTGCCATACTTTCCTTGATGGATTTGAAGAACTCGGCTTTGCGTTTGAAAAACTCATCACAAGCGGCACGGAAACGTTCGAATATCTTCACGTTCATTTTTTGAGGTGCGTAACCAATTGTTTTCCATTTAGCTTGCAAAGCAATGATTTCCTGAGTTTTGTTTTCCCAGTCTTGGAAAGTAGTGAACGTATCGTATTCCATCGCTTCCACAATTTCACAGATTACGGTCTTTTCATCCAAATTACGTTGCTCTTTTTCTTTTAAGGCTTCGAAATGTTGCTGGTGACGACGGTTTACGGCTGTAGAGGCAGTTTTGAACCGGGTCCATATATCTTCGCGCAATTCTTTTGCAACAGGACCCGTATTCCGGAATTCCTGATGTAACTTTTGTAATTGGTGGAAAGCGGAAATCACATCTTCTTCATCAGCCAATTTCTCTGCGGCTTCACAGAGATGAGTTTTTATTTCAAGATTCTTTTTAAAATCATACTCACGGAATTCATTGTTCAGCTTTATCAAGTCATAGAACTTTTCTGCATAGTGCTGATAATTTTTCCATAGTTCAGTTACCTTGGCAGCCGGCACCTGTTTTATATCGTTCCATTCCTGTTGCAGTTTCTTGAATTCATTGTATGCTTTGTTGGCATCTTCGGGAGATTCGGCAAGTTCTTTCAAGCGGTCGATAATGGCGAGCTTTTTCACCAGGTTATCTTCTTTTTCTTTATCTTGTTCTGCTTGTATGGCGCTTCTTTTCTCTTTGATAGAGCTCATGATATCTTTGAAACGGCTTTCAGCATCGTCCGGTTGGGGAATAAATGCCTCAGGAGCACCTCCGCCATCAATAAATGCCTTACGGGCGGCTTCTTGCTCAGCCTTGTGCAGCTTGTAGAAGTTCTGTTTCAATAAATCCAACTCTTGTTTGTCTGCATTGCAGGCGTCTTCGTTGATTTCTTTTAAACGTTCGATGACCTCTTCTTTCGTTTGTTTAGGTACATACGTAGCGTTATTTTCTTCTGCAGTAGCGGAAGATGATACCAAAGTTTCAGATGTCTGTTCCACTGGAACTTCGGTTAAAGGGCGGATAGTTTCATTCGAGTCCATCGTATAGATTTTTAAAGTAAGCGTTTTTGTTATAACAACAATTTACAAATTAAAAGAAATAAATTAGAACTTCATACTGTTTTTCCCGATTTTTTTAGGAAAATCCTTAAAAGTGGAGAAAATAGGAGAATCAAGGGGGATAAATGCACTGCAGATTACATAGATTCATACAGATTCTCTTTTATTGTGATTCTTTGCCGGTTTCTGTGTGAATCTGTTTTTCTCTGAATTTCAATCTATGTAATCTGTAGTGAAATGTGTCAGGATAGTAATACGGTGATGCCCATATAAAGCATCATACCTATAATGTCATTGGTGATGGATATGAACGGACCTGTAGCGATGGCCGGATCTATTTTTAGTTTTTCCAGTGTCATAGGAACCAGGGTCCCAAAGATGGAAGCGAACATGACTACTGCAAACAGGCTGAATGAAACCGAATAAGTCACGGTGGCACTTGCCCCGAAACGGATGAAATTATAGATATATACCAGCATAGAAATAATAGTAGCATTGATTACGGCCACTACAGATTCCTTTACTATTTGTTTCCAGGTGTTTTGGGCATCCAGCGAGCTGTTTGCCAGTCCTTGTACGATAAGTGCCGAGGACTGTGTTCCCACATTCCCCCCTGTTCCGCCGATAAGGGGGATGTAGAGGGCCATTTCGGGATGTGCGGCAAAAGTGCTGTCAAAGTTGCCCAGAATCATGGAGTTTCCTATTCCGCCTATCATGCCGATGAGCAGCCAGGGCAGACGGGCTGTAGTCTGGCGGAATACATTATCGTCTGTTTCCACGTCTTGTGACAAACCTGATGCCAGCTGGTAGTCGCGCTCAGCCTGTTCACGTACTTCGTCCATCACATCGTCTACCGTAATCCGTCCTACCAGGCGTCCGATACTGTCCACTACCGGAACGGCGACCAGGTCATATTTTTCAATGATTTGTACCACTTCGTCTATAGGGGTATCTACATGGACGGATATCGGTTCTTTCCTCATCACGTGCTTCACTTTGGATACGGAAGGGCTGGTGATCATTTTCTTCAACGGGAACACACCGCGCAGCCGCTGGTCATCGTCTACTACATATACATAATAGATTTCGTCCATATCTTCCGCCTGGATGCGCATTTCCTTCAGACATTCGGGCATACTCCAGTTTTCGTTTACGATTACCATTTCGGTACCCATCAATCCACCGGCAGTGTCTTCGTCATATTTCAACAAATCGACAATATCTCCGGCTTGTTCTATGTCTTCAATGTGTGAGAGGACTTCTTCTTGTTTGTCCTCGTCCATTTCACGGATAATGTCCACGGCATCATCCGAATCCATGTAGTCAACGAACCGTTTGGCGATTGTTTCAGAGGGAAGGATTTCCAGGAATTCCTTACGGGCGTCTTCGTCCATTTCGATAAGGACATCGGCGGCAGTCTCATTGTCCAGTAACAGGTATATGAACCGTGCTTCTTCCGCATCCAGTTCATTGCACAGCTCTGCTATGTCGGCAGGATGCAGTCCGGCAAGCAAGTCCTTCAGTTGCTCTGAGTCTTTTTGCTCGATCAGCTGCTCTACTTTTTCTAATTCCTCTTTATTCATCCTATTCTTCCGTTAATATAATAAATAGGTGTTATTCTTTCTTGTTTGTTCCTTTCCGGGCGATATCATTGCTATAGACAATATCCGTCTTGTTTTTCAGCGCCGCTTCCACCTGGTTGGTCAGTTCGATAAACTCTTGTACAGACAACTGTTCCGGGCGTTTGTTGAAAATGGGGTCTGCGCTCAATGGGTTCTCTTTGTCTAAAATGGAAGAAATAGAGTTTCTCAAAGTTTTACGCCGTTGGTTGAATGTTGTTTTTACAATGAGCTTGAACAATTTTTCATTGCATCCCAGTTCCGTCGTTTCATTGCGTGTCATACGGATGACCGCACTTTTCACCTTGGGAGGCGGATTGAATACATGTTCGTGTACGGTGAACAGGTATTCTACTTTGTACCAGGCTTGTATCAGGATACTGAGAATGCCGTATGTCTTGCTTCCGGGACCGGCGGCAATGCGTTCGGCCACTTCTTTTTGGATCATTCCGGTACAACAGGGTATCAGGTCTTTGTAATCCAGCATTTTAAAGAATATCTGGCTGGATATATTATAAGGATAGTTGCCGGTCAGGACAAAAGGTTTTCCGTCAAATAATTTTTCGAGGTTCAGTTTCAAGAAGTCGTCTTCAATGATATTATCTTCCAGGGCAGGGAAGTTCTCACGGAGATAGGCTACAGATTCATAGTCCAGTTCCACCACTTTTACCGGACGGTTTTTCTGCATAATAAACTGGGTTAGTACCCCCATCCCCGGTCCTACTTCCAGAATTGGCAAGTCAGGGCACACGTCTACCGTATCGGCTATATCTTTTGCAATACTGAGATCTTTCAAGAAGTGTTGTCCTAGAAATTTTTTTGGCTTTACTAATCCCATTCCGTTATTTTTCTATCGTTAATAAATAGGTTTATTTCGCTAAGATAGTATCTTTGCATCGTGCAAAGGTAAACATTCTAAATTAATATACACAGATTTTGGAACGAACTCGATTAAAAAAGATTATAAATAAAGGTTTGCAGATTGCATTTCCGTTATTTTTGGGGGCAGCGATACTGATATGGATGTATCACGGATTCAATTTTTCCCGGGTGTGGGAGGTCTTGGATGGAGGAATGAACTATGGGTGGATGTTAGTGTCATTAGTGTTTGGTGTGTTTAGCCATATTTTTCGTGGCTGGCGGTGGAAGCTTACGCTGGCTCCGTTGGGCGAGCATCCCAAAACATCCGATTGTGTGTATGCCATCTTTGTGTCTTATGCCGCCAACTTGGTTGTTCCCCGTGTAGGTGAGATTTCCCGTTGCGGGGTGTTGGCTAAATATGATGGTACATCTTTTTCCAAATCGCTGGGTACGGTGGTTACGGAACGGCTGATTGATACGCTGTGTGTGTCGTTGATTACAGGGGTAACTCTTATAATGCAGGCAAGGGTATTCGATACTTTTTTTAAAGAAACCGGCACGGATACCACGGTTTTGGCACAGGTATTTACTTCGGGGCATTTCTATATCACTATCGTCTGTGTGCTGGCCGTATTGGTGCTGGCTTTTTTTCTGATCAGGAATGTGACGGTCTTTGCTAAGGTGAAAGGCATTCTCCATAATGTATGGGTCGGTGTACTGTCTTTGCGTCATGTAAAGCGGATGCCTCTGTTCATTCTTTATACCGTCGGTATCTGGACTTGCTATTTCCTGCAATTCTATGTTTCTTTCTTTTGTTTCGATTTTTCCGATAATTTGGGAGTGATGGCGGGACTGGTCATGTTTGCTGTAGGTAGCATTGCGGTAGTAGTTCCGACTCCTAATGGGGCGGGTCCGTGGCATTTTGCTGTCATAACGATGATGATGCTCTATGGAGTGGGAAAAGAAGATGCGGGAATTTTTGCCTTATTAGTGCATGGAATACAAACTTTTTTATTAATTTTGTTGGGTATATATGGATTAGCGGCTTTGCCGTTCACAAATAAAACTAAGAAGTTATGAGTACAATTCTCTCTCTCGCTCCGCAGAATGTGTGGAAGCATTTCTATTCATTGACTCAGGTTCCCCGCCCTTCGGGTTACTTGAAGAAAGTGCAAGAGTTCTTGCTGAACTTTGGAAAAAGTGTAGGCGTAGAGTCATTCCAGGACGAAGCCGGTAATATCATTTACCGTAAGCCTGCCACTCCGGGGATGGAAAACCGTAAGAAGGTGATTCTTCAGGCTCACATGGACATGGTTCCTCAGAAGAATAACGATACAGTGCATGATTTTGAAAATGATCCTATCGAGACTTACATTGACGGAGATTGGGTGAAAGCTAAAGGCACGACTTTGGGAGCCGATGATGGCATGGGTGTTGCCGCTATCATGGCTATCATGGAAGACAAGACGCTGAAACATGGTCCGTTGGAAGCACTGATTACTGCCGACGAAGAAACCGGTATGTTCGGTGCGTTCGGTTTGAAGCCGGGAACGGTAGACGGTGATATTCTGTTGAATCTGGATTCGGAAGAAGAAGGAGAATTGTATATCGGTTGTGCAGGCGGTGAAGACCTGACAGCAGTGTTGGAATATAAAGAAGTGGAAACAGATCCGGCTGACATTGCTTTGAAAGTTACCTTGAAAGGGCTGCGCGGTGGTCATTCAGGATTGGAAATAAATGAAGGACGTGCCAATGCCAACAAGCTGATGGCTCGTTTCATGAACCAGGTGATAACTTACGATGAGGCTTGCCTGGTGTCCTGGCAAGGTGGCAATATGCGTAATGCCATTCCTCGTGAATGTGAAGTGGTCATTACGGTTCCGGCTGAAGAAGAAGCGGACGTACTGGAATTTGTGCAGGAGTGCGAAGCATTGTGGAATGAAGAATATCATGTACACGAAACACCGATCAGCTTCAAGGCAGAACGGGTGGAATTGCCTGCGATGATGGTTCCCGATGAAATTAAAGATAATCTGGTGGATGCCATTTATGCTTGTCAGAATGGAGTGATGCGTATGATTCCTACTATCCCCGATACCGTGGAAACCTCTTCCAATCTGGCTATCGTTTCTATAGGTGGTGGCAAGGCGGAGATAAAAATCCTGGCCCGCAGTTCACGCGATTCAATGAAGGATTATCTGAATACTGCATTGGAAAGCTGTTTCTCTATGGCAGGTATGGAAGTAACCCGTTCAGGTGGTTATTCAGGCTGGGAACCCAATGTGGATTCTCCTATTCTGAAAGCCATGAAGGAGTCTTATAAGGCACAATTCGGTACGGAACCTGCTGTGAAAGTGATTCATGCCGGCTTGGAATGCGGTATCATCGGTGCGGTGGTTCCGGGATTGGATATGATTTCTTTCGGTCCTACCTTGCGTTCTCCTCACTCACCGGATGAACGCTGCTTTATTCCTTCTGTAGGCAAGTTCTATGATTTCGTAGTAGCTACGTTGGAAAATACGCCGGTAAAAGAATAGTCTTTAATATCTTATAAAGATTTCGGGCGCGGATGATAGGGATTTCGTCCGCGCCTTTCTATTAATACTCCACTTTGTCACTTTTCTCTGTCCATTGTTGGAATGCCTTTATCGCCTCTTCCGCCAAAAGAACTTCGGAAGGCAGCTTGCGTGCCGAAGGTTTCAGGCTTAACTCATCATAGATAAAAGAGTCGTCAAACCCTATATTCTTGGCATCCGTCTTGTTGTTTGCATAATACATTTTATCCAGCCGTGCCCAGTAAATGGCTCCCAGACACATGGGACACGGTTCACACGAAGTATAAATTTCACATCCGCTCAAGTTGAATGTTCCCAGTTTGCTTGCCGCCGCACGGATGGCGCTGACTTCCGCATGGGCGGTAGGGTCGCATTGTGAGGTGACACGATTGGCTCCGGTCGCAATGATTTCACCATCTTTGGCAATTACGGCTCCAAAGGGTCCGCCGCCGTTTGCCACATTCTCTATAGAAAGCTCAATGGCTTTCCGCATTAATTCTTCTTTCTTCATAGTGGTTCTATTTCTTTAGTACAGAGCAAATATACGATATTTCCGGCTATATATGCGGGAGAGGGCTTATTTTATTCGGAAACTGCCGCTTCATGTGTACACTTGTCGGTTTCTGCTACCATTGAGGTGATTATCAGTGCCTCCGGGGACATTGCCCTGTTTTTTGTTTCAGAAGCTTCAGCCTCTCCGCAAAAGCCCGTCAATAGGGCAAAGTGGCTGAAGGATTGCCTTTGGAAATTCCTTCAGCCCGATTATGGAAGCTTCAGTTTTTGGTTGTTCGGGATGTGTTTGTGGAAGTTCATTTTCTCTGGTGCTTTTATGCCTGTTGGAAATGATGTTACTATTAGGAAGAGTTTGCTGTGACTGCCGTAATAGCTTTATTGCTTCACCTTAGTGAAGCAGCCGTTTTATACAGGTGACAATGGATCTTCACCAAAGTGGAATGGCGTGTTCACCTAAGTGATGGACAGAAAATACAAACTTATCCTGATGAAAAAGAATATGTTTCCGGTTGTGTCAGTTTGCTCATTTAGGGGTGCGATACGGTGACAAGTGCCTGGATATAGGACTTTTGAAGCATTGGGGAACCAATCTGTGCGGAGTATGCATACCCCAAGAGGGTGCGGCTGAAGGATTTTTCTTCGGGCTGAAGCATTTTCAGGTGTAATCCTTCAGCCGGAATGCCCACTGGCAAAGGGTTTGCGGAGAGGCTGAAGCTTTTGAAGGAATTTTCCTGTCCTTTTTCTTTGTATCACGAATTTGCTGAATACTCCTGGTTTTCCGTAATGCGCTGGTTTGGGCTAATACTTTGCACCCTTTCGGGTATATTATGCAAAAGAAGCTAATAAATTATACCCATTAGGGTGTAATTATCGCTGGTTTTGCTATATTGGTACCCTAAAGGGTGTAATTATGAATAATTCATTGTCATTGTTTGTTAAGGAAATGCGCAAGCGGTTCGGACTTACGCAAGTAGATTTGGCAGCTAAGGCGGGAGTGGGGCTTCGCTTTGTGCGCGAGTTGGAACAAGGAAAGCAAACTTTGCGAATAGACAAGGTAAACCAGGTGCTTGCCCTCTTCGGGTATGAAGTGGGAGCAGTGCCTGCAGGAAAGGAGCATAGCGTATGAGAAGGGGAAAAATATACCTGAATGATATATATCTACGCGGGGACGCTGACGGAAGACGAAAATGGTTTTACCTTTATCTATGATGCCGGATTCTTGCGTTATCCGGCTGGCACCTGAAGAACTTTTCATTGTATGACACGGGGATGGGCTATAGTCTGACGCCTGCATACCATTTGCTGTCCACGGTTATTGTCATGCCCGAGGATACGGAGGAGCTCGCCGGGGGGCAGTGGCAAGGTAATAGAGAACATCGCTTGGAAATTCCGACGTTCCATCATTAAATGGATGGAACTGATAGATGTTTCCTTCCTGCCCGAAGACATGAAGAAACCCTATAAAAGACTGGTGCTGCAACGTTTGCTTTGGCTGCGCTGAAAGATCTTTCCTTTTCTGTTTTAGTTATTTTAATTAAAACGTATGCAGTCTTTAAACATCTATTTCGTTTCTTTGTTAAAGAAGACTTAGTACGAACTAAAAGATTGTAGATATGAAAATTCGTTATTTATCTTTGATAGTGTTACTGGTAATGAGCGTATTTGCTCCTATGCAGGCACAAACCTATGACAATTTGTGGAAAGAACTGGAAGTATTGGAACGAAAGGATCTGCCCAAGTCGGTTATTTCCGAAGCAATGAAAATCTACGATAAAGCAAAAGCGGAACAGAATGTACCGCAAATGATGAAAGCCTATCTCACTGCCATGCAGTACCGTTCCCTTTTAACTCCCGATAGCTTGAAGGTAGATATGAATGGTTTGGAACAATGGGCTTCCCAAACCGGCAGTATGGAAGACAAAGCTATATTGTATTCTATTCTGGGTGAAATGACCATGCCTGCCGACGTAAAAAAAGGATTGGGTTATTTGCAGGCCTCTCTCAAGGATAAAGACCGGTTATTACTTATCCCGGTCGAGAAATTGAGACCTATGGTGAGAGTGGGAGAGGCTAGTAAACGGTATTTTCGTGATAATCTGTACAACCTGCTGGCACGTCGTGCCATACAAATCATGCAGCAGTACAGGTGGCAGGCGGCTGCTAAAGCAAATCAGACAAACAGTCTGTCTGTGGATATGACGGATATGGATCAGTTTGTTACTTATCAGTTTGTTCCCGTCTCTGATTGTGACCTGACGGCAGCTGTCATGCAGACTTATCAGTCCTTGCTGAAAGCATATGATACGGAAACGGAGCGTGAGGGCTGGTTGCTGACCGGGATAGATGCATTGAATTACCTGTACCGCAATTTTTCCGGAAACTTCTCGAATGACGTATGCCAACAGGAACTTCGGAAGTGGATTCATACTTATCCGGCTGTGAAAACAGTCCCTGAAGCTTATCTGGCTTTGGCACAATTTCTACAGTATCAAAATAATCAGGTAGAGCGCTTGCGGATAGTTCGTGAAGGAATAGCCGGATACCCCCGTTACGAAGGTATCAACCAACTGAAGAATATAGAAAAGGAAATTCTGAATGCAAGCCTTTCACTGGAAATAGCTACGGCCTATCCGGGTGAACAGCAGTCGGTGAAAGTAAATTATAAAAACCTTACCGGCATCACCTTGCAGTTATATAAGGTGAATTTACCCGTAACCTCTGCCGTATTGCAGAACAGAACCACCCATTTTGAAAGTAAATATGCCCGTTTGCAACGCGAGGAGCATTTTTCTTTGAAACCTACTACAGATTATTTGAATGTCGATACCACCCTGACCATACAGGCTCCTCAAGCGGGAATTTATTTCTTAAAGGCAGTGCCCGATGGGAAGAAGGGCGTTTCGGACGGAACATTAATGAATGTCACCGCTTTAAAGACCATTTATCGTCCTCTGCCGGATGGTACGTTGGAACTGGTGGTGGTAGATGCAGTGAGCGGACAGCCTGTTTCTGAGGCGGAAGTAACCATTTATACGGAGAAGGGAGGAGGTTATTCTCCCCAACAGACCTACCAGGCGGATAAACAGGGTACTTTGAAACTGGATTTCCTGAATAGTAACAAATACTGGTATAATGCACATACGGCGGCTGATAATGCGATGCCCATCTTGAATCTTTGGAAAAACGATTATTACTATAAAGAGAGCAAGAGGAAAGAAGTTTTGCAATTATTTACCGACCGCTCCATTTACCGTCCCGGTCAAACCGTATATGTATCCGGCTTGGCTTATGAAATGGAAAAGGATTCTACGCGTGTGCTTGCGGATAAAAAATATACGGTATCCCTATATGATGCGAATAATAATGAAACAGGAAAAGTGGAAGTACGGACGAATGGTTTTGGCTCGTTCAGCGGACAGTTTGTTTTGCCCTCTCCTTGCCTGACCGGTTATTTTAGCTTGCGTGCGGCCGATACTTCTGTCAGTTTTAAGGTAGAAGAATATAAACGTCCCACCTTTGATGTCACGTTTGAGCCCGTGAAAGTGGAGTATCAAGTGGGTGACTCTATAGAAGTGGTGGGTATGGCAAAGACTTTTGCCGGTGCGCCTGTGCAGAATGCCAGGGTACACTATAATATATCTCGTTCCTATGCCTGGGTCTGGCGGTTTATGGGCAGAGGTTCAGCCCGTTGGGAGGGAGAGGCAATGACCGATGCGGATGGTAAGTTCAGCGTTCCGGTGCATTTTGAAATAGACTCGGACAGGAGAGAATCTCCGTTGTGGTATTATACGTACAACATACAGGCGGATGTGACGGATGGTGCAGGTGAGACACAGCAAGCTAATTTGTCATTGCCTTTAGGAAGTACTTCAATGGTGCTGAATATGGATAATCTGCCCGATAATTTGGTGAAAGAAAAGAAGCTGGAAATAAAACTGACAGCCATGAATCTTTCGGGTGAGCCGGTAGATACTCCGGTTACTTATCAGGTAGTCGAGATGGAGGAGCAGAAAGACGGTCAGGAAAAAGAAGGCAGAAAGGTATTGACCGGTACGGTGGAAGCCAACAAGAGTTTTGTTCCTGAGGCTATTTATGCCCTGCCTTCCGGCAATTATCGTTTGAAGCTCTCGGCTAAGGATACGCAGGGCAGAGAGTGTACGGCATCTAAGAATTTCCTTCTGTTTTCATTGAACGACAAGCGTCCGCCTTTCGTGATAACGGATTGGTTCTATCAGGATGGTCTGGAATTTGATGCAGCATCTCCGGCTACTGTATATATAGGTAGCAGCGAAAAGAATGTCTATCTGCTTTATGATGTATTTGCAGGAAATAAGCGCTTGGAAAGCAAACGTATAGAGCTTTCGGACTCGGTGGTCAGTTTCCGCTTCCCTTATAAGAAGGAATATGGTGACGGCATTCTGGTAAGTATGGCATTTGTGAAAGATGGCAGACTTTACAGTCATAATGCACGGATTATGAAACCGGCCCCTGAAAAGAAGTTGCAGCTGAAATGGACTACGTTCCGTGACAAACTCCGTCCTGGACAGCAAGAGGAATGGAAACTGACGGTACTTTATCCGGATGGAAGCCCGGCTGAGGCTGAAATGCTGGCTACTATGTATGATGCTTCTCTGGATAAAATCTATAGTGCACATAAGTTGGACTTTGGAGTGGACTTTCATTATGTGGTTCCTTTGACTTATTGGAATACATCCTATATGCGGAATGCTTATTTGTATGTTGATTTCCCGTTGAAGAGGCTCCGTGCGGTTCCTTTGGAATATAGTGAATTGATCATTCCATCTACAGGAAGAATGGAGGCTATGGTGGTAGGTTACGGAGGCAGTCCTCGTGCCACTCTTGCAGGAGCTTTGAAGATTAGAGGCAGGAGTGCCGCAAATGCTGTGATGAACCAGGAGGCTGTTACTGATATGGTGCTCCAGGAAGAAATGGTAGAAACATCTGCACAGGAAAAGGTAGAAATGGGCAGTTCTGAAGAACTGGCAGAAACGGGTGATATACAGATACGTGAAAACTTTGCGGAAACGGCATTCTTTTATCCACAGCTCCGCACCAATGAAAAAGGTGAAGTCAGTATTTCCTTTGTACTGCCCGAAAGCCTTACCCGATGGAAGTTTATGGGCTTGGCACATACCCGGAATGTGGATTATGGAAAGATAGAAGCTACCGCTACTGCCAGCAAGGAGTTTATGCTTCAGCCTAATATGCCCCGCTTTGTCCGCGTGGGAGATAAAGCGAATATTGCCGCTTCACTGATGAACCTGTCGGACAAGGGAGTGAAAGGGACTGTCCGCATGGAATTGTTTAATCCGGAAACAGAAAAGGTATTCTATTCACAAAAACAGAAGTTTGATGTGAAGGGAGGAGAAACCGGGCATGTGAACTTTACTTTTGAAGTGGGTGACAAATATGCGGTAATGGCATGCCGGATGGTAGCGGATGGAGATACCTTCAGTGATGGAGAACAGCGTTACATCCCCGTTCTGACAGACAAACAGTGGGTGACGGAAACCGTTCCTCTGAACGTGAATGGGGAAGGTGCGCATATTTTCTCTTTGGAAAACCTGTTTAACAAGCATAGCAAAACGGCTTCCGAACAACGGTTGACCGTAGAATTTACTGCCCATCCGGCTTGGTATGCCGTGCAGGCTTTGCCTGTAGTGGCTAATCCTCAGAATGAAGATGCTCTTTCTTGGGCTACCGCTTATTATGCCCATTCATTGGCTGCATGTATAGTCAAAGAAAATCCCCGTATCAAGCAAATCTTTGATAGCTGGAAGGCTCAAAGTGGCACGAAGGAGACTTTTATGAGCAATCTGCAAAAGAATCAGGAACTGAAAAATATACTGTTGGCTGAAACTCCTTGGCTGACAGAAGCTACCAATGAAGCCGAACAAAAACAGCGTATCGCCACTTTGTTTGACCTGAATACAATGAATAGCCAACTGGCTGTTTCTGTAGAGAAACTGGGAGAATTGCAAAATGCCGATGGCGCATGGAGTTGGTATAAAGGTATGCAAGGCAGCCGCTATGTAACCACTCAGGTAATGGAAATGCTGGTCCGGCTGAATGCATTGACTCATCAGGATGCTGACAGCCGGATGCAGCCTATGATTCAAAAAGGGTTCGAGTATTTAGGCAAGCAGGCAGCCGAAGAGTATAAGTCAATGAAAGAAGCTGAAAAGAAAGGAGCCGTCGGCCTCCGTCCGTCAGAGCAGGTTCTCAGGTATTTGTATATCTGCGTTTTGGATGGCAAGGCTCCGGTTGATAAAAAGGTGAACCAGTATTTCATAGACAAGTTATCCGGTGAGGGAAAAGAACTGACGATTTATGGAAAGGCGTTGGGAGCTATCATCTTGCAGCAAGCCGGTAAGGTGGCAGAAGCCAAGCTGTTTATGCAGTCATTGATGGAGTATTCTGTTGTGACGGATGAAATGGGACGTTACTTTGATACTCCTAAAGCCCGATATTCATGGTTCAGTTATAAAATTCCGACTGAAGTGGCTGCTATGGAAGCTATACAGCGTATAACAAAAGATACGAAAGCGATCGATGAAATGAAACGCTGGCTGTTGAAGCAGAAACAGACACAGACTTGGGAAACGCTGATTGCAACGGCTGATGCAGTGTATGCATTGATGGCTACAGGGGCTTCGGATTTATTGGCAAATACAGGAGGAGTAGAGATTACTTTAGGTAAAGAAATGATCCGGACTCCGGTAGATGATGCCATCGGTTATATCAAGAAGACGGTGATCGGTGATGTGATGAATATAAAGAAAGTAAGGGTGGATAAAGAAGGAACCGGAATGGGTTGGGGAGCCGTTTATGCCCAATATCTGGAAAGTATGGATCAAATAGGTGAGCAGGGAAACGGATTGTCTGTCAGCCGTCAATTATATAAAGGAGATGAGGCTTTGAATGAATCTGCTCCGTTAAAGGTTGGCGATAAGATTACCGTTCGCCTGACTGTAAAGGCTGACCGTGATATGGATTTTGTTCAGATTAAGGATGACCGTGCAGCTTGTATGGAACCGTTACAGGCAGTTTCGGGCTTCCGTTGGAGCAACGGGCTGGGATATTATCAGGCTACCAAAGATGCTTCGACTCAGTTCTTTATCGATCAGATGAGAAAAGGAACTTATGTCATAGAGTATCAGGTGTATGTGAACCGGACAGGAGAATATCAGACCGGAATTGCAACTGTTCAGTCTGCTTATGCTCCGGAATTCGGAGGGCATACGGGAGGATATCGGGTGATGGTGGAATAAAGACACGGGATGTCTGGAATTAATTGTGTGATTTCATAAAAAGTAAGTTAGCTTGCTAACTTACTTTTTTCTTATGCTTCTGCCGTCCACCCATTCTAGTCTTATTTCAAAACCATCTTCAGCCGTGCCATAAAAATAGCGGCCTGAAACGGATGGATATTCAATTATAAATGTATAACCATCTGAATAATATAGATACAACCAACCGTTTTGAATTTCCCAGTCAAACTTATATACCCTATAAAGTTCATCATTATAGTAACAGCGTTCTTCCGTACCTACACCATGATCTGTGAAAGCACCTGAGGTGAATGTGATGTAACTGTAAAGAGGTTCTCCATATCGGTCTTCAAATCCCATATCGCCCCACCAAGTCTTACCGTATAATCCTGAAATGTCAAATCCTCTTTCCTCATCGCTTTCACATGAAGAAAAACTTATCATTGTAATCAATGCAATGGCAACGAACCAGTAATGTTTTACTATTTTCATAATTTATCTGATTTTTAATGCGGGACAAAGATAAAGGTTATTCATAAGATAAAATAAATTATAGGCTGAAAAAATGGGTAAAGGATGTTTTTTGTCTATCTTTGCTATCTAAAAAGCATAAAATAATTGTATGAAACATATTATACTGATAGTAAGTTTGTTAATGGGAGTGACTTTGGGAGTACAGGCACAACCCAAAGCATTATTTGATAAGACAACGCATGAATTTGGAACTATTTTATGGAAAAATCCGGTGACGGCAACCTTTAAAATCACTAATAAAGGAGATAAACCTTTAGTGATATCTAATGTGACAACGTCTTGTGGCTGCACGGTTGCTGATTGGACCAAAGAACCGATTGCACCGGGAAAGACCGGGATTGTCAGTTCTACTTTTGACGCCAAAGCCATCGGACGTTTTCAGAAGAGCGTAGGCATTTATTGCAATGCCTCGAATAAACCTATCTATCTGGCTATCCGGGGAGAGGTAACAGCCGATCCTAAGAATTACACTTTCACACATCCTTTTCAAATTGGCGCTATTCGTCTGGATAAGGAAGAAATAGAGTTTGAGGATGCCAATAAAGGTGATAAACCGACTATGGAATTGTTGGTTGCCAATACGTCAGATAAACTATATACCCCTGTGCTGATGCATTTGCCTCCTTACCTCAGTGCTGTTGCAACTCCGGAAAAATTAGGAAGGGGACGTACGGGTAAAATCAAGATCACTCTTGATACGGATAAGCTGCCTAAATTGGGCTTGACAACAGCTTCTGTTTATCTATCCCGTTTTCCGGGAGATAAGGTAGGAGAGGAAAATGAAATTCCGGTTTCTGCCATATTATTGCCGGATTTCTCGCATATCAGCCAGCAGGAACGCTTGAATCCGCCTGCCATTCATCTTTCTGCTAAAGAGTTGCAGATGGGAGAACTGAAAAGCGATGAAAAGAAAGCACATACGATTATTGTTAAGAATGTAGGAAAATCTAATCTGGAAATTCTTGATTTGCAGGTGTTTAATTCTGCTTTGGGGGTCCAGTTGAAGAAACGTGTCTTGAAACCGGGTGCGTCTACCAAGTTGAAGATTACTGCTTTCGGTCAAAATTTGAAGAAAGTAAAGGGTACTCCGCGTGTCTTGATGATAACCAATGATCCTAACAATCCGAAGATAATTATAAAAGTAAAAGTAACCTCAAAAAAATAGCTATGGAACATCCTGAAAATAGTGAAGAATATAAGGGATTGACAGTGAACAAAGGTATTGAGCAACCATCTATTGTGAATCCTTATTTGAAACTACGTAAAAAACCTCGTCGTCGTGAGTTTTCCGTAGGTGAATATGTAGAAGGCATCGTAAAAGGTGATGTGACCGTATTGAGTCAGGCGGTTACTTTGGTGGAGAGTGTAAAACCGGAACATCAGGCTATTGCCCAGGAAGTGATAGAGAAGTGTCTGCCTTATTCCGGAAATTCTATGCGAATCGGTATCAGTGGTGTGCCCGGTGCCGGCAAGAGTACATCTATTGATGTATTTGGATTGCATGTGCTTGAGAAGGGAGGAAAATTAGCTGTTTTAGCTATTGATCCCAGTAGTGAGCGTTCTAAAGGCAGTATTTTGGGAGATAAGACCCGCATGGAGAAACTATCCGTCCATCCGAAGTCTTTTATACGGCCTAGTCCGTCGGCAGGTTCGTTGGGAGGGGTAGCTCGTAAGACTCGTGAAACGATCATACTTTGTGAGGCTGCGGGCTTTGATAAGATTTTTGTTGAAACGGTTGGAGTAGGGCAGAGCGAAACGGCAGTGCATTCTATGGTGGATTTCTTTTTGCTGATCCAACTGGCCGGTACTGGTGATGAATTGCAGGGGATTAAGAGAGGTATCATGGAAATGGCGGATGGAATTGTTATCAATAAAGCCGACGGCAGCAATATTGAGAAAGCAAAACTGGCTGCCAGTCATTTCCGCAATGCTTTACATTTGTTTCCTGCTCCTGATTCGGGCTGGAGTCCTAAAGTAATGACGTATTCCGGCTTTTATGGTATTGGAATTAAAGAAATCTGGGATATGATCTATGAATACTTCGCTTTTGTGAAAGCGAATGGTTATTTTGAATATCGCAGAAATGAACAGGCCAAGTATTGGATGTATGAGTCTATCAACGAGCATTTGCGTGATAGTTTCTATAATAATGAAAAGATAATTTCTATGTTGGCTGCAAAAGAGGAAGAGGTGCTGAATGGCAAACTGACTTCGTTTGTTGCTGCCAAAAAGTTATTGGATGCTTATTTCTCAACCTTGAAATAAGGTTTTGCTACCAACAGGCAAAACAAAAAACGCAGATTATGATTATTCATTAAATCTGCGTTTTTTTTATTGTCTGTGGTGGATGAAATTAGATAGAAAGTTCGTGAAGTACATTCACCAATTCTCTGTCTATAGGCTTGTCGTTCTTTATAGCTTTAGCGAAAGGTACATAAACAATCTTATCATCATCAATACCAATCATTACATTACGTTGTCCTTCCAATAGTGCTTGGATGCTGGCCACTCCCATACGGCTGGCAATGATTCGGTCATGCGCTGTGGGGCGTCCGCCACGTTGTAAATGTCCTAATATCGTTACACGCACATCGTATTGCGGATATTCGTTCTTCACACGTTCGGCATAGTGCATTGCACCCCCGGTCAGTTCGCTTTCGGCTACTAATACGATGCTACTGCTCTTGGATTTGCGGAAACCATGTTCGATGAATTCTTCCAATTGGTCAACTTCTGTGCTGAATTCCGGAATAATAGCTGCTTCTGCACCTGCGGCAATAGCGCCGTTCAATGCCAGGAAACCTGCATCACGTCCCATCACTTCAACAAAAAATAAGCGTTCGTGAGAAGTTGCCGTATCACGGATTTTATCTACTGCATCCAAAATTGTGTTCAAAGCTGTATCATAGCCGATGGTGGTGTCGGTTCCATACAGGTCGTTGTCAATCGTTCCGGGCAGACCGATACAAGGCACATCAAATTCCTGAGCAAAGATACGTGCACCGGTCAACGAACCGTCACCGCCGATAATGACCAAAGCATCAATCTCGTGCTTTTTCATATTTTCGTAAGCTTGTGCCCGTCCTTCGGGTGTCGTGAATTCTTTGCAACGGGCGGTTTTCAGAATGGTACCTCCCATTTGTATGATGTTGCTAACATTTTGGCTTTTGAATTCCTGAATTTCATCTGTTACCAATCCTTTGTAACCTCTATAAATGCCATATACTTTCAAGCCGTTATAGATGGCAGAACGTGTGACTGCACGAATGGCAGCATTCATTCCCGGAGCATCTCCTCCAGAGGTTAAAATACCAATACTTTTAATCGTTCCCATAAATACCCATTTTAATATTTTTATGTCGCAAAGTTAACAAATTATCAGTTGGACAACGATAATTTTCTATTTTTTATTGGTCTATTTTTCGTTTAAGATTGCTTTTTTACATTCTTCCATCAACCATTTGGGGGTGGAAGTCGCTCCACAAATGCCGATGGAACGGACGTCCTCGAGCAAGTTCCGGTCTATTTCTTCCGGCTGGTCAATGAGGTATGAATTCGGATTGATCTTTTTGCATTCTTGATATAAGATCTTTCCGTTTGAGCTTTTTCGTCCGCAGACAAAAAAGATCAGATCATGCGCTGCTGCAAATTTGCGGATGTTAGGCATCCGGTTGGCCACTTGCCGGCAGATTGTGTCGTAATATTCAAAAGTGGCATCGGGTGAGATATGCTCCTTGATATATTCTATGATTTGCCAGAATTCTTCCAAAGACTTGGTTGTCTGGGAGTACAAGCGTATGTCTTTGGTGAAGTCCAGATGAGCAGCTTCAGCAGGTGTTTCTATGACAATTGCTTTTCCATGAGTTTGACCTACCAGCCCCAGTACTTCGGCATGACCGTTCTTGCCATAAATCACGATTTGTGTGTCTTGACTTGCCGGAACATTGTCATACTCCTGTTTGATGCGCTTTTGGAGGCGTAATACTACCGGACAGGTGGCGTCAATGATCTCGATGTTGTTGGTACGGGCTATAGCGTATGTTTCAGGAGGTTCTCCATGTGCGCGCAACAGTACTTTGGCATCGTGTAATTGGGCAAACTCTTCGTGGTTTATTGTGATAAGCCCCATTTTTTTTAGGCGTTCACATTCCTGTCCGTTGTGTACAATGTCTCCCAGACAATAAAGAGTGTTTCCTTTTGCCAGTTCTTCTTCTGCTTTACGGATAGCTGTGGTGACTCCGAAGCAGAACCCAGATCCTTCGTCTATCTCTATGTTAACCATTTATCGCTGCTTGAAATTTTTCGGTCAGCCACTTTTTCTGTTCGGCAATGCTCATGTGGCTGTTGTCCAACAAGATAGCGTCATCCGCTTGCCGTAACGGGCTGACTTCACGGGTTTGGTCTATACGGTCACGCTCTTCCACATTTTCCAGAATTTTTTCATAAGAGGCCTCTTGCCCTTTACTTCTTAATTCATCATAACGGCGCTGTGCACGTATGGCAGCCGAGGCGGTTACAAATATTTTCAGTTCGGCATCGGGGAAAACAACGGTTCCAATGTCCCTTCCGTCCATGACAATTCCTTTGGCCTTTCCCATTTCCTGTTGTTGTTTCACCAAAGCCTCACGTACAAAACCCAAGGCGGCGATAGGGCTTACATGAGAGGAAACTTCCATGCTGCGGATGGCATCCTCTACATTTGTATCGTTCAGGAAAGTCATGGGGCGTTGTGTCTCCGGATTTAACCGGAATGAAATATGTATATCGGGCATCGCTGTTTTTAACGCTTCGGTGTCGATGCCTCTTTCCGTAAAGAACCCTTTCTGCAGGCTATATAATGTAACAGCACGATACATGGCACCGCTATCAATATAAATGTATCCTATTTCACGTGCCAAGTCTTTGGCCATCGTGCTTTTTCCACATGATGAATAACCGTCAATGGCAATAGTTATTTTTTTCATATATAATTAATGTATAGGTGACTACTAAAAACGCTTCAAAGATAGATAAAAGTTGGGTGTATGTCTATGAAATCGGATGAAAATAAAATGAATTAGCATATTTTTCATGTGAAAATACTTTTTATTTAAAAGATTTGTGTTACATTTGCCCTCAGTGAGAAACACTTAATTTTAAAACACAATTTATGGAAGTTAAAAAATCGCCTAAAGCAGATCTCGAAGGTAAAAAGAGTACCTGGCTGCTTATCGGTTATGTGTTTATCCTTGCTCTCATGTTTGTAGCTTTCGAATGGACTGATCGCGACAAGCAAGTGACTACGGAAACAGGTATAACCGATGTCGTATTTGAAGAAGAAATTATCCCTATTACGGAACAGGAACAAAAACAAGCTCCTCCTCCTCCCGAAGCTCCTAAGGTAGAAGAAGTGCTTCAGATCGTTGAAAACGATGCTAAAGTAGAAGAAACTGCCATTCAGGCTTCTGAAGAAACAGGTCAGGCTGTGGAAGTTAAATATGTTCCGGTAGAAGTGGAAGAAGAAGAACCTGAAGAACAGCAGATATTCCAAGTTGTAGAGGAAATGCCTGAATTCCCCGGAGGTATGGCTGAATGTTTGAAGTTCTTGGGTAAGAATATTAAATACCCCACTATTTCTCAGGAAAACGGTGTGCAAGGTAAGGTTATCGTTCAGTTTGTCGTTAATAAGGACGGTTCTATCGTTGACCCGGTAGTTGTGCGTAGTGTAGACCCCTACTTGGATAAGGAAGCACTCCGTGTAATCAAGACCATGCCGAAATGGAAACCTGGCAAACAGCGTGGTAAAGCTGTACGTGTGAAATATACAGTGCCTGTAACTTTCAAATTACAGTAATAAAATACTTTAATATCTTAATTAAGAGGCTGCCTTTAAAAAGCAGCCTCTTTTTCTAGAACCCCTTAATCAAAATAATTTATGGCTTTTTCTGCAGACCAGTTATTGGAAAAGGTAAATACTTATCTTGCTACGATGCCTTATGTGCGCGAACCAAAAGGATTGTATGCTCCTATAGAGTATGTCTTGTCATTAGGCGGTAAACGTATCCGTCCTGTTTTGATGTTGCTTTCCTATCAGCTTTACAAAGAGAATGTGGATGATATTTTACCACAAGCGGCAGGTATAGAGACTTATCATAATTATACATTGTTGCATGATGATTTGATGGATTGTGCGGATATGCGCAGAAACAAGCCTACCGTGCATAAGGTTTGGGATGAGAATACGGCTATTCTTTCGGGGGATGCCATGCTGGTGTTGGCTTATCGGCTGATGAATAATTGTCCGGAGCGTTATTTGAGGCAAGTGATGGATATTTTCAGTCAGACTGCTTTGGAAATTTGTGAAGGACAGCAGTGGGATATGGAATTTGAAACCCGGAATGATGTTACTGTTCCCGAATATATGGAGATGATTCGTTTAAAGACATCGGTACTTTTGTCTGCTGCGTTAAAAATTGGTGCTGTATTAGGGGGGGCTTCGGAAGATGATGCCCGCAAATTATACGATTTCGGTATCAAAATGGGATTGGCATTCCAGTTACAGGATGATTATCTGGATGTGTATGGGGATTCGAAAGTGTTTGGAAAAAATATAGGTGGAGATATTTTATGCAATAAGAAGACTTTTATGCTGATCAATGCGTTGGCTTTGGCAGATGGGATACAACGGAAGGAGTTGGAAAAATGGATAGCTTCTACTGCTTTTTGTCCGGAAGAAAAGATAAAAGCTGTAACAGCTCTTTATGATAAGATAGGCATCGGCGGAATTTGTGAAGAAAAGATTAACGCTTATTATGTCGAGGGGCTTTCGTTGTTGGAAAGTATAGCTGTGCCTTCTGAAAGAAAAGAAGAGCTGAAGTCTTTTGTTTGTCATTTGATGAATAGAAAAGTATAATATGATTGACACGCATTCTCATTTGTTTGTTGAGGAGTTTGATGAGGATTTGCCGGCTGTGATAGAACGTGCTCGGGATTCCGGAGTATCTAAAGTCTTTATGCCCAATATTGATGACACCACGGTGGAAGCGATGTTGAATGTCTGTACGGCATATAAGGGGTATTGTTTTCCTATGATTGGATTTCATCCGACTTCTGTTGGGGCTGATTCGTTATTCCGTATTTATGAGATGAAAAAGCTGCTTTCCGGTGAACATCCTTTTGTGGCTGTAGGTGAGGTGGGAATGGATTTGTATTGGGATAAGACATATTTGAAAGAACAACAGAAGGCGTTGGATATACAGATTCAATGGGCATTGGAATATCATCTGCCTTTGGTGTTGCATTGCCGTGAAGCTTTTCCGGAGTTGTTTGAAGTGATGGAACCTTATAAAAAAACTGAGTTAAGCGGTATCTTTCATAGTTTTACGGGTGCTCTGGAGGAAGCAGGGCAGGTTTTAGAGTATGCTCGTTTTTTCTTTGGAATCAATGGAGTCGTTACATTCAAGAAGAGTAGTCTGGCTGAGGTTTTACCTCATATCCCCTTAGACAGAATTGTTCTTGAAACGGATTCTCCTTATTTGGCTCCTGTGCCTTTCAGGGGAAAACGGAACGAGTCTTCTTATATAAAGAATGTAGCGATGAAACTTGCCGAAATCTATGGTCTGGATTTTAAAGATGTGGATAGAATTACTGCCAATAATGCTTTAAAAGTGTTCAAAATGGCTGAATAAGTTTTTAAAGTTTATTAATTTTGATAGGTAATTTAAATATTGGCAGGGCTAATTCTACGTAAGACGAAAAAAAAGAATACATTTGTAGCTGAAATCGCTTGCAGTTCCCGATTTTCTTTGTAATTTGCACCCGATTTTAAAAAAGATAGTATTGTGTCGCCCGAAAAGGAGAGATGCTCGAGTGGTTGAAGAGGCACGCCTGGAAAGCGTGTAAACGCCAAAAGTGTTTCGCGGGTTCGAATCCCGCTCTCTCCGCATTGTAATGGAAAGCACAACAGACTGGAAGACAATTAAAACAAATAAATAACAATTAATTAATTAATCTTAAAAATTAGACACACAATGAAAAAGTTATTTGCAATTC
>OCLC01000220.1_pt1 | contig 25892 bp, 17 predicted proteins | sample 1502911 | NCBI WGS metagenome assembly OCLC01 (sample SAMN03418284, study PRJEB22391) | human gut metagenome | biome: human-gut; feature: organic feature; material: feces | host: Homo sapiens | place: Italy | collected 2013-04 | reverse complement strand
GATCCCACGCGGGCTCGGCTTCACCCGCTTCGCGTACTCGACCACGTGCTCGTCGTAGAAATACAGGCCGGTCACCGCGTAATGCGACTTCGGATGGGCCGGCTTCTCCTCGATCGACACGGCCTTCCTATCCTCGTCGAACTCGACCACGCCATACCGCTCCGGATCGTCGACATAATAGCCGAACACGCTCGCGCCCCCGCCGGGATCCGTGACATCCTGATCATCAGCACGCCGCGCCACGCAGAGTCGCGCCCAGGCCGTTGCCGTAGAAGATGTTGTCGCCCAACACCAGCGCGCACGGCTCGCCCGCGATGAACTCCTCACCCAACAGGAACGCCTGCGCGAGACCATCCGGAGCCGGCTGCACCTTATACGAGAACCGCACCCCGTAATGCGAACCATCACCCAGAAGCCGCTGGAAGTTCGGCAGGTCCTTCGGCGTGCTGATGATCAGGATGTCACGGATCCCGGCCATCATCAGCACACTCAGCGGATAGTAGATCATCGGATATTCTTCACGAATTTATGCTCCTCACCAATCACCCAGCTCATCCAAATCCTCCAACGGGATCGGCCAATCAATATGCAACTCCGGATCGGTGAGGTTCACGAACGTGTGCGCCTTCTTCTGCTCCAAGTCCGGTGCGCGTTCACGAGATACGTGTACACAGCACCGTCCTCCAACCCCTAGAAGCTATTGCCCATACCACGTGGCATGCATGGATGATAAGGGACACGAACCCCAGACATCCACGCGCGACGCCAAGCGGTCACTGGCCCTGACGCTTGTACCGGGCTTCGGTCGCGGCCTTCGCCGGCTCCCACCACGCACGGTTCTCGGTGTACCATTCGATCGTCTGCGCGAGGCCCGACTCGAAGTCGGTGTGCTTCGGAGTCCAACCCAGCTCGGTGCGCAGCTTGGTCGAATCGATCGCGTACCGACGGTCATGGCCCGGACGATCCTTCACCCAATCGAACGTATCCTCCGCCTGCCCCATCATCCTCAAAATCATGCGAAGCACGGTGATGTTATTCCTCTCACCATCCGCGCCGATCAGATACGTCTCGCCGACACGACCCTTCGTCAGAATCGTCCACACGCCGCTGGAATGGTCCTCGGTATGGATCCAGTCACGCACGTTCAACCCCTTGCCGTACAGCTTCGGACGCTGACCATCCAGGATGTTCGTGATCTGACGCGGGATGAACTTCTCCACATGCTGGAAAGGCCCGTAATTATTGCTGCAGTTCGAAATCGTCGCGCGGATCCCGTACGTGCGCGTCCACGCGCGCACCAGCATGTCGCTCGCGGCCTTGGTGGAGCTGTACGGGCTGGACGGATGGTACGGCGTATGCTCCGTGAACCTGGCCGGATCATCCAACGCGAGATCCCCGTACACCTCGTCCGTGCTCACGTGATGGTAGCGGATGTCGTACTTCCTGACCGCCTCGAGCAGACGGAACGTGCCCTCCACATTTGTCCTCAAAAACGGTTCCGGATCCGCGATGGAATTATCGTTATGCGACTCGGCCGCGTAATGCACGATCGCGTCATGCCCCGGCACGATCCGGTCCAGCAGATCCGCATCGCAGATATCGCCCACGACCAGTTCCACACGGTCCTCGGGAAGGCCCGCGATGTTCTCCGGATTGCCCGCGTACGTGAGCTTGTCCAGCACGGTCACATGCACGTCCGGATGATGGTCAACCACGTAATGCACGAAATTCGACCCGATGAAACCACAACCACCGGTCACGATAATGTTCTTGGGAATAAACGTCTCTTCAACCATACCCCCGATTTTACAACGACCCATCCACCTCCACCCCATACGATGTCATGCGTAAATTTTCCGAAAAAAGAAAACGTTTTATGTATATATTTCATACAAACTTTACCCAATAACCCCGAGCTCACGTTTGCATACACTGAAAATTTTTGCAAACTCCTTTTCAACGCTCCTTCACGCCACAACTTGCAATCGTTACGCATTCCACCTCCACAAATTGCCATTCGATCGGGGTAACCCCTGCAAAGCTGACAGCAAATTTTTGCAACATCCATTGTTGTTTGCAGCAACGATTTTCATTGACATTCCGCCATTTTTCATACTTTGGTGCTCTGCAAAAGGTATAGAATATACGGCATACGTTCGCAAGAGAGCAAACGTTATCAGGGAAGATAAACCCCCGTCATAAGGGGCCGTCAGTAAGGAACAAAGGAGTCATGAAACATCGGAAACCCGCACCGACCTGGCATAGGCTGGGGCTGAAGATTAGCAAGAAAGTGGTGGTCGGCATTACCGCCGCGGCGACCGCCTTCGGCGGACTGGCAATCGCCAGCACCGCAGCACAGGCCAGCACCGATCGCGACAGCTACGCCGACACCGTTGAAAACACCACGTTCGAACAGGCGCGCAAGCATTACGGACTGGCGCAGCAAATGAGCGAGGGCGCCACCCTGCATGCATGGGAGTGGAGCTTCAAAACCATTGAGGAAAACATCCCCGCTATTGCCGAAGCGGGTTACACCTCCGTGCAGACCGAGCCGATTTCCGCTATTCATAACGGCGGCAAGGGCATGATCTTCACCGAGAACTGGTACTACGTGTATCAGCCGACCGACACCACCATCGGCAACTGGGTGATGGGTACCGAAGATGATCTGAAGAGCCTGTGCAACACGGCTCACAAGTACGGCGTGCGTATCATCGTCGATGTGGTAGCCAACCATATGACCGCGACTTGGGGCGCCATCGCCGATCGTTGGAAGAAGTCCGAGTACTACCACCACGACTGCAATGACGGTGATGTGCAGGATTGGAACAACCGCTATCAGGTGACCCACTGCAAGCTGCTCGGCCTGTATGACATCAACACTGAGAACACCGAAACCGCCAACATGATGCACGATTTCCTCGTGCAAGCGGTCAACGACGGTGTGGACGGGTTCCGTTTCGATGCGGCCAAGCACATCGAACTGCCGGACGAGTATAACGGCTCCCAGTATTGGAACATCATTCTTAACAATGGCGCGCAGTTCCAATACGGCGAAGTGTTGCAGGATTCCATCTCCCGCGATAGCGACTATGCAAAGCTGTTCTCCAGCCACAGCAAGAACGGCGGCGGCGTCACCGCATCCTCCTACGGCAGCAAGCTGCGCGGAGCCCTGAATTCGAAGAACCTGAACGCCGGCACCCTGTCCGATTGGAGCAACTCCGCCAGCCCGAGCAATCTTGTCTCTTGGGTGGAATCGCATGATAACTATTCCAATAGCGATAGGGAATCCACCGGCATGAGCGAGTGGCAGATGACCATGGGCTGGGGCGTCATCGGTTCCCGCTCCCAGACCATGCCGCTGTACTTCGACCGCCCGGTCGGTTCCGGCGGCAGCCAGCCACAGTTCTCCGAGGAGAGCAAACTCGGCGATGCCGGTGCGGATTCTTGGAAGGATGCGCAGGTTGTGGCGGTGAACCACTTCCGCAATACTATGAACAACAACAAGGCTTCGGAGTATCTGCGCAACTGCGGCGCGAATTCCTGCCTCATGGTGGAACGCTACATCAAGGACGGCAACTTCAAGAACGACGGCGTGACCATCACCAACATGGGTGATACGCAAGAGCTGTCCGGCACTGCCACCAACCTTGACGACGGCACCTACAAGGACCAGGTCTCCGGCGGTACCATCACCGTTTCCGGCGGCAAGATTACTTCCGGCTCTGCTCCCGGCGGCAAGATCAGTGTGTTCTTCACCGACAATTCCGGTTCGGTCTCCGCAACCCCGGGCGACAGCTCGTTCAAGACGGACACCACTACCGTTACCCTGAATGCGAACAACGTCACCGATGCCACCTACACCACTTCGGAGGGCAAGTCCGGCTCGTATCAGGATGGCGACACCATCACCATCGGCGCTTCCACGGCGATCGGTGACACCATCACCGTGAAGCTGCAGGGCAAGGATGCGGATGGCCAAACGGTCTCCGCAACATACAAGTACACGAAGAAGGATCCGGCCGCCACCAGCACGGCTTATGCGAAGAAGCCGAGTGCGTGGAGCAACCTGTACGCCTATGTGTATGTAGACGATTCGAGCGCCACCACTTTGAAGGAAAACGCGAAGTGGCCGGGCGAGCCGATGACACAGGTCGCTTCGGGAGACACTTGCGGCAAGGATGACGAGTACAAGTATGAGATTCCCGACGATCTCGAGGGAAGCAATACTCGCATCATCTTCAACGATGGCAATGCCACGAATACCCAGAAGTACCCTGCCGACACCACCGAAGGCGTAGATGCCGCTGGCCTCAAGATCGACGGCAATTACGCTTGGGACGGCAACACTTCGTCCGGCGCCTGGGAGGCCCGCAATTGCGTGGTCATCCCGACCAAGTCCGTGAAGATTGATCAGGGCGACTACTCCGTGGATCTGTCCGATGGCGTGGCCACGAAGCAGTTGACAGCCACGACCGATCCGAAGGGCGCGTCCGTGAGCTGGAGCTCGTCCGACAAGGACGTGGCGACCGTCAGCCCGAAGGGCGTGGTCACCCCGAGGAAGGCCGGCAAGGCCACGATCACCGCGAAGTCCGGGACCAAGACCTCGTCGATCACCGTGACCGTGACCGGTGAGCTTCCGCCGGACCCGGTCGCGAAGAACACCGTCTACGCTTCGAAGCCCTCGGGCTGGGGCAAGATCTACGCGTACGTGTACACCGGCGACGGCGCTACCGCGGCGAACAACGCGGCCTGGCCGGGCGTGGAGATGACCGCCCCGAGCGCGACCGACGGCTGCCAGCAGACCGACCTGTACAAGTACGAGGTCCCGGACAGCCTCGCCAAGGGCGCGAAGGTGATCTTCAACGACGGCGGCAGCCAGCAGTATCCGGGATCCCGCCAGCCGGGCCTGGACTACAACGGCGGCCGTGACCGTGGCCTTGCCGGCCTTCGCGGTCGAGTGCGAGACCACCATCCCGGTCACGTCCGTGTCGGTCTCTGGTGATGGCGTTTCGGACGGCAAGCTCTCGCTGAAGTCCGGGGCGAGCGTGCAGCTGACCGCGACGGTCAAGCCCGACAACGCGACGGACCGCAAGGTCACGTGGACGAGCTCGGACTCGAGCGTCGCGAACGTGATGGGCACGGGCGTGGTCACGGCCGGCTCGAAGGCCGGCAAGGCCACGGTCACCGCGACCGCCGGCGGCGTGAGCGCGTCCGTCGAGGTCACGGTCGAGGCGCAGGATCCGTACGCCGAGCTGGACGCGTTGGCGAAGGCCCACGCGTCGGATCTGGAGGACGGCACGTACACGGTGTCGACCGCGTTGAAGGACGGCCTGGTCCTGGAGGTCGCCGGCTGGTCCAAGAAGGACGGCGCGAACGTGGACGTGTGGACGTCCCACGGCGGCGCGAACCAGAAGTGGAAGGTGTCGCACGACTCGAAGGGCTACGTGACGCTCGAGAACGTGAACTCCGGCAAGGACCTGGAGGTCAAGGGCTGGTCCACGAGGGACGGCGCGAACGCGGACGTGTGGACGTCCCACGGAGGCCGCAACCAGAAGTGGGTCGCGGTCAGGGACGGTTCGGCGTACAAGCTGGTGTCCGCGATGTCCGGTTCCCTGGTCCTGGATCTGGCGGGCTGGTCCACGAAGGACGGCGCGAACGTGCAGCTGTGGACGTCCCATGACGGCGGAAGCCAGCGGTGGGCGTTCAGGTCGAAGGAGCAGCCGAGGAAGTCCGCGACGGTGTGGTACCGTCCGTCCTCCGAGCAGTCGCGCGTGCGCGTGCAGTGGCGCGTGTACGGCAATCCGGACTCCACCGGCGGCACGGAGATGACGGAGGCTTGCGGCGGCTGGTGGAAGGCCACGGTGCCCTCCGCGGGCTCCGTGAAGACCGGCCTGTCGTTCTCGTACGGCTCCGCGACCGATGACAACGGCGGGAAGCTGTACGACGTGAAGGGCGAGTCCGCGGCGGTGTCGGGCGGCCAGGCCGTGACCGACGTCACCCCGAACTGCGTGGCCACAGCCAAGCAGTAACATAATCCACCCATTTATGATTCGCATTCAGGGAGGGCGGTCCCGACGATATGTTGGGACCGCCCTCCCTGAATGCGAATCATAGAAACCGTTCGACAAAGAAAAATCGGAATTTAGTAATAAATCAAAAACTCGACCGTATTAAAATTTGTCAGCAAAAGACAATTAACCACATATCGTTCATTTCTGTAAATAAGTAATTAACCTAGAAATAATCTTATCATCCACTCGTTGATCAAATTTACGGGCAAATAGCAATGGCGACGAAATAAGCTTTTCATAATCATCGTTTCTATAGACATATGGATTACCACGTTTCCAATCAATCAATCGCATAATAGCCCTGTAATCATCATCCGTCTGTGGGTGATATATATTTTCGAGATAAGGCGAATTTAGAAGAATGGTCTGAAGGAAAATTTCATCCGGGCAGAGTGTCTGTGAAAACATTCGTTTATATTTGGGCCAAATATTCACAACATAACGAGCAAAATCTTGAGTAATACTAAACCACTGTGCCCCTTTTCCAATAATAGTATCTGGATATTTTTTGAGCCTATTAACTCTCAAAAGGCATTCCATCAATCCTAAAATTCGATTAAAAGGACCAGCATATCTACCTAATATATTCTGCAATGGATACCAGATTGATAGCCTTTTTAAAGTTTGAGGCGTAACCGATTCTCCCGATTCTGTGAAATGAACAAATTCTTTTCCTTGATGGCAACTGAAAAAATCATCGATATAATCCATATCATGGAGAGGCAAGTCCATCCCTGACAAAAGATGGTAATAATCACAGTGCGCAGAGAGCGCTTCTTTCAGTAAAAGCAATTCACAATCAACTTGACTTATACCTCCCCATGAAACTTTTATCCTCGGCACAAAATGCAACGACGCCCTCTGCGCAACACCGCAAAAATCATCCTGATCAAAATCGTCTGATTTAGCATCAATATGAACAAAAATCGAATTACGCGAATCATCCAAAAGGGAAATGAGACTTTTTAATTGTCTCCAATTATTATACGCAATAATCAGAAAAGCATGCTTCATTAAAAGTAAACCTCATTCATAACAATAGATTCAAAAACCATATAACTAATATTAATAACACAGATGCCATTCGGAATCTTGCACATTTTCAGATTCAGGCTTCGATATGAATATTTACTTGTTTTGAATCCATCGTTATTGCGCATCAAAGCCGCTGATTGCTAGGCTCCTTCCAGCAATACGAGGCACATGTAATGGAAAGAAGTTGCCAACATAGTAAGGACAATCAAGGCAAAGCTGGGTTCTCCCTGAAACGACCAAGACTTGTCCGGCCGGACAATAACCTAATCGTCGGAAATCGCGAGACGGAGTATGGCCGAGGTACCGACGACGGCCACAGGAAGCGTGTATCCAGACGTGGCGGTGGAACCGGACGATGAGGTATGTGGCGTTCCCCCGACGGGGAGCGAACGGGAAAGCATGCACAAACGACCCGCGACTGAACCAGAGACCACCGCGAACTCGTCCGCGCGTGCGCAACAAGACGTAAATGACATCGGCGATTCCGACGTGGGGCAACAGTGACATCTATGCTCGAAATCCTAATCTTGGGAACCAGTGGCCTTAGAACTTGTACACAACTGACTTTTTCGACATTAATTGTGACCTTAGAAGTATAAATACCCACCGGAGTAAGATGACATGGTCTGCGTCCTTTTCATGATTTTCATTCACCGAGAACCCTGCGATCACAGCCCAAGGAGTGTAGACGTTTCTCAAGAAATCAAAGGAAAAAATTCCCGCGTGCTCAACCCCGAAAACAGCAGTATATCGTGGAGCCGCCTTTCATTACTCCTATCAGAACGGCCCATGTTGTCGAACGCACCCGAAAGGTTGACGGCCATACTACCATCGAGAAACGCATTCATCCATACGGCGCTTAATATAATTTAATAGTGTCTGTCCAGAAAGGCGAAAAACAATGATCGATAGTAAAACTGTTTTGCATGAGTATTTGACGGCCGATCGGCTGGTTCAGCCCAAACCCAAGAATCTTATAAAACGAGTTTTTGGTGCACGAGTTGTCCGACTTAAGACCCATCTCCGTAAAGCAGAATATTATCATAACACTAAGGGGGTATTCCACCATGTCGCTTATTATTATCACCTGTTGAGACTTAAAGCATTATCATCCAGTTTTTGTTCAGAAATCCCAATTAATGTTTTTGGAAAAGGTCTAGTTATTTGGCATCCGGAACGCATTATCGTAAATCCTCAAGCGGAGGTTGGCGATTATTGCTCTCTCTCGAGCGGGGTTGTCGTTGCACAAGCTCATAATCAGTGCCCGGTTATTGGCGACCATGTTGAACTCATGATTGACTCGAAAGTGTTGGGAGGCATTAAGATTGCTGATCATACTCGCATCGGTGCAAATGCGTTGGTCCTAAAGGACATTCCCGAACCAAATACTACATGGGTCGGTTTGCCTGCCCATAAAATTAGCGATCATGGTACAATTGAAACTCCAGCAATTCCATTCTAATATTTGCACCAATACCTTTAAGGTCTAGTGACATTGTCTGAACACGTCGTTAGCCCCATCGCCATTAATCATAGCTGAGCCCCAGTATCCTTCAACATGACATTCAAAGCTGCGGATATTCAACGAGTTCAGAGTTTTTCATTTTCGCAGTAACAGCCACTTACGGAAGGGCTTAATCCGCGCCAACAGAATACAGCAGCACAACGAAATCAAAAAGATGGTGATTGGATTAAGCGATATGATCCGTACGGAATGAGCTCCTTGCGGAATCAACTTAGACAGTACCTCATGAACCAGTGGATGCACCATATAGATCCCGAAAGCATAACCAGCCAAGCACTGCAAAGCCCTGGCAAAAGATACTGGGCAATGATGCCATACTGATGTGTGAATCATCCAGTTGGCAAAAGCAAAGGCGGCAAGCGCGATTGGGAAGAATCCAGCAGTGACAAGGAACAGTTCCTTAGTCAAACTCAGCTCCATTGAACTTAATCCCCATAGCAAAACCAGAGAGAGCAGTGCCAGCGGAATATGAACAGTATGTTTGCCACTGTTAAATAGATCTTTTTTAATTGCATAGCCCAGAAGCATGTAAAGAATGCCGAGGGCTCCACGTCCAGTGAATCCGCCTAGCGTCATTTCATAATCAGAATTGCCTCCCAACCAGTTATAGATCATCTGTATCGTTGGAAACACAAAAGTAAAAACAACGCCTACTACAATTATCATGCGAATATACTTGTCAGCATTCTGCTCAAAAGACCGTATAAAAGACGCAAGAATCGGTATGAACAGATAAATGCCAAGAAGCATCTGCATGTACCAAAAATGAATCATAAAAGGATCGCCGATCAGCAGCATTGTACGAAGTCCTTCCACAATACTGCTGACCGAAGGATCCGCTGCCAGTTTCGCAATCATCGCGATACAAGCCCATGCTTCAAAAGAGACCAGTAGTGGCAGATAATTATGTTGTAAAAATCGTTTGAGCTTGGGACCGGAATAATCCCTATCGAGCATAAGATAACCCGTAATAATCAGGAACAGCGGCACACCGATTTTAGAGAGCGAGCCAATTGCGGCAGAGGCAAAAATCCTCCACCCCCCCCCGCTAATAATCGGAACAGGCAAGCTATGAACACAAACCACAGCAACGATAGCGATAACTCGAAGAAAATCAATAGCAACGGAGCGCTGGCTATCGAAGACATTCTTCGACATCGATTTTGAATTATTCATATCTGTCACTTCTCTTCTTTCCAAGCAAAGCGACTTCTTATGAGCAGTCCCATTGCTACAGCTCAACATTTTCTCAGACTCGTGTGACAATACTTTCCGGCGTACGGCGAAAACGGCATACAGGCACAGACTCCGGGAAATTACCTACTGCGATGTACATCACGGGAAACTCATAGTCAGGCATATTCAAAAGTTCCCGGGTCTGACGATCCTGAGCCAGATTGAACATCGCGTTCAAAGGACATGCAGCTAAACCATACGCTTCCAATGCGTACAGCAGAGACATCGAGAATAGGCCGCCATCCACAAACGGCTCATTGCGTTCCCCGTAATTCATGAACGCTCTGATATCAGAAGTGACCAGCAACAATACCGGAGGCATATCATATCCATTGAACCCACCTTGAATTTTCAAGGCCGCTTTAATTTTCTCCGGATCAGTAATTTGATATATGCGAGTAGCCTGTCGATTGCACACAGACGGAGTCTTCATCGACACCTCGTACACTTTATCAAGCAATTCCTGCGAAACAGGTTTATCGGAATATTCTCGTACCGAATACCTATTTTGCGTCAATTGAACGAATCTCTTGGAAAGGTTATCAGCCTTAGCGGAAGAATTCATAATAAAAGAGCCAGCTCCTTTCGTTCAAGCATCAAGCAGATAATGCTGTTTTCTTGCGTTAAACACAGAAACGCAAAAAGCGTGGCCATCGCCAAACCCATTATTCTGAAATGGTATTAGCCACGCTTTCGTATTACAAATTGAAGAGGAGCGTATGACAAAGTAGGCGCGATTAGCTACGCCCCATCAAATTTTTGATGCGCGATACTGCCCCAGCAGGCAACACACATTTAACGATTCTCTTGCAGGAACGAATAACTCGCTTCTTTGGGGATAAGCTCACGCGACGATACAAGCGCTCAATCGGCTTCATGTGCTTCCTGAACTCACTGAAATCATTTGCCTTGACAGCCTCACGGAATGCGACGAAGCTCTCATTCTTCAATATGGTACGCATCGCGTAGGTCTTTTGACGCTGATTGCTGATACCGTCCAACGATGGCTTGACGCGCTTGGTCGGAGTCCATTCACCACGCTGTTTATGCACATACAAACGATATGCAAGCCCCTGACGGCGATGCCGGAAACCACCCGCTTGAGACTGGTACACCTCCGCGGAATCGGAATCATGCAACACAAGTTCATCCCGATGACGGTCGAATAGATCCTGGACATCCTGGTTGCGCACGACGATGACGTTGCAACCCTCACCATCGTTCACATATTTCGGAATCCACGCATCACCAAATGTCACATCTGCAGTCTCAGCAAGTACGTCATCACAGTAATCGCATGCATTGTACTTGAAATAGCCCAATCCCCAATTTGTAGTGGAGAGTTCAGCAGTACGCTTGATGACAGGCCCTTTCCCACTAGTCCGCCGGACTTCAACCGCATAATCAGAAGCAGGGCTGCCCGGGGTCTTATGCCGGAAATCCACGCGAGCAATATCATCTAGGGGAACACCGGACTCCCATGCCTCGCTCTTCGCGAAAAAGTCCGACTTCAAGTGCCCACATACCAAACCAATGCAGTACCTAATACGCTTGTTAAGCACTTCGTCCTGTCTGCGCAGCAGACGTATCGCTTTCACAAAACAGGGAATACCGATGAACAAATATTTCCCGTCATGTTCACGCACGTAGGAAAGCACTTCACTCATTTCGATGGGATAATACTTCGATTTCGCACCCGTCTTGAGCTCATCCACACTATGCGACACCTGGTACGTGTACATATGCTCCGGATCCGGACCGTCCTTAACATGAATCACCGCATCCACGAGTCCGTCCTCAAGCATTTTAGATGCAAGCCAGCTAACCATGCCTCCAGAGCTACCGCGGGAACGCCAACCATCGGCAGACACATACCCCACATATGCATTGAGCCAATAGCCGAGATACTGATCATGGTGCACGTCAGCCTGCTTAGAGAAAAGCTCACCACCAAGAACATCCTCATTAATGGAGCTAGCGAAAGGACACGCGCTGCCGACTGCATCTTCATTCACAATAGAGCCCTGTACAGAAGCTTGATAGCATCCGTCAATGTTCTTGACGATGTTGAAGGCCGGATCAAGATACGCGCATGCACCACAGCCTACACAATATGTAGCCATGTCCCCTATCGCATCTTTGTCAGGTGATTGAATCACCCGTTCAACTGTATTGTTCATTTCGTTGCCTTTCTATGAAGACGATTGACGATTTTCTCGCGTTCACCAGCGGTAAGGGACACTTTCATCGCGCCTGCTCCAAACAATATCGTATATATGATGCCCCACACCAGGAAAGTCGGAATGGAGGAGACCGGCAACGCCAAACCACCCAGCAGACATACGACAACCACCGCAAGTGCCAACAATATAGTTGGCACTTGGCGTTTCCAGAAATAGACCATATCCAGACCGATACGAGTGTGGTAGTACCAGTTCATGAATAAACCTGTGCCCAGCGCGATACTCGCCACATAACCGATAGCCGTGGCCCAATAGCCAAGAGACGGTATCAGCAGCACGCTGATCACGATATCAATCACGGACGTAAGAACATAGATCAGACTACGAGTCTTGTGGCGGTTCTTCGCACGCTGAATTTCAATGCCTGTATTCTGGGTGAGCGGAATCATCACCGGCAAGACCATAATCAGGCACAGCCAATACGCGTCCGCATTCGCGTCGCCTGCCCAGATATGCACAAAATATCGTCCGAGCACAATAAATCCGCCGAACAGGTACCAGAAGATGACCATCTGATAACGACCCACACGTGTCATCAACTGGGTCAGAACTATATTGTCATCTGATTCCGCAACTATACGGTTAATTTGGGGGGTGAACACATTCGACATAGTTGTCGACATAGAGAAGAAAATGTTCCTGATTTGTAAGGCGATAGCAAACACCGCGACCGCCGTTGAACTAGCCATTGCGCCCAACAGGAAATTAGGGATGTTATTGTTGACCAAATCGAAAATCTGATTCAGGAAAATCCAAAAACTGAAAATTGCCACAGCTTTGAATAGAGACCATTCCAGACCGTGGAATGTAAATCGCATGTTCAACTTGCGCATGGCAAAAGCGATATTCCATACGAGAAGTATGGTCGAAATCGTCAACTGGGCGCATGCCACACCGACCGCACCCATACCGAGCCACAGAAGCAATACCGCAAGGAACGGTTGCGCCAATGCAGTGAACAACTGACGTGACTGCTGAAACACAAACCGCTCATGTGCCACAATGTATGAGTCGAACGGTGTGGACAACATTGTCACAGCAATGTTCACACCCATAATCATCAACAATGCGCGAGCCAAATTGATTTCCTGAGCCGTCAAACCGCCAGAGAACAATGCATGCACATTCAAAACCATTGCTCCACAGCCGACTAGGCACAACACAGCGACAGCGAGATATACAAGCAGGAACATACCATTTAATCGACGCACTCCTGAGTCAGCGTCCGAACAGCCTGCAGCACGCTCACGCATGTAGAAACGCACGTAGCTGCCGTAAAAACCTGCGGATAAAAGTGTTAGCGCAAATACTACGCTATTGGTCATTTGGAATACGCCGTAATCGCCTTGCCCTAAAAAATGCAATAGCAAAGGCACATAAATTAAATTGACTAGGTTTTTCACCAAGATATTCGCATAACCGAGTAGCGCACCGGCCTTCTTCTGACTCGCCATATAAGCTAATTACTCCTTCATGGCTTTGTCAAGCCAATCTCGGGATTCTCTGCGATGCTGTTCCAGCAGCCGGTCGACCTTCGCATAGTCAATCTCAGGAGCAAGACCAGAATCCATCATCACGGAATCCAAATCAAACAAGCGGAACAGAGTCTCCATACGCGAATTCATGCTCGACTTGCCTGTCATGCCAGCACGGTTGAACACCGTGAACTGCGTATGGAACAGTATCGAGAAACAGCATGCGTGATATGAATCTGTGAACACGTATTGTGCCTTAGAAAACAGTTCCACAAAATCCTGCGGACCGGCAACATAGGTCTCTTTGTCACGCAAATCAAGAATACGACGCACACGACATCCATGCGCCTTCGCATATGCTTGGATGTCACGCTCCTGCTCGTCCGATGGACGGCCAAGAAAATACGTAAGCACATACTCATCATCATCAGGTACAAAACCTTCAAAGATTTCTATCCACTTGTTTGAGGTAAGCATAAGCGTGGGATCTAGTACAACTGCCGCATTCAGGCCAGTCATCTCTCCGACTAACGCCATGCCACGATCCTCACGTACTGATATCGCCTTTAAACGCGGAAGATACTTTTGAAAAATAGGTATCGAGGTCTGATCAACCTCAGAAAGGCCGAAGCTTGCAGCATAACTAATAACAGGTTGCTTCGAAAAAGCAAAGGAGCCAAGACGACAGGCTAATTCCTTTTTATCAATCCACCGATCATTCCATACTTGATCGGAGCCAATCACTATGCACCTAAGACTTTCATCCGCAGCACTCTTCAATCCTTTATAGGCAGTCAAAGAGAACAAATCATCAGGTGAATATTTTTTTGTAAAAAAAACACCTTTTTTCTTTCTATAAACCTCAAGTCTTTTGCTTTCAGAGAATAATGCAAAAAACATAAAAGATACTTTTTTAAAGAATCTAATTGGAGGTCTAAAATAATAGTCAAAAAAGTTTGATCGTTTTGTGTCCATATATACGGTCGTACATTTTTCATTACCACCAAGCAATTGATTCAAAGCATAATTCTGCAGCCTATTACCGTAATTAGCATAATCATTAATGGTAATTATACCAACAAGCATTTTCGATTTGCTCATTCAAACCTCTCCTTTTGTTTCAAACTAAATCTTTTTAAAATACATTCATAAAACATGATAATAAAAAAGTGTCGTTTTATAGCCAAATTAAAAGCATAACTATGTTTCTCTTTCTTTAAATTAAGATAATAGTTCTTATTCCAATTAGGAAAATGCTTTTTAACCCACTTCCTCAGCATGTAAACCTGAGCTAATCCAGCAAAACCAAACTTAAGTTGCGCACAAGTTTCATAAAACAATAGATGATTAACTGCTTGCCACTCAATCTCTTCATGAAAAGTATTCAAATCCTCCGGAGACAAAGTATTAATAATATACTCGAAAGACTCAACAATAGACATACGACCAATCGGATTAAGTGAATGCATGACACTTGAGTTCTGCTGCCGATATTGGTAAACCAATCCATCAAAAACAGAAATCTTTTTGGCGCGAATTATAAGAGGTAAAACAGACGCAAGATCCTCTCCAATGTACATTTGCGATGGCACAAACAAGCCTTGAGACATCAAAAAATCTTTACGAAAAAATTGAATCCACAATTCAGCGCAATTGCGAATATATTCACGCTTACTATATTGATACAAAACAGGACCAATATATTTTTCAGTCGAATTCCCAGTTTCATCAATTTGCACACCACTAAACAAAATAATATCATCATTTTTGAATTTGAGTTGTGATATAAGGTCGATAAAACTTCCCCATATTATTTTGTCATCACTATCTAAAAAACCAATATATTTCCCATTCGCCTGCTTAATTCCACACATTCGTGCAGCGTTTTGTCCGCGATTTCTTTGATGTAGCACCTTTGCAGACACTGAGAAATGAAGAGAATCAAGATAGGAAGCAGTCTTTTCGTCAGACCCGTCATCAACGACTATAAGTTCAATTTCGGGGCAGTCATTCTCAATAAATGGTCTGAAGCATTCATCAAGATAAACTGAAGAGGTGTTCCAAACTGGAACAATTATTGAAAGAAGAGGAATTTTCATCGTATATCGTCTCCCTTAACGCCACATTGGAACATAAGGTATCAGTTCACAATATCCTTTATAAAAATAATGAAAAACAAAGATTATTAAATAATATAAATATAGAACGAATAATACATTCTTTTCATTAAAATTCATATTCAAAATACGTATATCACGATTTTGCCTTGCTGACAAAGCAAGTGAGCAAAAAATCAGCATATACAATCCAAACCTACTGGTGTCTTTTCCCATAGAGGTAGTAATCAAGCCAAGCAAAGCAATTGTAGATATGATTATATTCCATTTTGACTGCATATCTATTTTTTTCAATAAAATATAAATCACTGGCAATGAGATAAAAAGATTTTTTACTACAAGAAGAGCATTTAAACTCACACCACTAAAATAGTCAGCATAATATTGATTATTTAAAAATTTAAGTACAAATCGACCAATAAGATTAGGATTCAATGTAAATAGCAACGATATTACAATCAAAACTATGGACATTTTAAGTAAAAAACGATTTGTAGTATTATTTAACTTGTAAATAATAATTATAGCATAGATAATAAACCCAATAATGGCAGAAACATGAAAAAGAGAAGCAATATAAATCAAAATAATAGGGGAAATCTTTTTTCCACGAATCACAAGATCTAGAGCAAGAAAAGTAATCGATAACGCCATTGTTTGTCGACAAATATTAAAAGCTTGTACATAAATTACTGACATGTAAAAAAAGCATGCTATTCCTGCATTTATGTTAGGTCTCTCAAAAAAAAGAACTAGATAAAAGCAAAAAAGAGTAATAAATGCAATCAAAAAATAAAAAAAACATATTGGAAAATGAGCATTTCTACAAAAAAGCATTAGCCATAAAAAACCCGATTCGATTTTATTATCTCGTCTCCAATTACTTAATCCATAATTATACATAGTATAGTATTGCAAGCTGTCAGTTCCAGTGGTTCCACGTAAAGCCAAGGGCAAACTATAGATTACAGATAAAGCAGTAATTCCAAAAAATTGAAATTGTTTGCTATTGATCTTAAATATACAATAAACAAGAAAGGTCGAGCTAAACAAGATTGATGTATAGAACAAATAAGACAAAGTATGACTCATTTAAACCTACTCTATGTGTGTAATCCAACCATCTTAAAAGCGACGCTCGATTAGAAACTTATCATTCACTATACTGTAAATAAATTTTACGCAAGAAAGTCGCATCTTCATATATATCAAAACCCTTTGCTCTAGCCTGGATTTGAGCATTTTGACTATTTATTAAACGATTCATGTTTTTCTCTCTATAAGCATATATACTTTTAGCCCATTCAAGCGCAGAATGTCTCAGAGATTCACGATGCACCAGAGACGTAATGACACATTCATTAGTTATGGAATCGGACATAACAATTGGCAGACCATTTAATTGCCACTCAAGGACAACATTAGGAAGCCCTTCATAAAGAGAAGGGAAAACCATGCAATCAAATGCATTCAACAACTGAGGAACGTCTAATCTATGTCCTAGGAAGGAAACATAATCTGATAAACCATATTCACTAACAAGCTGCTTGATCTGATTAATGAGTTCACCATCTCCAACCAAACACAAACGGTACCTAGGATCCATTTTTGATATTTCATTAAATATTTTAATAAGCATTTTATGATTTTTTTGTTCATTAAAAAGCCCAACATGCCCGATAATGATATCATTTTTACTGAAGCCAAGCTCCTGTCTTTTCTTCATGCGCATTGTCTCAGAGAAGGCATAATCATTGATATTCTTACCATTAGGTATGACGGTGAAATTACGTTTGCCAAATAACCACCTGCCAGCATCTTTACCACAGGCAAAATAATCTGTAGCAGAAAAATAGAGTAGAGGTCTTAAAATTTTATCAAGAAAAGGATGTGTACATTTTGTATTATGTGAATGTGCTACACGCATTTTCACTCCTGCGCATTTTGCTTCGAACAGTTCAAATGCCATAGTTGCACTATTCCCACACACATGTACGACGTCATATTTCTGATCCATCAGCAGGGAATGAAAACTCTTCATATATGCAAAAATATTCGTTTTCCTATTCGGCAACTGACGAACTTGAATGCCTAATTCACTTATCTGATTGATGAGTCCTTGATCGCAACCGTCAAAAGCAATAGTAGAAATATCAAACCCTTTTAAATTCATGGCTGCATAGGTTGCCTTTAACCATGCTGTAATTCCATCATTCATAATTCCGTTCGTACTTAATACAAGAATTTTCATTTTAAAGCACCTAACATAATTCTAAATATTATAAGCATGTAGCTTATTGAAAAAACATCTTTATATGATACACATCATCGAATTAAAAAATGCACTATTGTAAACTTCCATATCCTTAGCGTTTACCGTTTGCGGTCTTTCAGATGAAGAACCTTACAAATTAAATCTTTATCTACTGACTCTGAAAATTTACGTGCAAATAAATTCTTAGACTTTTCTATCAATTCGTAGTCTTCTAATCTAAATGCGTAAGGACTCCCATTTTTGTCGTGTCCAATCTATAAATCGAACATTCCCCTTCATCTCAACTTTAAGAAATGCATGCCTCATTGCTACCTACTCAAAAACAAAGAATCAACAATTTTCATGAGTTCTTCATTGAAATGCTTATTATTGTTTTGTAATCCACAATTTCGCATAGAGCCAATAATTTCCGTATAACGTTGTATGACATCACCTAAGCGAGTTATATCATACACAGGAATAATATTCCCCATACGATCAGCCACGGCCTTTGTAAAATCAACCTGATGGTTATTTACATGCTCATCAAATTGTAGCTGCCGAGGAACCACAATCGGAATCTTCCCAATTTGCAACGGCATAATAAAACTAGCTGGCCCACCATGTGTAATTACGATGCGTGCCTCAGATACCTTTTCTTTCATCTGAGCATATGGAAGAAGCCTATGCCACTCACAATACCTAGGCTCATACGTACTGAAACCAGTCTGCATAACCACATCTTCATCGATTGCGCCCGAACCCTTCAACTGATCCACAGCTTTAATCAATCTATTAAAAGATTGCTCATGAGTTCCCACTGTTACGAAAATCATCGCTTGACCACCTTGTCTTAAAAGATGCTTCCCAGATTAATTGCCTTAGGATAGACCTTCTTCATCTCTTCCCATTGCACAATGAATTTGTCAACAATTGGATATACGAGCCTACCTGTCATAGTTGGCTTATCGATTCTATCAAAAACTTCAATATAAATAAGCTTTGCCCCGAACAATTTTCCAATATAAAAGAAAGGAACAGCGACCGCAGCACCACTGGAAATAATTAAATCGGGTTTTTCTTTACGCAGCACTTTCCAAGCAACAAAAGTATTACGAATTAGATTTTTAAGATTCCTGTTTGTAGGATAATAGCAAGGATAAAATCGCTCTCCTTCAAGCACACTTCTTGCATCCTCTTTATCAAAAGTGACCCAAAAGCGATTTTTATCTTTCCAGAAAGGCTCGAGCATATGCAAATGAGCTAAATGTCCGCCGCTGGACCCCACCAAACAAACTTTCAATGAATCGATTTTATTGGAAAAGTTAAGCGTGCTAATATCCTGCTCATTGCGGGTACTACTCATCGCGTTTGAAGATCCTTTTACGTGGCACATAATTTACACTAAATATAATTTCACCTTTCATAGACAGAACGTTTCATGCCTATAAGCCCCTATAAAAATAGAAATGACTCAATTGTCCCAATCGCTTTAGGGAATACGCCCGTGATATGAATCTCGTCTAAAAAATTATCAGGAATCAGGGAAAATCAGTAAATAGTTTGTCAAGTCTATTATCAATCACGACTATCAGCTTCTATGAGCTACCAGCAAAAACAAAGCTGATATTAGCCGCAAGCGACCGTGACCCTCTTCTTTCCCAATTAGAGAGCCTGTCACTGTTGTCTTCTACGACTTCCTTCCCACAGCTAAATCATATGTAATCCAACTCTCTTAGTCTTGGACAAATATCGCAATCTACTTATCAAGTATGTTCTTACTGATATCAGTCATGTTGTATGGCTTCTGTTTGCAATGTTTTTCGCATTCAGGGAGGGCGGTCCCAACATATCGTCGGGACCGCCCTCCCTGAATGCGAATCATAAATGGGTGGATTATGTTACTGCTTGGCTGTGGCCACGCAGTTCGGGGTGACGTCGGTCACGGCCTGGCCGCCCGACACCGCCGCGGACTCGCCCTTCACGTCGTACAGCTTCCCGCCGTTGTCATCGGTCGCGGAGCCGTACGAGAACGACAGGCCGGTCTTCACGGAGCCCGCGGAGGGCACCGTGGCCTTCCACCAGCCGCCGCAAGCCTCCGTCATCTCCGTGCCGCCGGTGGAGTCCGGATTGCCGTACACGCGCCACTGCACGCGCACGCGCGACTGCTCGGAGGACGGACGGTACCACACCGTCGCGGACTTCCTCGGCTGCTCCTTCGACCTGAACGCCCACCGCTGGCTTCCGCCGTCATGGGACGTCCACAGCTGCACGTTCGCGCCGTCCTTCGTGGACCAGCCCGCCAGATCCAGGACCAGGGAACCGGACATCGCGGACACCAGCTTGTACGCCGAACCGTCCCTGACCGCGACCCACTTCTGGTTGCGGCCTCCGTGGGACGTCCACACGTCCGCGTTCGCGCCGTCCCTCGTGGACCAGCCCTTGACCTCCAGGTCCTTGCCGGAGTTCACGTTCTCGAGCGTCACGTAGCCCTTCGAGTCGTGCGACACCTTCCACTTCTGGTTCGCGCCGCCGTGGGACGTCCACACGTCCACGTTCGCGCCGTCCTTCTTGGACCAGCCGGCGACCTCCAGGACCAGGCCGTCCTTCAACGCGGTCGACACCGTGTACGTGCCGTCCTCCAGATCCGACGCGTGGGCCTTCGCCAACGCGTCCAGCTCGGCGTACGGATCCTGCGCCTCGACCGTGACCTCGACGGACGCGCTCACGCCGCCGGCGGTCGCGGTGACCGTGGCCTTGCCGGCCTTCGAGCCGGCCGTGACCACGCCCGTGCCCATCACGTTCGCGACGCTCGAGTCCGAGCTCGTCCACGTGACCTTGCGGTCCGTCGCGTTGTCGGGCTTGACCGTCGCGGTCAGCTGCACGCTCGCCCCGGACTTCAGCGAGAGCTTGCCGTCCGAAACGCCATCACCAGAGACCGACACGGACGTGACCGGGATGGTGGTCTCGCACTCGACCGCGAAGGCCGGCAAGGCCACGGTCACGGCCGCCGTTGTAGTCCAGGCCCGGCTGGCGGGATCCCGGATACTGCTGGCTGCCGCCGTCGTTGAAGATCACCTTCGCGCCCTTGGCGAGGCTGTCCGGGACCTCGTACTTGTACAGGTCGGTCTGCTGGCAGCCGTCGGTCGCGCTCGGGGCGGTCATCTCCACGCCCGGCCAGGCCGCGTTGTTCGCCGCGGTAGCGCCGTCGCCGGTGTACACGTACGCGTAGATCTTGCCCCAGCCCGAGGGCTTCGAAGCGTAGACGGTGTTCTTCGCGACCGGGTCCGGCGGAAGCTCACCGGTCACGGTCACGGTGATCGACGAGGTCTTGGTCCCGGACTTCGCGGTGATCGTGGCCTTGCCGGCCTTCCTCGGGGTGACCACGCCCTTCGGGCTGACGGTCGCCACGTCCTTGTCGGACGAGCTCCAGCTCACGGACGCGCCCTTCGGATCGGTCGTGGCTGTCAACTGCTTCGTGGCCACGCCATCGGACAGATCCACGGAGTAGTCGCCCTGATCAATCTTCACGGACTTGGTCGGGATGACCACGCAATTGCGGGCCTCCCAGGCGCCGGACGAAGTGTTGCCGTCCCAAGCGTAATTGCCGTCGATCTTGAGGCCAGCGGCATCTACGCCTTCGGTGGTGTCGGCAGGGTACTTCTGGGTATTCGTGGCATTGCCATCGTTGAAGATGATGCGAGTATTGCTTCCCTCGAGATCGTCGGGAATCTCATACTTGTACTCGTCATCCTTGCCGCAAGTGTCTCCCGAAGCGACCTGTGTCATCGGCTCGCCCGGCCACTTCGCGTTTTCCTTCAAAGTGGTGGCGCTCGAATCGTCTACATACACATAGGCGTACAGGTTGCTCCACGCACTCGGCTTCTTCGCATAAGCCGTGCTGGTGGCGGCCGGATCCTTCTTCGTGTACTTGTATGTTGCGGAGACCGTTTGGCCATCCGCATCCTTGCCCTGCAGCTTCACGGTGATGGTGTCACCGATCGCCGTGGAAGCGCCGATGGTGATGGTGTCGCCATCCTGATACGAGCCGGACTTGCCCTCCGAAGTGGTGTAGGTGGCATCGGTGACGTTGTTCGCATTCAGGGTAACGGTAGTGGTGTCCGTCTTGAACGAGCTGTCGCCCGGGGTTGCGGAGACCGAACCGGAATTGTCGGTGAAGAACACACTGATCTTGCCGCCGGGAGCAGAGCCGGAAGTAATCTTGCCGCCGGAAACGGTGATGGTACCGCCGGAGACCTGGTCCTTGTAGGTGCCGTCGTCAAGGTTGGTGGCAGTGCCGGACAGCTCTTGCGTATCACCCATGTTGGTGATGGTCACGCCGTCGTTCTTGAAGTTGCCGTCCTTGATGTAGCGTTCCACCATGAGGCAGGAATTCGCGCCGCAGTTGCGCAGATACTCCGAAGCCTTGTTGTTGTTCATAGTATTGCGGAAGTGGTTCACCGCCACAACCTGCGCATCCTTCCAAGAATCCGCACCGGCATCGCCGAGTTTGCTCTCCTCGGAGAACTGTGGCTGGCTGCCGCCGGAACCGACCGGGCGGTCGAAGTACAGCGGCATGGTCTGGGAGCGGGAACCGATGACGCCCCAGCCCATGGTCATCTGCCACTCGCTCATGCCGGTGGATTCCCTATCGCTATTGGAATAGTTATCATGCGATTCCACCCAAGAGACAAGATTGCTCGGGCTGGCGGAGTTGCTCCAATCGGACAGGGTGCCGGCGTTCAGGTTCTTCGAATTCAGGGCTCCGCGCAGCTTGCTGCCGTAGGAGGATGCGGTGACGCCGCCGCCGTTCTTGCTGTGGCTGGAGAACAGCTTTGCATAGTCGCTATCGCGGGAGATGGAATCCTGCAACACTTCGCCGTATTGGAACTGCGCGCCATTGTTAAGAATGATGTTCCAATACTGGGAGCCGTTATACTCGTCCGGCAGTTCGATGTGCTTGGCCGCATCGAAACGGAACCCGTCCACACCGTCGTTGACCGCTTGCACGAGGAAATCGTGCATCATGTTGGCGGTTTCGGTGTTCTCAGTGTTGATGTCATACAGGCCGAGCAGCTTGCAGTGGGTCACCTGATAGCGGTTGTTCCAATCCTGCACATCACCGTCATTGCAGTCGTGGTGGTAGTACTCGGACTTCTTCCAACGATCGGCGATGGCGCCCCAAGTCGCGGTCATATGGTTGGCTACCACATCGACGATGATACGCACGCCGTACTTGTGAGCCGTGTTGCACAGGCTCTTCAGATCATCTTCGGTACCCATCACCCAGTTGCCGATGGTGGTGTCGGTCGGCTGATACACGTAGTACCAGTTCTCGGTGAAGATCATGCCCTTGCCGCCGTTATGAATAGCGGAAATCGGCTCGGTCTGCACGGAGGTGTAACCCGCTTCGGCAATAGCGGGGATGTTTTCCTCAATGGTTTTGAAGCTCCACTCCCATGCATGCAGGGTGGCGCCCTCGCTCATTTGCTGCGCCAGTCCGTAATGCTTGCGCGCCTGTTCGAACGTGGTGTTTTCAACGGTGTCGGCGTAGCTGTCGCGATCGGTGCTGGCCTGTGCTGCGGTGCTGGCGATTGCCAGTCCGCCGAAGGCGGTCGCCGCGGCGGTAATGCCGACCACCACTTTCTTGCTAATCTTCAGCCCCAGCCTATGCCAGGTCGGTGCGGGTTTCCGATGTTTCATGACTCCTTTGTTCCTTACTGACGGCCCCTTATGACGGGGGTTTATCTTCCCTGATAACGTTTGCTCTCTTGCGAACGTATGCCGTATATTCTATACCTTTTGCAGAGCACCAAAGTATGAAAAATGGCGGAATGTCAATGAAAATCGTTGCTGCAAACAACAATGGATGTTGCAAAAATTTGCTGTCAGCTTTGCAGGGGTTACCCCGATCGAATGGCAATTTGTGGAGGTGGAATGCGTAACGATTGCAAGTTGTGGCGTGAAGGAGCGTTGAAAAGGAGTTTGCAAAAATTTTCAGTGTATGCAAACGTGAGCTCGGGGTTATTGGGTAAAGTTTGTATGAAATATATACATAAAACGTTTTCTTTTTTCGGAAAATTTACGCATGACATCGTATGGGGTGGAGGTGGATGGGTCGTTGTAAAATCGGGGGTATGGTTGAAGAGACGTTTATTCCCAAGAACATTATCGTGACCGGTGGTTGTGGTTTCATCGGGTCGAATTTCGTGCATTACGTGGTTGACCATCATCCGGACGTGCATGTGACCGTGCTGGACAAGCTCACGTACGCGGGCAATCCGGAGAACATCGCGGGCCTTCCCGAGGACCGTGTGGAACTGGTCGTGGGCGATATCTGCGATGCGGATCTGCTGGACCGGATCGTGCCGGGGCATGACGCGATCGTGCATTACGCGGCCGAGTCGCATAACGATAATTCCATCGCGGATCCGGAACCGTTTTTGAGGACAAATGTGGAGGGCACGTTCCGTCTGCTCGAGGCGGTCAGGAAGTACGACATCCGCTACCATCACGTGAGCACGGACGAGGTGTACGGGGATCTCGCGTTGGATGATCCGGCCAGGTTCACGGAGCATACGCCGTACCATCCGTCCAGCCCGTACAGCTCCACCAAGGCCGCGAGCGACATGCTGGTGCGCGCGTGGACGCGCACGTACGGGATCCGCGCGACGATTTCGAACTGCAGCAATAATTACGGGCCTTTCCAGCATGTGGAGAAGTTCATCCCGCGTCAGATCACGAACATCCTGGATGGTCAGCGTCCGAAGCTGTACGGCAAGGGGTTGAACGTGCGTGACTGGATCCATACCGAGGACCATTCCAGCGGCGTGTGGACGATTCTGACGAAGGGTCGTGTCGGCGAGACGTATCTGATCGGCGCGGATGGTGAGAGGAATAACATCACCGTGCTTCGCATGATTTTGAGGATGATGGGGCAGGCGGAGGATACGTTCGATTGGGTGAAGGATCGTCCGGGCCATGACCGTCGGTACGCGATCGATTCGACCAAGCTGCGCACCGAGCTGGGTTGGACTCCGAAGCACACCGACTTCGAGTCGGGCCTCGCGCAGACGATCGAATGGTACACCGAGAACCGTGCGTGGTGGGAGCCGGCGAAGGCCGCGACCGAAGCCCGGTACAAGCGTCAGGGCCAGTGACCGCTTGGCGTCGCGCGTGGATGTCTGGGGTTCGTGTCCCTTATCATCCATGCATGCCACGTGGTATGGGCAATAGCTTCTAGGGGTTGGAGGACGGTGCTGTGTACACGTATCTCGTGAACGCGCACCGGACTTGGAGCAGAAGAAGGCGCACACGTTCGTGAACCTCACCGATCCGGAGTTGCATATTGATTGGCCGATCCCGTTGGAGGATTTGGATGAGCTGGGTGATTGGTGAGGAGCATAAATTCGTGAAGAATATCCGATGATCTACTATCCGCTGAGTGTGCTGATGATGGCCGGGATCCGTGACATCCTGATCATCAGCACGCCGAAGGACCTGCCGAACTTCCAGCGGCTTCTGGGTGATGGTTCGCATTACGGGGTGCGGTTCTCGTATAAGGTGCAGCCGGCTCCGGATGGTCTCGCGCAGGCGTTCCTGTTGGGTGAGGAGTTCATCGCGGGCGAGCCGTGCGCGCTGGTGTTGGGCGACAACATCTTCTACGGCAACGGCCTGGGCGCGACTCTGCGTGGCGCGGCGTGCTGATGATCAGGATGTCACGGATCCCGGCGGGGGCGCGAGCGTGTTCGGCTATTATGTCGACGATCCGGAGCGGTATGGCGTGGTCGAGTTCGACGAGGATAGGAAGGCCGTGTCGATCGAGGAGAAGCCGGCCCATCCGAAGTCGCATTACGCGGTGACCGGCCTGTATTTCTACGACGAGCACGTGGTCGAGTACGCGAAGCGGGTGAAGCCGAGCCCGCGTGGGATC
>OCLC01000213.1_pt1 | contig 26671 bp, 17 predicted proteins | sample 1502911 | NCBI WGS metagenome assembly OCLC01 (sample SAMN03418284, study PRJEB22391) | human gut metagenome | biome: human-gut; feature: organic feature; material: feces | host: Homo sapiens | place: Italy | collected 2013-04 | reverse complement strand
CTGGAAGCCAGCCGCCTATGCTGCTGAAAAATAGTGCCCATACTGTGGACGCCAACTTGCAGAAACACATACGTGCTGCATCCGAAACCGCTGGTCGTGGAAAATGACGTGGTCAAGCTGCCGATCTACATGGCGGGACTGCTGTAGAAGGCTTCATGCAGACAGCGCTTTTTGGTGCACTACCAGCGAATGACGCCCAACACTTGCGCGCGCATATGTTGTCCACCTTGAACACATCTGTTTGCTGCCCGTCACCCAGTTAACCTTCCAGCCACCTTTCAGACATCCGCTAGATACTCGTTCGTCCACAGCTGAACACTAAAATGTACCCGGTTTAATTGTACAGAGCCTCCAATTATAAGGGGGCCATCTTTTTGAAGGATGCGACGATGCCTATTTTCTCGCCCGACCGTCACGCTTGTGCGCCTTCATACGCAAAACTTACTAAGCAGCCGATTACGGGCGGAACGTATCGTCCTCTTGCGAATGACAAAGACAGCAACGATTGCGCTCCATCCGCCCTTTCAGGTCACCATGGTTCAAAGCTGTATACGCAGGAATCAGCAATTCACGCCACCTCCGATAACGCAAGCGTTTTCATTCCCAAAGTCGTCGATGCTCTCCATCTGCCAAAAACAGCTGACGACGAGTCCATTGACGAAGCCATTAACGAAGCTGCGAACGACAATACCTATTCAGCCCCCCCATCTGCTGAAATTCAACTCGCGCAAGCTAACGAGCATCCTCTGATGCAAGCTATCGAGGTCTGCAAACAATCCGTACACACTACGACAAAAGCACTCTCCACCGCAGGACATGCAGTTGCAAAAGCTGCCAAAACCACCGGCCACGCCATCCATACCGCCGCCACAGCGGTAAAGACCGCATGGCAAACTTTCACCAACTTCAAAGCTATTCAACCCATCATCAAGTTCTTCCAGAAGGCGCACGGCCTGTGGAAAAAACGTATGAGGTTCTCCTATGCGTTCTACACCATTGTCTTCACCTTATTGACTTCTGCCGAAGTCATTTTTCTTCAGTGGGGCATGTATACCGAACCAACATACGATAAAAGCGACGAAGTTGATCAGACAACTAAAATCCTGAACAGTGTCGCAGGGCAAGTCACCAAATTCGTCAGCCAGATTTGGCTTGAACAAAAGTATCAGTTTCTCCTTAATTTCATTGGCATAGGGCTTATTTACCTTGCATTAGTTTTTGTATTAAATCGCTTTTGGATAGCGACCGTTATTTTCGGTGCCGCTATGACTGCCTACGGCGTAGCGAACAGCATCAAGACGGGACTTCGTAACGAACCTATTCTCCCTTCAGATCTTAGCTTTGTATCAAATGGCAATGGCGGGAACCTCCTTTCTTTCATACCGAAAGACCAGCAAGCTCTCGTTAATGGAGCAATCACCGTATTAATCTGGTTCTCCTGTGCCTGTCTTCTTCTTTTCGTTCTTGATGGAAGACGCTGCTTTATTCACTGCTCTTGGAAACACCCCTCTTCGAATGCTAAAAATATAATTGGGACATCATCTCGCGCACTTGCTGCAATTCTCAGCATCGTTCTTCTGGTTTCCTACACATGGAATCTCAATATTCCTGGAGCTTGGTCCTATACTCTGGCAACCAACTTAGGATACAAGCCCGTCCCGTGGAATACCTATGAAGATGCCAAATCAAACGGCCCAGCCACTACATTTCAAAGTCTCGTAAGAGTTAAGGCAATGGATAAGCCGAGCGGGTACAGTAAAAAAACTATGGAAGAGATAGCCGCTCGCTATACTAAAGAAGCAAATAAAATTAATACATCACGGGCAAACATCCTCACAGATAGCACTGTGATTCTCATTTTATCCGAGTCTTTTTCCGATCCCCTGCGTGTTCCTGGCATCTCCTTCGATATCGATCCGATGCCTAACATTCGAACTTTGAAAGATGTCACCACCTCAGGACTTATGCTATCGCCAGGCTATGGTGGCGGCACAGCTAACATCGAGTACCAGTCTCTAACTGGAATGAATCTCGCTAATTTTAACGATCAGCTTATTTCTCCTTATCAACAACTTGTGCCCAGTCAAAAAAACGTATACACCTTCAATCAAATTTGGAATGATGCATGCCAGGCGCAATGCTCATACGCTTTTCATCCCTATTTGAAGAATTTTTATCTTCGAGATTCGAATTATAAAAAATTCGGTTTCAAATACTTCCGTACAATCGACAGCGAACCGGCGTTGAAATATCAGGATCACATTGACGCTGGCTATGTCAGCGACGCATCGGCATATCAAAATGTGATCGACCAGCTTAATCAATCTGACGGAGAATCCCAGTTTATTCAGTTGGTAACCATGCAAAACCATTTGCCATACGGGGACTACTATACCAATAATGAATTCAAAGAGGCAGATACTTCAACAGGTCTCGATGAAAACGAAAAAGTTCAGATTGATACCTATGCAAAAGGCATCAGTTATACCGATCAGGCCACGGCCGCATTCCTCGATCAACTAAATATGATAGAACAGCCAATTACTGTCATTTTCTACGGAGACCATCTTCCCGGCATCTACACATCAGAAGCAAAGTACAAAGAAAATCAACTCACTTTACACGAAAGCGATTATTTCATATGGTCCAACTCTTCTTCTTCGAGCGCTGGTTCAAAGCTATCGCCCGAAGAAAGCGATTACTCGTCTTCGAACTTCTTTATGGCTAGCGCAGCAGAACACATGGATGCGAAAGTCACGCCTTTCCTAGCTCTGCTTACAGAAGTACATCAATCTGTACCAGCAGTCGGCAGATTCGCCTCGACCGATGCCGACTGGGGTACTGGGTCAACTAGCTATCTGGATTCTTCTGGACAGTTAATAAAAAAGAAGAATCTATCATCAGAAGCAAAACATCTACTGGAGGATTATCGTCTGGTCCAGTATGACCAGACCGCAGGAAAAGGATATCTCAGCGAAAACTGGTTTAATCGAGTGCCATAAAAAGGAAACGGCAGCCAGGATGCTCTGGAGGAAAAACAAGAACGTATACTAATGTTATGTCTGCACTAGAAGAAAACCAAGAATGGGAAGCAGTTAATAGAATTGTTTTCCCAACTACAGACGCGGAAAGTACGCTTCCTCTCTACGTTGTCAATTGGACACCGTCGCACCCAGATCCAGCTCTATTTGATGCCCGAGAATCTCTGGAAAAAGTCGCTTTCTCAAGTTTAAGTAAACGACAGCTCTCGGGGACTCTCAGGAATGGGATCTTTTCAGCACAAGAAGCAAGTAAAACAGAGCTTCCCGCGGGATCAGTTTTAATTAAGTCTCGAACTTCAATTGAGTTGTCGGCAGGTCAGCACATCTCATTGTGCACTTTCTTTAACGCATTTCCGGCAAGTTACTGGCAACGCTGGACCAAAGTTACCAATGTACGTTTTATTGCGAAAGTTGGCGGCGTCGGACGTATCGTCGTCATGAAATCATCAGCCCGAGGAATCCCCTCTACTGTTACCACAATTCCTGTGGCACAAGAAGATGAATTCGTCGAAGCCGACATTAGCTTATCTGGCTTCATGGATGGCGGATTCATTTGGGCTGATATGGAATCTGCTTCGAATGACTCTTTGACCGTTACCGACGCCCAATGGCAGGTCCCCACCCAAGAAAGGCGCGCCCCTCACAACTCGTCTCTTTCAATTGCGATCACCACATTCAATAGACCGTCATACTGTTTGAATCAACTTCAAACCATTGCCGCCGAAAAAAACTTACGAGATCATTTAGATACAATTTATTGCGTCGATCAAGGAACAGATCGAGTACAAGATCAACCCGATTTTCAGCAAACGAGAGAACTCCTAGGGCAACAACTAACATATATCCTGCAAGACAATTTAGGCGGATCTGGCGGTTTCTCACGAGGGATGTATGAAACAGTCAGGGCCCAGAAAAGTGCATATGTTTTACTTCTTGATGATGACGCAATCACCGAACCTGAAGCCATATTAAGAGCCCTTCAGTTTTCCGATTACGCTACCAGACCAGTTCTCGTTGGTGGTGGAATGCTGCATCTGGACAATAGAACTGTACTGTACTCTTCCGGCGAGCGCTTTGACGCAAGCTCTGCAATGCCAGCACCAGCCACCGGCACACATTACAATCATGATTTTGCTGTAAATCCGCTAAGGGATACTCCTGAACTGCATAAGAGAATCAATCCTGACTTCAACGGCTGGTGGCTATGCCTCATCCCCACGGAAGTCTTGAAGAAAATTGGTCTTTCCATGCCGGTTTTCATTAAATATGACGATGTGGAATTCGGCTTGCGTGCCAAAGAAAACAACATTCCGACTATATGTCTTCCCGGTGTCGCCGTATGGCACCAAGCATGGCATGATAAGGATATTTCCAGAACTTGGGAGGAGTATTTCGCTCAAAGGAATCGTTGGCTCTGCACTCTTATGCATTTCCCCGTACCAAGCAAAAAGTTTGCTTTCCGAATGCTTTATGAAGATGCTCATCTAGGAACAAAGCTTCTTTATTCTGCCATGAAGTTAAACCATATGGCACTTCGCGATTTGACCGAGGGGCCGGAATATATCGTCAGATGCCTCCCGCAGAAACTAGCAGAAGTTCGTAAAGCAAGAGAAGGTTTCACAGATAGTCTTGTTCTGCATAATCTCGACGATTTTCCAGCGGCACTTGCAGACTATGAACCGACATTCATTCCGTCGGATCCCAAAACCGTCACGAAGATGGGGCTCAAATCCGTTATTTCTGCATTCTTTTCTCAATCGAGCGGAATAAAAGACGCTCACCCTCAAGTATCCATCATGTCTAAGGATGCAATCTGGCCGGCTTTTAACAAAGTATCGTCGGCACTTGTAACTACTGCTGACGGAAACGGAGCGGCCTGGTTCAAGCGAGACAGCAAGTTGTACCGCAAGGAGCTTTTCCGCTGCGTACATCTAGCGGCCAATATCTTGAAGCAGTGGAAAAAGCTTTCTCGCCTTTATCGAGAGAGCGATTTCTGCAGCATAAATACTTGGCAACGAATTTTCAATCAATCAAGTAAATAAAAGCAGTGAGTGGCGGTACATCAGAGTCGGTTCTCGACGTGTACCGCCACTCGCTGTTTTTACTTTGCAGCTACTTGTGGATAATCAACTCTCGGATTGAACTTCCACGCTTCAATCATCTTTTTGTACATCTTTTTTCTCAACGGCTTTGCAACATTTCCATGTCGCATACCGTTCCAGACCAGCGCGCAAAAACGTAAATACTGATAAAAACCTTCATGATGCAAGTGATAGGAAGCCTCATTACGAACTCCGTAAGAGAACTTCCAAGCGTTTTTCTCATCAATCATGGAGAAGTTAACTCCCCGATTAACACCCATATCATGGAGAACGACACTGTCAAGTACCTGCACGCCAGGGCAAGACTTCGTTATACGAAGCGTGTACTCAGCATCATCGAACCAAATGAAGTATTCCTTATACGGCAAGCCAAAAGCTTCCATCACCCAACGTGGGATTAAGACAGAAACGAAGGAGCATCGGGAAACCATGACAATGTCAAGTCCTTTAGCTTTCAACCTTCCCCAATCCCATGTCGGAATCGGATTATTCATTTCCGAGATAGTTCCGTCAATAAACTTCACCATGGAACAGGCAAAAGGTACGTCAGGCCCCAGCTCCGCTACCGCGCTATCGTACCCGAGCACCAACTTATCTAGAGCATCAGGTTCCGGATAACCGTCATCATCAAAAATCCAAGCGTAATCAGCGCCCAGCTCATAGGAGCGACGCATGCCAGCAGAAAAGCCGCCTGCACCACCCTCATTTTTCTCAAGCGTGACAATATCCAACTGCATGGAATCTGACAAGGCGAATCGCTGAGCATACTCCTTCAAATACTCCGCGGTTCCATCCGTTGCAGCATTGTTAACAATGACCAACATCTGCGGAAGTCTCGTCTGCGATTCAAGCGAAGCCAAAACTTTTTTCAACTTCTCAAGACGGTTATATGTTACGACAACGGCCGCTACTTTTCTCACGTCTGTTGACATCAGTCGTGCCACTCCTTCAACATCTTCTTGAAATATGTCTCAGCAGATTCAAGCTCAGAGAACTTCTGAAGACGAGCAAGTTCACTCTCCCAAAGCTTCCTGCGATCTTCTTCATTATTCAAAATATGAGATAGTGCGGATTTTGCGTCATGTACAAAGTTTGAAGTCATACGACGGCACAATCCTTTTGGAGGAATCAGAGTTTCCTGAGACCCTACGTTCGCTGAAATGACAGGCACGCCAGCGCTAATGGCTTCAATACTCGTTAAGGTGATGCCTTCGTTAATTGACGAGATGAGTAACGCATCCGCATCCCGATATGTCTGAGCGACAGGAGCATCCAGCGCTCGGCGCTCTATGACTTCTTCCAACCCATATCGTTTGATCATCATGTCGGAAAAAGCATCCATATCTCCATTTCCTTGCATGATGAAACGAACTTTTCCAGGATAAGCCGCATTCACAGCTTTAGCCGCAAGAATGAACGCCTCAGGTCGTTTCTGACGAACCATGCGACCAATGTAGGCCACAGTAAAAGGCTTCGTCTTATCTCGCTCTTTAAAACTTGGAGTCTTAGCATCAGCAGTCAGGCCAACCAAAGGAGCATCTACGACTTTCTCTGGAGCAATCTGATGATCGTTGATTAACCAATGTTCGAGTTGGGGGGAAATGACATGGTGCAGGTCAATCCACTCATCATGAGCTACGGATTCCTTGGGGAACCCACCGTGGAAGTAATACTCCACAATATGCAAAGAATCAACAATCCTTGTCTTCGGAAAGTGCGTCTTGACCCACCAAGCGTTGTCGTACATCCACTGACAATGATGAATCAGAATACCGGCAATATCGAACTGCTCAAACAATGCACGTAGCACGGGGGAATCACCTGGACGCTCCTGCACAGGCATGGTCATAGGCAACAAAATAGCATCATCAAATGTCGGATCAGCAATCCATGGCTGGTGTCCATCACGATCAGTGATAACAATTGGGATAAAGCCTGCATCACGAACAAGCTTCACTGTCTCCAGAGCCCAACGTTCCGCCCCGCCAGCTTGGAACCAATGCATAGCAACAACTACCGCTCGAGGACTTCCTTTTGGAGCCCTCCCCGGTGTAACTTCAACCCACGGATGTTGAACTTTTCCAGCTTTATTAACATTATCCGCATTTCGAGCCATGGTCATTGGGATTGACTTTTTTCCAACATGCTCACGCATCGTACGTTTAGCATCTCGGAATACGTCGAAGGCTGTAGGCATGGATGATTCCAAAGTATTATAAAGTTTGACAGCCTTACTGTTGACTGGATGATTTAGCTCGACATCTCTATCCGTCGCATCATCCGGCGTCAACAAGATATGACGGACATTATGATCAAGAATCTGGTCATCACCTGCAAAATAGTGGGGAGAGAAATCAGTTTGATTTCTGCTGACAGAAGTAGCCTTAAAAACCATAAATGGAACAAGCCCCATTTGTTCGGTAATGTCCCCACTAAGAGTAGAGGTATCTGTTAAACGCGGATACTGCCATTTTTCGCCCATATACAGCTTATATGTCAGAGTTCTCCCCGGTTGGATCAGTGAATTATAATCCACCGCACCATAAACCAGCCTTTGCATACGCTTGCTAAGATTTTCTATCTGCGCAGCGTCCTTCTCATCAACCTGGAAAAAATGTCGCATAAGCAACAGCGTAGTCCACTTTTACTATTAAAGATCATTTCAGCTCGCTTCAACACATAATGTCCGAGTCTGCCCCTTGGTCGAAGAAATCAGCATGCCATACTTTCAGAAGACGTATGATTCTTTCTAGCTAAAACGTTCGGTAAGGAGAAGTATGTCCCTATTACAAAGAATCAAACAGCATCTTTTGCCGCCGTCGTCACGTTCCTTCCACGCATTTGAGACGAACGCCAATTCCGAGATGCACCAATTACGTCTCGAGAATGCCTCACTCATGCAACAACTTGCCTACATGTCCGATCAGCTCACCCAGATTACAGAACAAGTCAACCAGGTACAAGCTGAGCATGCTTATGAACAGCAACGTGACATGATGTTGTTCTGGGCAGAATACCAAAAACCTTCTGAATCGCCCATCGCAGCTAAGAAAAGGTTCTTCCGATCCCTTCCCAAGGCAAAAGGCAATCTTCAGCTTCTCCAAGATAACCAAATTAAACTATTCAAGGAATTTGATAGCATCTGCCGCAACAACGGGATTATATATTGGGTAGGATCTGGGACCCTTCTTGGAGCATATCTTTATGAAGACATCATCCCGTGGGATGACGACATAGATGTTTTTATGACACGCAGTCAGATAGCACAGCTGCAGGAACTTCTCGAATCCGATTGCACGTACAGGATAACCACACTCTGGGATTGGCATGTTCCCTGTAAGCAAATTCGATTCTGTCTTCAAGACACGAACAATCCTGCATTCATCGACTTATTTCCACTGGATCTGACTAATTCCGATCCAGAATACGCATGGAATCGCGTTTTAGAGGAAAGAGCGTCTTTCGTCAAAGATATTCGGAACGAATTCCAAGGTACCGAATGGGAAAGCATACCTTACCTACCAACAACTCATCCGATTACCAAGAACATAGAAAGACTCTATCGTGAACATGTAGCTTCATTGCATGATGACATTAACTACGTTTCATCCTTCGAAGATGCCACAGGACTGACCCGCGGCATAGAGAACATAGATGAGCTACATTCCACTGGACCCTACCCAATCAATGATTGGATACCGACGCAGGACATGAAGTATCGAGACTTCTCTGTGATGGCGTGCTCTGCATGGAACACATATCTCACTCGTCATTATGGCAACTACTTTAAAATTCCAAAAGACATCAATTCACACGAACATGTTGCCAATGATTATTTGAATTCAGAGGCAGTGCAGAATTCCATGCATCGCTATCTCGGCAAATAGACGAATGAGGGGTGTGAGCAAAATATGCATTTATTCACACCCCTATCGACTTATCTAATCCGTTTTATCTGTAATGCATTATCATTCAATAATGCATATTCACGATTGTTTTCGTCTCGCACTGCAAAAATACAAGAGTTGTCGTCATTCGTGAAGGCAACCATATCCGTGAGTTTAGGATTCTCTACGTTTTGGGTACGCAGGGACGCAACAAGTTTGAATTCTCCGTTGTTAAAAAGGGTCAACGGCACTTCAAACTTCACCTTACAATGACCATGCTGATTCAGCTTAATCACATTGGCTCCAGTATCGTAAGTGACTCCGCCACGCCTTATGTCGTGCATAGCAATTGCAAGATAATACGAATTTGGCTCGTCATACTGGTATTCCACTTCAAACTGGAACGTATCATCGCACGTCAGAATCTGCTTACTAAGCGCATTAATCCGCAACATTGGGACTCTGGCGTTCAAACCTGTTGGATATTCATCCGCTTTGTCATTATCCGTGTCACGTTTATCAGCACGCATATTTTCCAAGGTATAGCGGTTAGCAACATCATCTTTATTCCCGTTAACGATGACTTCGCCATCTTTAATAAGAACCGCCTTATTGCAGTATTTTTTCACTGCGCCCATATCATGCGTCACTAAAATAACGGTCTTTGTCGGATCTTTTTTCACCTTCGCGAAATAGTTATCGCACTTACGCTGGAATGCTTCATCACCGACAGCAAGAACCTCATCCAGAACCAGAATGTCGCCCTTAGCTTGGATAGCCACAGAAAACGCTAAACGAACTTGCATACCAGATGAATAGTTCTTTAGCTTCTGATCCATGAATTCTTCAAGCTCAGCAAACTCGACGATGTCGTCGTACATGTCTTCGATTTCTTCACGGGTAAAACCAAGCAAAGCTCCGTTGAGAAAAACATTCTCTCGACCGGTCAACTCAGGATTAAAGCCGACCCCAAGCTCGATGAAAGGAACGAGCTTACCCTTTACCTCAATACTTCCGGAATCCGGAACATATATGCCGGAAATCAGTTTCAACAACGTTGACTTGCCGCTGCCGTTACGGCCTACAATTCCAAAGAAGTCACCTTGGTGGACTTCAAAATTGATGTCTCGAAGCACATGCTGTTCTTTGTAGCCTTTGATGCCTCTGGTCCAATTAATGAAGGCCTGCTTCAAACCGCTCGCTTGCTCTGTTGGAAGTTTGAAGTATTTGCCAACATGCTCAACTGAAAGGACAACCGGACGATCCACTTCCTTGATGGAAGCAGATTGAGACTGTGTATTAAGCATCACATGACCTCCGCGAATTTACGATTATGCTTCCGGAACACATGCACGCCCAGCGCAAGCAGCAGGAACGCGAGAATAACAGGAATGACCGCAATCAAAGGATTTCCTACAAGCGTCCACACGGTAGGCTGCGTTTCTGGGGCAATCAGATTGTGCCGAATATCTTGAATCGTCTGCGCAATCGGATTGAGGAGCTGTATTTTCGCAATAATCAAGCCCCATTTGCCCAAAGAATCGTTATCCATCACCATGGAAAGCGGATAAATAACCGGAATCGAATAGAACAGTACCTGCTGCAGAACTTCCCATAGGTGAGCGATATCGCGGAAATAGACATACATCGTTGCCATCAATAGAGCTGCGCCCAGTGCCAACACATACAATTCAATGAAATTTAAGGGCAATAGCAAAACTCTCCAAGTGAACTGAATCTTGGAGAAGATGGCAAAAATCACAACCACTAAAAGATTGATACCCAAACTGATCAATGCACCAATAGTGGCAGAGACAACCACGATATAGTTCGGGAAATGTATCTTCCGAAGCAAGTCACCACGATCCACAACCGCTCTCAAACCAGTTGCTGTGGCTTCTCCGAAAAACTGCCACGTACTAATTCCAAGTAGCAGAACAACTGGATACGTCGGTGTTCCGTCCGACATGCGTAAGAACTTCGCAAACACTACGTACATCACGCAAAAAAGCATCAATGGACGCAGAACGGACCATGCAACTCCAAGAAACGACCCCTGATAGCGGAGCTTAAAATCCGTCTTGACAAGCTCTTTCAACACTACCAGCGAATAGTGGTAGCGCTCTTGAATCCTCTTCACAAATGTATTCACGACTGACAAGTCTATCGACTTACGACCCCAAGATAATGCCCCTACCGTTTTCTTCGCAAAATCCTCAGCACACAATCAACCATCCGCTTGTCTTGCTACGATAAATACACCACACAAGACACAGGACCTGATAAAAAGTGAACACATCATCCAATAAGAGAAATGTATCAATTGAGCTTCTTCGGATAATCGCCATGCTGCTGATTGTCGCATGCCATTTCATCATTCATTTCAACTGGAATACACATCATTATGATTTAATGCTCATCCAGGAACCAGGATGGACGAACGCTCTCAAGTTCTTGATTGTGCAATATGGACAAGTTGGCGTATCTATCTTCTTTATAATCTCCGGCTATTTCCTAGTAGATAAGACTTTTAAAAGAAGACGTATTTTCAAAACATGGTTTCAGATGTTTTGTTACTCAAGCGGGTTTTTTATAACACTTTTAATCATTGGGGTATTCTATAAATACCCGACAGTCATACAACCGCTAATGCAAGGGAGCGAGCTATTCCGAACTATAGCCGCTAGCTTTTTCCCATTCTTCTATGGGAGCTACTGGTTCATCAGCGCATACATACTCATGCTTCTATGTGCGCCGTTCATCAATTCCTTATGTCAATCACTTTCCAAGCGCGCTAATCTAAGTCTGCTCGTTCTTTTTTCTTTTTTAAGCATCCAGATCCTCATCTTTGGACGAGTTTCCAACTGGAACAATTTGACATATGCCATTTTCGGTTATCTGATTGGCGCTTTTATCAAAAAGAACAATACAGAGATTTCGAAGCGAATGCGCACAGCCCCCATGCTTGCAGGCATCGTCTTCATGACACTGTTAATGCTGCTATTTAATTATTTCGCATCGTCATCATCACCCATTAGCAGTGCACTCGGCTGGACAAACCAAATTCACAACGGAATAGTACTATTCCCAGTAGCGATAGGAGCATTCGTCTTCATCATCATCTCACGCATTAATTTCGACAAAATCCCAAAACTTATCAGTAAAACGATAGTAGGAATTTCTTCCACGACGTTTGGAATCTATCTTCTTCATGAGAACATCTTCGGATTCAGGATCTTGTGGGAATATGTGTCTAAATTTTGCTATGCGCCCGACAGTTTGCTACTCAGAATTGTCTCAGCATTCTTCATCGTCATCATCGCGTTCTTAGTTCTGAGCTGCATTGCAAAAATAATAGATACTCTATTCGTCCATCCCCTCACGGACAAGATACTCTCATACTTTATAAAATGATTTTTAGGAGAGGTGGTTGCTCACCTCTCCTAAAAATCTCTCCTAAAAATCAGCTTAGAAAACTGAACCAAGATTCAATCACACGATATAGAGCATCATTGGAGCTGCTTAAACATCCATATCTCCCATCTGATAGGAGATTCAGATAGCTCAGGAATACACCCACTAACGTCAGTAGGACAAATACGTTGAGGCAGAGATTCGAAATCCTTTCGCTCGAATATTTCTTTGCATAAAGAGTCACTGTGGATATCGCACCAATTATCAACAACCAGCCGAATTCACTGTAATATCTTGTCGAGATACCGACAATCTCAGTATCAACCACCAAAAGAACAGCAGCAAAGCCAACGAAAAAGAGGTTAATTCCCCAAATACCACTTGCTTTAGCCTCTTTTCTTACTGTGCAAAGCAAAAATGCAAACAAGGCTGCCGGAACAAAGGCAAAAAAACCACCAAAGTTAGGTTCCATAATGGTTTGCCCCATGAAGCCAGACGGCACATCTAACTGTTTCATAAATGGATAATTTGGGCTTATGTTAATTGGCTGAAAAAGATACATCCACAATCCCCATGGAATCCTCGACAAGGCATAGGATCGATGAACCATATCAAAACCAGTTAGATTATACGTAGCGCCAAAATCAAAAAAAGAATCAAACCGGACATAATTATACGCCATAGTTACCCCACCCACAAGAAGAAAAGGCACTATAATGGCAAGCGTGTTCCAAATACCTCTCACAGAGAAGAAAAACCTCTCTCTGATTTCAGACCAGAATATCGGAAAAGCGACGAAGACCACCAGAACAAATTGAGGTCTACATCCAAGATTTAATGCTATACAAATCGCACCAATCAAAAGATGTAGCTTAGACAGCTCACCAGTATCTTTTCTTGCATTAATCCATAAGCCAAGTCCTGTTAAAGTTAAAACCAAAGAAAAAAGGATTGGTAAAGAATAGATCATCGGATAAAACGCTTGTGTCAGGACACCGCTTCCAGTCACGAGCAAGAGCAAGGACACTAGGAATAGCCCGAAGGATGGCTTGATATATTTTTTCATGAATGAGTACAAAAAGAATACCGCCGCAAGCACTAAAAATACTGTCATCAAAGCGACAGCATAATCAGTCCTCAAATCATGTCCAGTTATGAGTTTAAAGGGGACGAAGAGCGACAATGCAGGCAATGCTCCAAAATAGCAATAATATTTTCCATTATAAAAAGCATAATCCCAGTACGTAGGCTCGCCGGTTTTGAAAGATAATTGCGCTCTCGCAGATGCATCATAAGGATTTGTCATCTTCTGCATCCATTCCGGAACAGGGAGATCCAAATAAGTATGGCCATTTATGATGGCATTAGCTAAGTAATTATACTGATTCTCATCGCCTATAAAAGCTCCGCCGTTTAATTCACGAGTTGAATCAAAATACTGAGCGGGATGAATAAGCTGTGTCACAGCAAGTAAAACCATGATTTGTATGAAGACAAAGATGGATAAAAGAATTTTCTGCCGCCGTACTTTCAAATCTAGATTCCACTGATACATGTCACGAGATGTCCAAAAGCAGAACACCAAATAGGAGACAAGCAGCATTATGAGGAACCTCAAAAAAGAGAACGAAAAAGGTCTCTGAGCATTTATGGAAACAGAGTCAATAACAATCTTGTCGCCTTCTTGCATATTCAGCTTTAGTCTAAGACCCGTAACTTTTCCCGCAGGATGAATCCGGATATAATGCGATTCAGTTAAGTTCTCGGAAACATGTGCCGTGCCAAGAGATATATACCCGTTAGTATTACCTTCGTCAAGCACATATGGACTCAAACTATACGTCCCGCCAACTACGGCATCGGAATCACTAGCGACCAGATCAATATCCAAATTGTCTATCTCTGTAGGCCCATCTACAGCATACTCAATGTACGGAGTGTCGGAACCAGTAACCCTATACTCATTTCCCTCTCTTACAATATTGTTCAGAGAGGATACCGAAATCTGCTGCTGCTCAGGAAATGTCAGAGCCTCCCAAAAAGCGAAATTGAAAAGAAAAGTTTCAAGGAGAAAAGCCACCGCTAACGGAATAAAAAACTTTAATCTGACTTGCCTTTTACAATCCACACTTACTCCTTATTAAACTCATTCACCAGACACAAACCAACGAATTCGAACGCAAAGATCTTGTTCTTCACAGAACGCCCCTGTCGTATCCGCGCAATTTATCATCCTAGCTTATATCACGTCTCACGCCATTCTCTCATAACCTTTGCCAAGAAGACAGCAATCATAATTGAATCCGCAGGACGCCTCGCTCCGACCACAGCAAAGGCTATAGTGTTCTACATGCTCGAGAAGAATACAAGCCCCTCCGTTGCCGTACTGCTGCCTTGCTATAACGAGGAAGTCACCATCGGCAAGGTAGTGCGTGATTTCAAGACAGCATTGCCGAGCGCCGACATTTACGTGTATGACAACAACTCCACCGACCGCACGGCGGAAATCGCGGCCAGCGAGGGCGCAATCGTCCGCAAGGAACCGCGCCAGGGCAAAGGCAACGTGATTCGCGCCATGTTCGAAGACATCGACGCCGACGTGTACGTCATGGCGGATGGTGACGACACCTATCCCGCGGACGCAGCCCCCGCCATGGTGGATAAGGTTCTCGAAGGCTACGACATGGTGATCGGCGATCGACTGAGCTCCACCTACTTCCAGGAGAACAAGCGTCCATTCCACAACTTCGGCAACCGCCTGGTGCGCGGTTCCATCAACGGCCTGTTCCATGCGAATGTCACCGACATCATGACCGGATACCGTGCCTTCTCGTTCACATTCGTCAAAACCTATCCGGTACTGTCACACGGGTTCGAAGTCGAAACCGAAATGACCATCCATTCGTTGAACAACAATCTACGCCTGTTCGAGATGCCGATTCAATATCGTGACCGCCCGGAAGGCTCCGTCAGCAAACTTGACACCGTGGGTGACGGCATCAAGGTGATGAGCACCATCTTCCGCATGATTCGCGAATACAAGCCACTGCCGTTCTTCGGCGGACTTGGCGTCATCCTCGGCATCATCGGCATCGTGCTGTGCGGCAGCGTGACCGTGGACTTCTGGCACACTGGCGTGGTGGCGCGATTCCCCACGCTTATCGGCGCGGTCATGCTCGTCATTGCCGGACTGCTATTGTTCATCACCGGCATCATCCTCGATGTCATGGCCAAGAACGACCGCAAAGCATTCATCATTGACGCCAATCAATTCGCCATGATGCGGCGCCAGAAATAAGCACAGATTCCAAATATGGCTGAGAGCAAAAAGATACTTGTCCTCAGCCATATTTTATTGGTTAATCTGTCTGCTATTTCACCCACTTTTGGGCATTCGTGCCATTTGCGGTATACAGCTGCACATTGGCACCATTCGAGGTAGAAGCACCCGAAACATCAAGGACTTTGTTTTCCGCGAGCGCCGACTGGAACGTGTATGAGCCATCGGAGTTTTTGATGGCGATCCACTTCTGGGCGTATGTGCCGTTCGAGGCATATTGCTGCGCGTTGGCACCGTTGGCAGTGCTCGCACCATAAACGTCCAGAGCTTTGTCTGAATTCGCACTGGTTAGTGTCACATAACCGTTGTCATCGTGCGATACTCTCCATCTTTGAGCATTCGTGCCATTCCCAGTCCAAAGTTGCACATTGGCGCAGTCCGAACGGGACGCACCATATACGTCCATCTTCATGTTCGTCTTTAGCTTTGAACCGAAAGAATATGTGCCATCAGGCAAATCCTGCCTATGCTTTGCCGCCTGCTCATTCAAACGGTCGCGCATGGTTTTAGACTTCTCGATGATCCATTGCTGGGCAGCGGTATCATTTGGCGAATACAGCTGCAATGCGACGTTGGACGAATAATTCGCGCCCGGTACATCAATAGCTTTATTCGCGTTCACTGACATCAATGAGATTTTCCCATCGCCATAGTTGCGAACAGTCCATTGTTGAGCAACCGTACCGTTACTGTCATATTGCTGTAGAACCGCACCATTGGACGCAGAAGCGCCATAAACATCCAGTACCTTGCCGGAATTCACATTGACAATGTTGTAGGTTCCATTGCCAATCTGCTGGAAACGGAATTTCTGTGCGTTCGTTCCATTAGCCGCATACAGCTGAATTCTAGCGCTGTTTGCGGTAGAAGCTCCTGGCACATCAAATACAAGATTGGATTTCCCTGCGGATTTGATGTTCACCGCAGCATTTACCGGTACACTAACTTCGCTAGAGGAAACAACGAATCGTTGAGCCTGAGTACCGTTTGGCGCATAAAGACGAATCGCAGTACCGTTAGAGGTGTTGCCACCGCTCAAATCAAGCACCCAATTACCCAAAGCCGACTGCAGATAATATCCCGCACCGGAATCACGAATGAACCACCGCTGTGCATTCGTTCCATTAATTGCATACTGTTGCACCACAGAATTATTACCCGCTGCCGCTCCTCGAACATCCAAGGCTTTATCGGAATTCACATTGGTAATCACATAGCTGCCATCTGATTGTTTAGAGAATTTAAATTGTTGCGCTTTGGACCCATTGCCGGAGTAGAGCTGAATAGTCGTGGAATCAGACGTGCTGGCGCCTGAAATATCCACGCTAGAAGCCACCTTGAAACGTACATTGATGAAATAATTACCATCAGGAACACTCACCACAGGCATCTTGCGCACATCAATGACGGACGAGTCCTGGGCATAATTCTTGCTGCCAAAAGCATTCATGTCCACGGAACCACTGATACCGTTGATATGGCCGGAACTGGTGTATTGCCAGCCACGGTCGTTGGTATCGAAGGCGTTGTATCCCATTTGAGCACCATACTGCGCCACCCAACGGGTCTTTGCGTAGATGTTCGAATTGTTCAACGGGCCTTGCAGGTAGCTCGTATACGAATACACACCGAGATTCTTGTATCCGGCGGACTGCAGTGCGCCATACCAGGCGTCGGCCATACCGCTATAAACATTCGGATTGGTCGGCGGGGTATGACCAGCCCACGTCCACTTTTCAAGGTCGTAATACACAGGGTATTTCAGATCGTTCGGGCTCACGCCCATCTGGCGGAGTTTGGCAGCCACATCATTGCCTTCCGCACGTGCGCAGTTCGCATCGTATGCATACGAATACCAGTAGATGCCAAAAGGAATACCAAGACGTTTGCATTCGTTGATGTTACGTTGCGCTTTGGCATCGGCATAGTTGCCCCAGCCATAGCCCAAACGAATGATTGCGCCTTCCACGCCGTCGGCTTTCGCCTTGGCCCAATCGATGTCTCCCTGCCATGAGGAAACATCAATCACGCCCTTGGCTTGTTGAACGAACAGGTTGTTCCTATAATCGAAAAACGCCTTTGTTCCGTTGTAGGTTCCCCAGTGTGCTCCGTATTCGTTGCTCTCGAATTTAGCGAGCCGGACAGTCGAGCCACCCTTCAAGGACGACTGCTCCGCAGACTGTTTCACAGGTTGTTCCACAGCATCTTTCACATCCGAGGCACTCACCGGAATGAATGATTCGCCATCCGTTTTGGCCAGTGGATCAGGTTGCTGCGATTGCGTACCGACCAGCTGAGCGTCCGTCACGGTTTCGCCGGTCTCAATGTTCTGTACATCACCTTCCGGCGTAACCGCAAGGTTCTCCGAAACCACAGTGGAATCGTCCGAAATGTTTTCGCTTACCGTTTCCGGCAGCGTCGCGTTCGGATTGTCCGGCATGCTGTTTGACGAATTCTGCGCATCATCCACAGTTGCGGCAAAAGAACTTGGCGTATCCTCAATCGCAATATCCTGCATGGCGTAAGCCGGCACCACGGCAACGGAAACCGTCATTGCAACCACGGAAGCGGTGGTCGCAATCTTCATCAAGCTTTTCGGCGATATCATCGTCAGCCTCTCTCACAAAACGCATTTTCACTCGTTGACGCAATTGCACACGCAAAACTTAAGTGTATTCTGAGATGTCCCCACTTAAAATAAAGCAGCTGGATTCCGGACCAAACTTCACATTTACCGAATATGCCACAACATGAAGTGCTGGCATTCGGAAGTGGAACGGGTAACATACCTTATGTATTGTCATTTGGGAACAGAGGACCTTGTCGGACCACCTCCAATAGACAACATCAGAACGGCATCACGGACTCCTGGAGGAAAGCATGGCACGGCACGAAAAGCAGCCGGACAAAGCTGACGGTCAAACAAATAGCGTCCGTAAGCCCCGAACGTTCAGCAGTACCGCGACCGTCGAAACCAGCAAACCCGACAATTCCGTTAACATCACCAATCGCAACGGAAAGCCTGAAACAGACGCATCAGGGGTTTCCTATCAAACAAACACCAAAGATCCATTCCAAATCGCCATATCGCAAGGCGTGCAAGATGGCGACACTTGGGTGCATAACCATGTCAAGAACTTGATTCGCCGTTCCATCATCGTAGCCGTTATCGTCGTTGCGGTATGCATTGTGGTCTTCGGCGTCATGGGCGTGAGAACATCGCAGAAAATGCGCGAACTGAATGCCATTAACGACTGCAGAGACGCGGTTGCCGCCATGAACGCTTCATATTCCAAGGATTTCCAGCTCAAGGGAAAGATTGTCGACGCATTTTCCAGCATGGATTCCTCATATGATCTGGAAAAGCTCAGCACCTTGTATCAGGAAGAAGTCAAATCGCCGAAGGCGCTTGACTGCAAAGCCGACCCGTCCGGGACCACCAGCAAGGCCAACACCGAACGAGCCGCATATGACAAACAGGCCAGAACCTTCGAGCGGGCGTTGACAAAGAACTAGGCAAATCAGAATTGAATACGAAACGATTGGCAAGAACGGCACTTGCCGTTATCGTAACCGTAGGAATAGTCGTTGCCATCATCGTCGGGTGCGGCCCCAAATGGGGCAACGGAACGGCAACCGGTAAAACCGGATCGCAATCCACCGCCACCGCCCATACTGCGGCCACTGTTGATGTGCAGCTGCCCTCGTACTACATGGACAATATGGTGTTCCAGCGCGATCAGCCAATCGTAGTCAAAGGCAACGTCAGCTCCATGGAAAGCAACCCCATCGACGTTTCGAAACTGTCAGCGACACTTACGCAAGGCAAAACCTCCGAGAGCGTCAAGGCAAAGGTAGCGAAAAACGGCAGTTTCACCTGCACGCTGAGCGCGCAAAAGGCAAGTCTCAATCCGTATTCGCTGCAAGTGCAGTACGCCGGCAAAACCGTGCTGAAACTGGCCAAAGTGTATGTGGGAGACGTCTTCGTAGCCGCTGGCCAGTCGAATATGGAACTCAACTATGTGCAGTATTACGAAAACGCTACTTACAATTTTGGCAATGGACTAATCACGACAGGCGATTTGCCGAAACCGCTCGTAGATGACAACGTGAAATTTGTCATCGCAAATCATGATGTTGAAGACACTGATTTTCCACTGTCCGCTGTTAATCAGAGCGCCGATGCATGGCTGACTGCAGATTCCACGAATTCACTGCACCTCAGCTATCTGGCTCAGCAATTCGCCATGCAGTTGCGCGCCAAGCACCCCAATGTGCCGATTGGCATCATCCAGACCGCGTGGGGTGGCACGCCTATTCGCTGGCATGTACAAGGCGGCGACATTTATGCGAACCATATCGCGCCGTTGAAGGGATTCCATGTGGCGGGCGTGCTGTGGTACCAAGGGTGCAGCGATGCCAATAATTACGGAACTGCTTTGCAATACGAATCGCAAATGACCACGCTCATCAACCAGTACCGTAACGTGTTCGGACGCAAGGACCTACCGTTCCTGTACGTACAGCTCGCGCGATGGCCGAACTACCAGTACACGCAAAACGTGCGAGAAGCGCAACGGACTACGCTCGGCAACACCAACCTGCACGATTCGTCGAATGTGGCGATGACGGTTTCTCTTGACACAGACAAGGGCACATCCGCGCTGATCCATCCGCTCGGCAAGGATATTCTCGGGGCGCGCATGGCCGCGCAGTATCTCGCCATGGAAGACGGCACCACCGTACCCAACGGACCGCTTATCGAACATGCCCGGCACACTGCGAACGGCGCAATCGCCTTGTCTTTCCGGAACGGCACCGCAAGCGGGCTGAAAGCCATGCAGCCGAACTATTCGAAGACCGCGAGCGCAATCGCACCAAACTATAAGAGCGCTCCGAAAGCGACCCCGTTAAGCGGTATCAGCAATATCGCCGCTCCCACCACTACGGCATTGCAGGGGTTTGAGGTCGCCAATTATTCCGGTCAATGGCAGGCGGTCAATGCCACCATCAGGGGCAATCAGGTGTTGCTCACCGCAGCCGATGGTTCAACACTGAACGATCTCAACGCCATGAGCCAGGTACGTTACCTGTTCAGTGGCAATCCGAAGTGCGCGAGCATGCTGTACAACGGCTTTAATCTGCCGGCTAGCCCATTCATCACTATTGTCGAGTGATCTTTGTTGGGGGCCGCCGCTAGATAAACCAATACGGGCGGGATAAGTACGGGCGGTCTAAGCCGTTACTTGGCCTGCTTGGCCATGTCTTGAGCAGGCTGTTCCGGCTTCTGGTTTGGATTCTGGTTTCCCGCTTAAACTATGAAGACTGCTGCAGCATCGCAGAAACTAGACAAATGTCATTTTTCCACCGGTTTATTTAGGCACATTCCCCTCCTACTATGGCATACGGAACGAACGCGAGCGCACAATCACAGATCGAATGCAAACGTGCGCAGGAGAGGAACCACCATGAGGAATCGTATTGCAGCAGCTGCAGCGGCGGGAATATTAACCATCGGCATGGCCGTCCTGCCTTCCGCGGCTTCGGCCAGTGAAGTCGCACCGTCTACGGACGGATTGGCCGGCAGCACCGCCATCAGCGGGCAGATCGACCAGGATATGGCCGTGTGCACCGACAAAACGTGCGATGCCGTACAGCATGTGCGCAAAACCAACCAGCAGATCAAGTCGGACATCGATACCGCCAAGCAGCACGCCGAGCAGCTGCATCAGAACGCGCACGAGGACGCCGACGCGCTTCGCCAGTACGGCGAGCAGGCCTGGAAGAACTACCAGGAGGACCGCGAGGATATAAAGAATGCGATTGACGGCGCGGTCAAGCGCGGTCAGGAGCGCCACGACACTCTGCATCAGGATATGCAGGATACGCAGGCCCACCTCAACCAGATGCATGCCGATATGAAGGAGACCCACGACGAACTCAAGACGAGGCATGACGCGTTTGCGGCGAGCAGCCACCAGTGGCATCAGTCGTTCATCGCGGCGTTGAAGGACGCGAACTCCAAGACGGGTCAGCAGGGCGGCTCATCCGTTGCTACCGGCACGCATGGCATCACGGCTGGAACGAATGCCGGTACGACCGTTACTGGAGTCAACGGCACCACTGGCACTGTGCGCACGGCTGCCGACACTGGCGCGAATGGTGCTGCAACTGGATCCGTCACAGCTTCCGGCGATCAAACCGCCGCGTCCACCGGCGCGCTGACCAAGTCGGAATATGGACAGCTTGCACAAACCGGCATCGGCATTTCCCTTGCCTGCGCAGCCATTCTGCTGCTTGCCGGCCTTGCCTACGCCATGAAGACGTTCGTGCAGTATAAGCGCGAAACCAGCGAAGACTGAGCCGGCTCGCTGCCGGACAGCGTTTGCTTCATCGACTCATGAAAAACGGTCTCGAATATATCGGGACCGTTTTTTCATACGCGTTTTTCGTATATGCTTTTCATCTGCTATACGCATTGTTGCGATTCATTTGGAATGACGTAGTACAGCGACGTACAATGCAGCGCGAAGCGCGCGTACCGTACGTGAACCGCGTGTATGTCCAGTATTCCCACTGATTTGTTACGTTGGCCGTTCTGATCAGTCCACTGGTCAATTCGCATAATGGGGAGCACTGCTGGCGATTCGCGGCGACGGCGTATCGCCATTTCCCGCCGTCCGTCCGGCACTACCCGCGCTCCCCACATCGCCGGCCTTTTCAGCATTGCCGATGTTGGTTCTACGCAACGACCCCGCGGCCAACGAGCGGATGGATCGCCTGCGCTGCGCCTGTTCCGTCTGCGAAGCGGACTGAACTGCGGGAAAAGCGCCCGTTACAGGACGAATACGACCGGTTGCGGTCGGAATAAAGCTTGGTGGCAAAACCTGCGTTGTGATGGCGCTTATGGATGCCATCTGCGGCTGCTGCGTATTATCAGGACCATCCGCAGCGTCTTTTTCTTTCACGGTTTGCGATTCTTCCGCACGATTCGCGTCATCATTCGCATCCTCGCCCGTTTGCAAGGCAGACCCAGCTTCGCTCTGCTTTTCTTGTTTTTCCTGCTTTTCCTGCGGAGCGGCCTGCACATCACTCTGCAATACGATTGGCGATGAATTCGAACGGCGTCGGGCAAGCGCCGCCAGAGAGTCACGAGTATCAGCATCGCGTTGGTCAGTCTGCTGGCTGCCGGCAGCCGTCTTGTCAACCATCGTCGTGCTTCTTTCTCTCAACGTCACGATTTCGAGCGTAACGTAGCGCAGCGCAAAAGTGCGCGTAAAACGACGATGTACGCAACTCCCCCACCGAATCGCAATCAAATATCGACATATGAGGGCAAACAATCCCATTATTGAGACCACAGACTGGCACCAATAAGCCGCAGCATGGCAATCAGGGACTTTCCTGGATGCCGGCCCGTACACGCGAGACTTGCGATACGGGACGATTCAAAAAACCGAGGCCAATGAAAGAAGCATTCGGAGGGAATCTGGAAGGAACCGGAAAACGGAGTGGAAAAGAAGGAACCCCAGAAACCGAATGATTCCAACGGTTTCCAGGGTTCCAATCCGGGCGGAGAATACGAGATTCCCTAACAACTATCCTCAAACCCAGTGATAGCAAGGCTTTCAGCGATTACTGGTTTGATTGTAGCACTCTATTTGTCACTCTAAGCGCCTATCAGGGCCTCTGATTTACACTTTTACACATTTACTCTTTTTACTCTTCACTGTTTTGAAAAGAGTAACAAACCGTTGGAATTTCAACGTTTTTGCTTACACTTTTACACTTTATAGAGTTGTCTATAGTGTGCATTTTCTGTTCAAAAGCCACAAACCTAATAATTCCAAGGGTCATGGGTCCGTTACACATGCTTTGCCCCGACTTCCACGCCAGATCCGACCAAATCAGATGCAACGAGATATGGATCATGGGTCATTTTTAGGCAACCCAAAAGCAGACCGGAGCGAAGCGTAGGGCTTTTGGGGCGGCAGCTTCTTGCTTTTCATACGCCCATGCTGCCATGACGAGGACCGACAAGCAGCACGTATGAAGGCGCTTAAGCACGGAATATCTGATGGGTCACAATGGCCCGTCAGATATTCCAATTCGACTCCAATCACATTAATTGCCAGAACAAACGTTGCATATGGAAGCGATGCGACACTTAAAAAGTGTGATATCAACTGCGTAATTATTCCGCAATTGATAATTTCGTCGAAACGGCAACGTGATCAGGCAGTCCGCACTCCGCCAGAAATGGGTTCCGAGCCGGAGAACAGCCAATTTGGAAATCGTTCACTACCCAGAAACAAGGCTGTCAGCCCACAAGCCCATACATATTTCTTGACATTGATCCGCCATGAGGCAATAGATCCGACATTAGGCGTATCCCTCATCCCAATCTCAACACAAAGTTTTTTATTTAAGTCGGTGGCTTCATACGCAGGCCAGCAGCATAGAAAACGTTGATTTTCCGCGGTTTGTTTTTAAGGACAGCACCAATACCACGAGCAGAAGAATGCAAGCATGGTCAGCGTGACAACAGAAGGGACTCGTATAAAATCAAGCAGCATTGCTTCCACAAAAGGCATGCGAGATTCTCGGGCCATCATCAAATAGGTAGTATAAGCATGAGTCTATCGCGAATGAATTGAGGCTTTATGAGAAGCGAAGAAAACGGCACTCTGAACGAGTCGGATTTGTTCGGTGACACTAATTCCGATTTGATGAGCAACCTTAAGAAGATAACGGATTGGAAGAAGACTCATGGAAAAGGGAATGAAGGGCCCTTCCTTGTGCTTTACGACTCTAAAATGCCAATAGGCATCAAACAGGCAGTCAACAGGCTCAACGCCTTCACATATGACAATCTTCCCATGGACGAAATCGGATTTTCCACCGAGCTTTTCGAATCATTAGAAAACCTAGATGACTACATTTCCATCGAAGATAGCGATTCCGATGAAGATGAAGAGCCAATCCAACTGGACAATTTTCCTTTAGCCTTATCTAGCGCAATTTGCGATCTTGATGAGCGTGAATACAAAATATTCAATGAGCGTTTCCTCATGGAAGAACCGCGTTCATTCGAAGCCATCGGAGGAGATCTGGGAGTAACTAGGGAAAGAATCCGGCAAATAGAGAAAAACCTTCGAGACAGGATGCAACCCGTATTTGATGAGTTCTCCATTGATGAAAAGCTGTCCTCCTTGTTCACAAACGACAAAAAATTCATACGTTCATCGAGACTGAACACTGTTTTTCCCGAGTTTGAAAAGTATCTTCCAAATTCAACAACTCCTGTCAAATGGGTGTTACGTAACTATTGCAGGTTCACATATGAGGAAAAAGACGGTTGGCTAGCCACACCATCGATTCTGGAAGCAAAACGATTGTTCAAGGACAGACTAGGCAAGCAAGCAAGTCAGCACGGCGTTTTCGACAAGGATGCTCTGCTTGCCTTTAAAACGTATGATGATGAACTCGCCGACATTATCGACTGGGCCAAGTATTGCGGAATTACTTTCTACAAGGACCATTTAATTTTGTGTAGCAACATCGGAGAATATGCCGAAGCGATCCTGGAGATAGAAAATCAACCTATGCCAACTGAGGAACTGCAAGCAATCGTGGATCCAAACACTAGTGCGAAAGGTTTCCGTCAAAAACTCTACAAGTCGCGTTCCGCCATACGGACTGATGTCAGAATGTGGGGTTTGCGCGACTGGGGTCTTGATGAATATAACAGCATCGAGCAAACGATCACCGATATGCTGAACGCTCATGATGGGTCGATGCAATATGACGCGCTAATCGATGAACTACTTGATAGATACTCCTTTTCTAAAAGCAGTTTATGGGCCAAACTGAACGAAGGACCTTTCTCCGTACGAGAGAATGTCGTGTTCCTAGGAAGATCTTCGAATGGCGCGAAGTCCTCTGTCGACCCATATTCCGCCGCAAAGCTTTTCAGGCTAGACAAGGGATGGGCATTTAGATTCACCGTCACGCAAAGACTTAAGGATGGAAGCGGATTCTATGCGACTAAGGCAATAGCCAACATACTTCACTTGAAACCTGGCGACGTCAAGCACCTTTCTTCTCCCATTGGACTTCAAAGAATCGCCTGGACAAGTAGCGTCATAACTATTGGAACAATCAGACGATTCATTGTAGAGGGGGTAGTAAACGTAGGACAGGAAGCATTCTGCCTATTCAACGATGACGAATCATTCAGTATCATCCCCATGCGCACTGTAGGCAAAAGCGATATACGCGATGCCTTAGCGCTAGCCTGCCTGCCGGCGACAGGCGACATCGATCTCGCTCGTCATTATCTTGCTTCGGCAATAGGACTCCCTTCAAACGCCACATTCAGGGACCTTATCCAGAAATATAAGGAGCGCGGCGATTCGGACATCTCGCAATGCTTAGCCACATATTCTGAATAGAATCAGGCGATTCAATCTTTTATTGACGAAATCTCTGAACGTTGATTAGCCTCAGCGGTTTCAAGGGCACTTGCCCCGAAGAACGGCTTGTTGAACGTGCCATTAGCGTTCTAAATGCTACTGGCGCATTGAGGGCCACAGACATCTTCTCGGAGAAATCCACACAGCCCTTTATTAGGCGAATACTTGTAATCCATTAAACTAAGCTACGGATTTATAAGCCAATCGGAGGAGTCAGCCATGGCCGTCAGCGTCGATGAAGTGTTCGACCAGATCGTCGAGGAGTCGGTGGACAAGCGCCAGCAGGGCACGAGGTGGGAACGCGCCGTGCAATGGTTCCTCACCCAGGACCCAGCGTGGAGGGACCGGTTCGAGCATGTGTGGATGTGGGACGACGCGCCCACGAACCCGGGCAGGCAGGATACCGGCATCG
>OCLC01000208.1_pt1 | contig 26932 bp, 28 predicted proteins | sample 1502911 | NCBI WGS metagenome assembly OCLC01 (sample SAMN03418284, study PRJEB22391) | human gut metagenome | biome: human-gut; feature: organic feature; material: feces | host: Homo sapiens | place: Italy | collected 2013-04 | reverse complement strand
GGCCTGACCAATGACACAGATCGGTTATCTTTTCTGCAGCAGCATTTTTGCCCTTTCTTTATACCAGAGTGTCCGTCACATGGTTTTGTTTTGGGAAGAAACAAATTTTTTTTCCGCGGTGCTGGTATATGTCGGTGTTTCTGCCTACATTGTTATTGCACTGATGCTCTATTGGATTTTTACCATTCTTGTGCCGGGATCCATATCATTGGTCAGGCCGCTGTCCATGTTATCCTCTTATACATGGTTCATCAATTTGTCCGGCAGGCTATGGAAGCCTTTCATTTTCATCGGCTTGTTCGCGGTAAAAAAGATATTGGATATGAAAGGAATCCCGTGCAGAGACGAAGTTAATTTCACTTATACCGAAGATGAAATCCGTTGCATCGTGGAAGAAAGTCATCGCGGCGGGCGTTTGAATACTCTTGAAAATACGTTGATCAAAAATTCTTTTGACTTTTTTGATTTAGATGTGAGGGATGTCATGATTCCCCGGAATGATATGGTCGTTTTGGATTTTAATGATGATATGGACGTAATGCGCCGGAATATTTCAAAAACGCATCATACCTGTTATCCCGTGTGTATGGAGGACAAGGATCATATTCTTGGATTTATTCATGTAAAAGATTTTTTAGAAAGCCTTTTGAGGGGTGAGTACAACATAAAAAGAATCATGAGGGAAATACTGACTGTACCTGAAGTTATGCCCGCGCCGGCCCTCCTTCAAATGATGAAGAATAAGAGAACATACCTGGCGGTCGTCGTGGATGAGTATGGAGGGACGTCAGGCCTTGTGACGCTGGAGGATCTGATGGAAGAGCTGGCTGGAGAAATTCCGCAGAATGAGAGCAACGCGCCTGCTGAAATTTTGCGTGTGAACGACCATGTTTATGAGTTTGACGGTACCGTCATCCTGGAAGATGTTTCTGAAAGGCTCCAAATGGAGTTTGATGATGAAGAAAGAAATAATACGATTGGCGGGCTGATTTTTTCGAAATTGGAACGGATACCCCAAGTCGGTGACCATATTTCTTTTGGCGGGTGGAAGTTTACCGTACTTAAAATGTACGGATTCCGTATTATGCGTGTGAAGGCGGAAATGGATCGTAAAGAAGAAACGGAACCAGACAGTCATGAATAAATTGCTTGAAAATGATGAGGGGATCCTTCTTCATGCTCATGCGGGGAAGGATGGCGGGAAAATTGCGGATGTATTTACTTTATCTGCCGGATTAGTACGGATCTATGTAGGCAAGACGGTGCTTGAACGATGTGGAAGCGGCGGCATGGTTTCTTTTGCGTTTCTTCGGTTCACTGCGTGGAAAGATGGCGAGAATTTTTTCATGTCCCAGTATGAGAGCCGGATGCTTTTGGATATGATGAATTTATCCTATGAAGAAATGCAGTGCTGGTACTATGTGATTGAGTTGGTCAGTATATTCTTTCCAAAAGAGGAAAGAAATGAAAGGGTATACCGGCTTTTGGGACGTGCGATGACTGTTGCCGCATGTAAAAATAAAAAGGTGGCAGCGCTGATTGTATCCGTGCAGCTCCTTCGGGCAGCCGGTATCGATGCAGGAAGTCATGAAACAGAACGTGAATTACATTTGTCACCGGCAGGGATGAAGCTTATGCAATCTTTTTCTGATTATGATTGGGGATCGGAGTGGGGAGGCTCTATTAAGGCATCAGCTTTTAAGGAATTGGCGGGGTATATAGATAAATTTATTCTCTGCTATGGAGATGTAAAAATGAAAACCGCCGGAGCTTTTTTGATAGAGGTCTAGATCAGATTGAATGCGGAATATCCGCCATAAGGCACACAAAAAAAGACTGTGAAAAGTATTTCGCATTTTCACAGTCTTTTTTGTATCAGATTCAGTTGTGGGGAACCATATCTTTAGGATCAAAAGTTCCATTCTTGCGGCGTTCAGAAAATTCAGCAACAGCAGTAAAGAGGACATCACTGGAACTGTTCAGTGCCGTTTCACAGGCGTCTTCAAGAACACTAATGATGAAGCCTACACCAACAACCTGCATGGCAATGTCATTGCTGATACCGAAAGAGGCACAGGCCACAGGAATCAGAAGGAGGGAACCGCCGGCTACACCGGAAGCGCCGCAGGCGCCAACTGTGGAAATCAGGCACAGAAGAAGCGCTGTCGGAAGATCGACAACAATTCCCAATGTGTTGGCAGCAGCTAAAGCCAGTACAGAAATGGTAATGGAAGCGCCCGCCATGTTGATAGTTGCGCCGAGCGGAATAGAAATTGTAAAAGTATCGGGGTTAAGGCCCAGCCGCTTGCACAAGGTCAGATTGACAGGGATATTTGCTGCGGAACTTCTTGTAAAGAATGCATATACACCGCTTTCACGGATTGTTGTCCAGACAAGAGGATAAGGGTTATGGTGAACATTGAGGAATACGATAATCGGATTCATAACAAGAGCAACAAGAATGTAGGCGCCGATCAGGACAGCCAAAAGTTTTGCATATCCCAACAGGGCATCTACACCGGCAGTACCGACAGAGTCAGCAACAAGTCCCATGATGCCAAGCGGAGCGAAGTGGATGACCCAGGTAACAACCTGAGTGATAGCATGGGCTATATCATCAAGCACAGATTTTGTTGTGCCGTTTGCGTAACTTTTGAGTGCAAGACCGGCAATGATCGCCCAGGCCAAGATACCGATGTAATTTGCAGTAAGAAGCGCATTGACCGGATTATCTACAACGGAAAGAATTACATTGTGCAATACTTCGATGATGCCGGAAGGCGGAGCCAGTTTGGCATCGGCCGCCACCTGGAGATGAAGTACGGTCGGGAAAAGGAATGACAATGCCACGCCGACGAGAGAGGCACAGAAGGTTCCGATGACATACAGGATGATGATCGGTTTCATATTTGCGTTCGTCCCTTCTTTTTTTTGTGCCATCGCGTTCATGACAAGGAAAAATACGAGGACGGGAGCAACGCCTTTCAGTGCTTTGACGAAGAGATCGCCAAAAATTTTAACGACAGGGATTACCGTCGGTGTAAAGACGGCAATCAGGATACCGATGACCAAGCCGACAGCAATTTGTTTGATCAATGCGACACTGGACAAAACTTTTTTGATTTTGTTTAGCAAAATAATTCCCCCTTTAAATTATAATAATTTAAGTATACCTTGCGTTTATACTTCTTTCAAGAAGCATATAAAAATGATTTGTATAAGGCTGTTTAGCATACGTTTTTAGCATAAAAAAGTATTTTCATATAGAATCGATAATTTCCGTAAAATACGAAATATATGGTAAAATACTCAAAGGGTAGAATGATAGGGGGAACGATGGAGACCGTAGGACTGCTTGCCGGAATCGGCAGACTTCCGGTGGAATTTATAGAGGCCGCACATATACAGGGATATAAGGTTGTATGCATTGCTGTGATTCCAGGAGTCGAAAAGGAACTAAAAGAAAAAGCTGATGCTTATTATGAAATCAGCGTCTTTAAATTGAATAAGGTCATTAAAACGCTTTTGTCGGAAGGCGTGCAGGAAGTCACAATGCTTGGGAAAGTAACAAAAGAATGGCTGTATAAGGATCATGTGATTCCTGATTTGCGTGCGCTGAAAGTTTTGAATCGATTGAGGAAAAAGAATTTCAAGGATGACACGATTACTTTGGAACTTGTGGAAGAATTGGGGAAAGACGGGATTTCAGTGCTGGATCAAACGAAATATTTAAAGCCTTTAATGCCGGGGCCGCAAATATTTACCAAACGCCGGCCGACAGAAAATGAAATGCTTGATGTAGCATTCGGCTTTAAGGCGGCTAAGGCCATTGGCGGTATGGATCTGGGGCAGACGGTGGTCATCAAAGATCAGGCGGTTATGGCAGTGGAAGCGATTGAAGGGACAGATGCCTGTATTAGACGCGGTGGTATGCTGGCCCGCGGGGGAGCCGTGGTGGTGAAGACGGCAAAACCGGATCAGGATCTGCGTTTTGATGTACCCGCTGTCGGATTGGAAACTTTACATTCTATGATGGAAACCGGATGCAAAGTACTTGCCATTGAGGCGTACCGCACCTTATTTGTGGAAAAAACGTCCGTGCTGAAAGAGGCGGATTGTGCAGGAATTGCTATTCTATCCGTGGAGCAGGAGCATTTATGAAAATTATGATGTCTGCCGGAGAAGCTTCCGGGGATATGCACGCCGCCGCTGTTGCCGCGGAAATTAAAAGAGAATATCCTGATGCTGATATTTTCGGCATGGGCGGAGATAATATGCGTAATGCGGGAGTGCGTATTATTTATGATATCGGTAATCTGGGAATTATCGGAGTGGTAGAAGTCATTCGTCATTTATCACTGTTTTTTAAGTTACGGACATTCCTTAGACATGCTATGATGGAAGAAAAACCGGATGTAGTTGTGTGTGTGGATTATCCGGGGTTCAATATGAAGATTGCCCACGTGGCAAAAGAGCTGGGCATTCCGGTAGTGTACTATATTGCACCGACAATTTGGGCCTGGCACAAGGGACGGGCAAAGAATATTGTTCGTGATGTGGAGCATGTGGCATCTATATTTCCCTTTGAAGCGGAGGCTTATCGAGAAGCTGGAGCCCGGGTGACTTTTGTGGGGCATCCTTTGGCAGATACTGTGAAAGCGTCTATGTCTTATGAAGAGGCAATGATATTTTTTGGGGGAGACAGAGTAAAAAAAAGAATTCTGCTTATGCCGGGAAGCAGAAAAAATGAAGTGGAAAAACTTCTTCCCGCCATGCTTAAAGCAGCGGATATACTTACTGAAAAATGTGAGTGCCAATTCTTTTTGCCCCGTGCTGGTACGATTTCATCGGAGTTTATTCAAGGTTTTTTAAAAAATGCTTCACCGAGATTGGATATCATTGTGACGGCCGGCCGGATATATGATCTGATGCAGATTTGTACGGCGTGTATCGCTTCGTCTGGAACCGCTACTCTTGAAACAGCGCTGATGGGGCTTCCTACTGTGCTTGTGTATCGATTATCTGCGATTACCTGGTTCCTGGCCAAGCATCTTGTACGGGTGGAGTATGCGGGACTGCCGAATATACTGCTTCATAAAGAAGTGACGCCTGAACTTTTACAGGATAAAGTTACTGCCGGAAATATGGCGGAAGTCGTGCTGCCGTGGCTGACTGATGAGGTAAAGCGGCAGGAGAATATAAGAGAATTAAAATCTGTACGTGCCGTGCTGGGTGAAGGCGGAGCAGTTCGTCGTACGGCGGAACTTATATTAAGGACAGCAGAGGGGAAATAATGAGTAGTAAAAAAAATAAGATAAATAGTTATAAACGTCTTCTGTCTTACTTGTGGCCATACAAGAAGTTATTAATATTATCAGTTGTTTTCATGCTTTTTGTAGCATTGTCAAATTTGGTGGTTCCATGGATTATTAAGGACGTGATTGACCAAGTGCTGGAGCAAAAGGACTTGCGAATGCTGTACTTGGTCATTGTAGCTATTTTAGTGACTTTCTTTATCAGGGCGCTCACGACTTTCGGGCATCGATATCTGATGGGGTATATCGGACAGGCGGTTATTATGGATATCCGTAATGTTCTCTACCATCACTTGCAGGTTTTGTCCATTTCCTACTATGATCGCCGCCGTACGGGGGATATCATGAGTAATCTGACTAATGATATTGCTGCGCTGCAAACGGCCATCGTGGTGGATTTTATTTCTCTTGTACAGGAAAGCGCGATTTTTATCGGCTCCTTTGCGTCTATGATTTATCTGCAATGGAAGCTGACCGTGCTTTGTCTCATCATCGTGCCTCTGGTTTCTTATGTGATTAAGTTTTTCGGCAGAAAACTGCATACCAGCGGGAGGGTGGTACAGGAATGCCTTGCTGATGTAACCTCCATGCTGCAGGAGACGATACAAGGCGTTCGTATTGTAAGGAGTTTTAACCGCGGCAGTTATGAGGAAAAGCGGTTTGAAAAAATTAATCGTTCCAGCTTCAGCGCAACGGTTCGTTCCATCCGCCAACAGAGTCAGATGACGCCTTTTGTTGAATTTTTAGCGGCCATTGCGGTGTGCGCTATTATTTGGTATGGCGGTGTTTCCGTTATTGACGGGGTGATGACGACCGGGGAACTGATTGCGTTTCTTATTTATGCCATCAATTTGGCGAATCCGACACGGCGCGTGGCGGAAAGCGTTGGGAATATCCAAAAATCACTGGCTGCAGCCGACCGTGTTTTTGCCATCCTTGATGAGCAGCCGGAAGTACAGGATAAGCCGGACGCAAAGCAGCTCATTATTAAGAAAGGCAGAGTAGAGGCAAAGCACGTTTCTTTTTCCTATGAAAAAGAAAATCCAGTTCTCGTAGATTTAAACTTTATCGCGGAGCCGGGACAGACCATTGCTCTTGTCGGTCCATCGGGATCGGGGAAGACCACGGTGGCAAACCTGCTTCCCCGCTTTTATGATGTCAGCGCAGGGGCAATCTGCATTGATGGTATGGATATCCGCGATGTGACTGTCGGCTCTTTAAGGGAAAATATAGGTCTTGTACCTCAAGATACACTTCTCTTTAATACGACAATTAAGGAAAATGTTCTTTATGGAAGACTGGATGCGACGGATGAAGAGGTTTGGGCAGCTATAAAAGCAGCAAATGCGGAAAATTTTATCAGAGAACTTCCTCATGGCATAGATACGAAAGTTGGAGACCGGGGGCTTGTATTGTCCGGCGGGCAGCGGCAGCGTATTGCTATCGCACGGGCAATACTGAAAGATCCGGCCATTTTGATCCTGGATGAGGCTACTTCCGCTTTGGATACAGAAAGCGAGAAAATTGTACAGGATGCTTTGGATAAACTGATGGTAGGACGGACGTCGTTTGTTATCGCCCATCGTTTATCGACGGTTAAAAATGCTGATCAGATATTGGTGCTGAATAAAGGACGAATTGAAGAACAGGGAACACATGAAGAACTTATGGCTATGGGCGGTTTATATCATGAACTGTATACCATGTCGATAAAACAGCCGGAAGGAGAAAAATAACTTGTACTGGTTTTATAATGTCTGTCTGGTTGCTTATTGGTTCTTTCAGGTGCCGGTACTGCTTTACCGTCTTATTTTTGAAGACGGTTTTTATGACAGACTGAAGCAGAGTGCCGGGATTATGCCGACGCCGACTTTGGAACAGATTGCTTATCATAATGCAATCTGGATACATGCGGCGTCGGTGGGTGAAGTTGTCGCAGCCAGTCCTATTGTGAGAGAATTGAAAAAACGCTATCCCAAAGAAATGGTCGTTGTATCCGTCGTTACTGCTACAGGTCACCGAATGGCGCAAAGGATCATGCCCGAGGCGGACGGCCATATATTTTTTCCTTTTGATTTGCCTGTTATCACAGAACGAATTGTGAATATAGTGAATCCTAAAGCAATTATTCTGATTGAAACGGAATTGTGGCCAAATTTTCTTCGGCTGGCATGGAGAAAGAATATTCCTGTTATGATGATGAATGGCCGTATCAGTGACCGTTCTATGAAAAGGTATTCCCTGATCCGGCGTTTTACCTCGCGCATGCTTCTCCAAATTAAAAAATTTTGTATGCAGTCGGGCATTGATGCGGAACATATCATTTCTATGGGAGCACTTTCTGATCGGGTGACAATTACAGGAAATACAAAGTATGATGAAACCTATGTGGAAGTTTCGGAAGAAGAGAAACAACAGCTTCGTCATGAATTTCACTTTGATGGAAAAGGGCCTGTGATTGTAGCAGGGAGTACGCATAACGGAGAAGAAGAAATTATTCTTCGTATATTTGGCAAGATTCTGAAAGAGTATCCTGACGCCCGGCTGCTTCTGGCAGTACGTGAGATTACAAGGGCACCGTCTGTCCGCTTTTTGGTGAAGCATTTTGGATACAGTGTTCTCCGCCGCTCTAAGATGGGGACGGAAGAAGATGATGGGAGAGGCCATCAGGTTATTATTCTTGATACCATTGGTGAATTGGGACGTTTATACAGTCTTGCGGACGTAGTTTTTGTTGGCGGAAGTTTTGTAAAGGTGGGGGGACATAACATATTGGAACCTGCGGCACATGGGAAACCGGTGCTTGTAGGTCCTTATATGTTCAATTTCCGGGAAATATTTGATCTGCTGTCTAAGCGTGGTGTCTGCTGCATGGCACAAAATGAGTCTGAATTAGAAAAAACGCTGCGGGATTTATTGGCTCATCCCGAAAAAATGAAGGCTATGGGGGAAGCGGCGTTGTCTGTGGTGGCGGAGAATCAGGGGGCGACGAAAAGGAATGTAGATACTTTTGCAAAACTTGCTGAAAAGTATAAGATTGATTTGATGGAGAATACTGATGAGTATTGAGTCTTACATACTTGGACTCCAAAAAAATCCGTCGCCGGGAAAGATAGGAAAGATTGTTCTTGGCGGGTTGGAGCTTCTTGCAGGGATTTATGAAAAAGGTGTCGTGAAAAAATATGAGAAGGCTGGGCGAAATGCCCGCCGTATGCCGATACCTGTTATCAGTGTTGGAAATATTACGGCCGGTGGAACGGGGAAAACACCGTGCATTTTAAAGCTGGCTGAAATGCTTCACAAAAAGGGGCATCATCCGGCCATTCTCTCCCGCGGTTATAAAAGCGGATTGGAAAAAGTCGGAGGAGTTGTATCTGACGGACGATCTTTGCGGATTTCCCAGAAACTGGCGGGAGATGAGCCTTATATGATGGCGTTAAAAATTCCTGATGTTCCTGTTCTTGTGGGACGTAACAGGATCATTTCTGCGGAAAAAGCGATTAAATTGGGGGCGGATGTATTGCTTTTAGATGATGGTTTTCAGTACTGGGATATGAAGCGGGATTTAGACATCGTTCTCATAGACTGCACGAATCCTTTCGGTTACGGATATTCCCTGCCCCGCGGACTTCTCCGTGAGCCTATGGAGGCATTACGACGTGCCCATACATTTATCCTCACTAAAAGTGAGCAGGCAGATGTGTCTGTGAAAACGGATATAGAGAAGAACCTTTTTCGATTGGCACCGCAGGCGCTTATCCTTGAATCTTTCCATTCGCCGTCATTGCTTGTTCCTTTCAATAAATGGAAAAAAGGAATCAAAGAAGACTGTTTATCCTGCCAGAAAGGGAGAAGGACGTTTATTCTTTCAGGAATAGGAAATCCTGAAGCGTTTAAAGAAACAACATTAGAGGCGGGGCTGAGCCCTGTGGGAAATATGTTTTTTCCGGATCACCATGTATATACATCAGCAGATATGGAATCTGCTGAAATGGCAGCTGCATATAGTGGTGCTGATCTGATCACGGTGACAGAAAAAGATGCGGTAAAGATGCTGAATTTAAGTAAAGCGGAAGACAGTAAAATTCCTCTTTATGTTTTGGAGATAGAAATGAAATTTGCTGAAAATGGAGAAGCACAGCTTCAGGAACAATGGGAGGCCTTTTTATGAAAATTGCCTGTATAATCCCTTCCCGCTATGCATCGACACGTCTGCCGGGAAAACCGCTGAGGATGATTGCGGGGAAAACGTTAGTGCGACGTGTTTATGAAAGAGCGATTTTGGCGATGCTGCCTGATGTGGTTATCGTAGCTACGGATCATAAAGATATTGAAAAAGAAGTCCGGTCTTTTGGTGGAGATGTAGTGATGACTTCTGCTGATCATCCGACCGGGACTGACCGTTTAGCGGAAGTGGCGGAAAGTCTGCCGGATTATGATATCATTGTCAATGTACAGGGAGATGAGCCTCTGATTGATCCCAATGTTATCGATCTTCTTGCGAAGACGCTTGTTGAACGGGCGGAACTTGATATGGTGACAGTGGCAACGCCGTTAAAAAATGACGACTACGAAGATCCGTCGGCGGTAAAAGTTGTTGTCAACCAAAAGGGCGAAGCATTATATTTTTCAAGAGCGCTGATTCCCTATCCCCGCCATGATTTTGCGGTTCCCGCATTAAAGCATGTAGGAATTTATGCCTATCGGAGAGATTTTCTTCTGGAATATGCCCACATGAAGCAGACGCCGCTTGAAATGACAGAGTCTTTGGAACAACTGAGGGCGTTGGAAAGCGGGCATAAAATAGGTGTAATTACGGTAGAGACGGAAGATATAGGGATTGACACGGAAGAAGATCTAAAGAAAGTAAACGCATATTTCGAAAGGAGCCAATTATGAAAACAATTCAGGTGGGAAATCTTACTATTGATGGAAGCAGATTATTTTTAATTGCCGGCCCCTGTGTGATTGAAGGCTACGACCGCACATTGATGATTGGCCGTGAAGTGAAAAGAATTTGTGAAAAATTAGGTGTACAATATATTTTTAAAGCATCTTTTGATAAGGCAAATCGTTCTTCTTATCATTCTTTTCGTGGTCCGGGGCTGGAGGAAGGTCTTCGAATTCTAAAGTCTATAAAAAAGGAACTGGATGTGCCGGTGCTTTCCGATGTGCATGATGTGACTCAATTGGAAAAGGCCGCGGAAGTGTTGGATATGCTTCAAATCCCCGCATTTCTCTGCCGCCAGACCGATTTGGTTTACGGGGCGGCGATGACAGGAAAACCGGTAAATGTAAAAAAAGGACAATTCATGGCGCCTGAAGATATGAAAAACGTGCTGAATAAAATGGAAGAAGCTCATAATCCCAATTTGGCCGTCACCGAACGAGGTGTATCTTTCGGTTATCATAATCTTGTAGTAGACATGCGTTCTTTCCCGATGATGAGGAAGTTTGGTTATCCGGTTATCTATGATGCTACCCACAGTGTGCAGCTGCCGGGAGCTATGGGTACGGTAACCGGCGGGCAGCGGGATATGATTCCTTATCTTGCACGTGCGGCGGCAGCAAGCGGAGTGGATGGATTCTTTATGGAAGTTCACGATAATCCGCCGGAAGGTTTGTCTGACTCTACGAATATGCTTTATTTGTCATCTTTGGAGGGGCTGCTGAAAGATTTAATTAAGATCAATGAAATTGTGAAACACGATAAATAAGAAGATATTAACTAATAATAAAGAGAATATAGTATAATAAATTGATACAGAACAAAACCGTTTCTTTTTAGCGTAAGATAAGACATAGTTGCCTAATGGTGAGCCGCTGCCAGCGGCATGGATTTATCAAGGGAGGAAGCATGTCTTCGATAGAAACAGCGATAAGGGTGCTTCGTGATGAGGCGGATGCCATTTTGGGCCTGATTGATAAACTGGATAATAATTTTGAATTAGCTGTCGATTTGATTCTTCATGCAAATGGTCGTGTCATACTGACGGGAATGGGAAAGTCTGGGCATATTGCAAAAAAAGTTTCTGCAACTATGGCAAGTACGGGAACACCGTCATTTTTTCTTCATCCTGCGGAAGGTATCCATGGAGATTTGGGAATGGTGACAGCTGAAGATGTGGTTGTAGCTTATTCCAATAGCGGTGAAACCGGTGAAATATTAAACATTCTGCCTTCGCTGAAAAGAATCGGTGCGAAATTGATTGCTGTTGTTGGGAACACCCATTCTACGCTGGCGGAAAATGCAGATGTTGTATTGGATGCAGGTGTTTTACAAGAGGCTGATTCCCTCGGATTGGCTCCGACCAGTTCAACGACAGCGGCATTGGCACTTGGCGATGCTTTGGCAGTGGCGCTTATGGAAAAAGAGAATTTTACTGCCGATAAATTTGCGGTATTTCATCCGGGCGGATCTTTGGGAAAACGTCTGCTTATGACTGTTGAAATGGTTATGCACCATGGCAGTGACAATCCCGTAATTAAAGAAACTGCTTCTGTTAAGGATGCGCTTTTTGTGATGACTAAAATGGGGCTTGGTGCGGTATCTGTTGTGGATGGAAAGTTTAAGCTGAAGGGGCTTATGACAGATGGGGATGTCCGTCGTGGGCTGGAAAAAGAAAAAGATTTTCTGATGCTCACCATAAAAGAAGTGATGACACAGAATCCTTTGGTAATAACTGCTGATAAGTTGGCGGCAGAAGCACTCCATAAAATGGAAAAACATGCACCTCATCCTATCACGGTGCTTCCTGTAGTGGATAAGGATGGAAAATCTATAGGTATGGTGCATGTCACAGATTTGTTGAGACAAGGTGTGGTCTGATGAGAGGTTCGCGAAGTATAAAGGCATTCTTTTTTGACGTAGATGGAACCTTGACTTCCGGTACATTGATTTTAGGGACGGAAGGCGAAGCTTATAAAATCTTCCACGCCCAGGATGGAATGGCCTTGGGGCTGGCACATCGTATGGGATATATTACCGGTTTTATTACTGGGCGTACTTCGGATATTGTCCGTGTGCGGGCGGAGGAATTAAAAGTAGATGTGCTCCTTATGGGGGTGAAAAATAAGGTACAGGCCGTGGCAGCGGCATTGGAAAAGTATCGTTTGTGTTGGGAAGAAGTCGCTTTCATGGGAGATGATTTAAATGATCTGCCTCTTTTTGATAAAGTTGGAATAGCAGGCAGTCCATCAAATGGAGCTCCTGAAAACTTAAAAAAGGCGGAATTTGTTTCCCGCCGTGCCGGGGGAAGTGGAGCAGCGAGAGAGTTTATTGAGGAAATACTCAAGGAACAGGGACGGTGGGATGAAGCGGTTGCGTCATTTTATTCGGAAATGCAAGAGGCACCTGCCCGGCAATAGTTATATAATTTAGGAAACTGATTTTTGAGGAAGAGAAGACATGCTTTCTAATGTAAAATATCATTTGCTTAAGATGGTCAGCAGCATACTTTGCAGAATGCCCTATAAAAATATTTTAGCTATAGGTTCTTTTCTGGGGCCGGCAATTATGAATCGGATACCGAAACAACGTAATCGTGGAATTGAGCAGATTATGACAGGTCTGTTATGTGAAAGAGAAGATGCGGAGCGGCTGTTGAATAAAGTGTATCAACGTGTAGGAATGTCGGCGATGGAAATGCTGTATATGCCGCGGCTGTGCCGAGAGAAACTTCATATAAATGAGTATGTTTCTATTGATCATCCGGAGTATCTGGAGGCTGCATATGCAGAGGGGAAAGGGATTGTGGGGCTTACTGCCCACGTAGGAAACTGGGAATGGCTTGGAGCCGGTCTTGCCCTGCATGGATATGATACGTCCGCTATTGGCAAAAAACAGAAAGATGATGCTCTGATGAGGATTATTAATGAATATCGGGCGGAATCAGGCGAACATATTTATCTGACCGGAACAGGCGGCTATGAAATGATTGCAGCGGCCCGTTCCATGAAAAAGAACCATATTCTCGGATTTTTATCTGATAAAGATGGAGATAGAGTGGGGATACCGGTTCGTTTCATGAATCGAATTTTCTCCTTTCCTCAGGGGCCCGTAGTTTTTGCTAAGAAGTTTAGAGCTCCGGTACTTCCTATTTTTGTGGTTAGGAATGAAGACCGCATAGGAAATACCATTTGTGTAGGAAAGCATTTTTATTATGAGGAAACCGGAGATAAGAAACATGATTTGTTGGTGAACGCACAAAAAATGGCTACCATTATGGAAGAGTTTATTAAAGCGCATCCTGCCGACTGGATGTGGTTCCAGCATCTTTTTTGGACGGAACCATGGAGTATTGAGATGTATTGCCGGATGACAGATGAAGAAAAAGAGGAAATTATCCGCGGAGTACCTTTTGCGGAAAGAGCGGAGGCAGTGCATGAAAAAACATAAGAAATTTATCATTGGTGTAGTACTCATGCTCTTGATTGTTTCAGGAGTATACATACTTTTTAAAGGAGACGGCAATTCTATTTTTATTGGTGATGATACAACACAGGCAGTGGAGTTCAATGATATTAACCTGAATGAAGAAAAAGACGGCAAAGTGATATGGAATTTGAAGGCACGTCATGTTAAGATGGAGAATGACAGAAATACGGCTTATCTTACGGATATAGAAGGCTTTTTTGCCGAAGATGGGAATGAATTGTCTATCAAAGCAAAGAAGGGGATCATAAAAAGAGTGGAGCAAACAGTAAATCTTGAGGGAGATATTGAGGGAAAGACGAAAGACGGCCTTATTCTTTATGCCAAAAACCTGACTTATGATGGGAAGAAGCAGGTTTTATCCACAGATTGCTCGTTTACCGCGGAAAAGGATGGGCGAATATTAACAGCAGATTCATTTACGGCCGATCGTGTACTTGAAAAAATTGTAGCAAAAGGACATGCTAAGCTTGCTGATAAGGAGGCAAATAAGTGAGGAAAATATATGGGTTCCTGGCAGTATTTTTAATTGCAGCAGGCGGTACGGCATGGGCAGATGATATCACCGCCGATGTATTGACTTATGATGGAAAAGCTAAAACAGTCACTGCGACAGGGAATGTGGTTATTCATGCTAATGAGGGCGCTGTAGTTACCGGTAAAAAAGGCCAGTATTATTTTGAAAACCGCAGCGCATGGCTTGATGGAGGTGTTGAATACCAAAAAGACCAGACTGTTATGACCGCGGAAAAAATGTATTTATATGAAGATAAAACAACTCGCGGTGTAGGTGGAGTCTATATTCATGATGAAGCTGAAAAGCGCACGATGAAAGGAGACGACATCATGTATAATCCGGAAACCGGATTCGGCAAAATTCAGGGGAATGGTTACCTGGAATCTGTTGATGGTATTATCGAGGCGCCTTTGATCGAAGGAAATATGAAACAGGTAAAGATAGAAGCAACCGGTGGAGTATACCTTTCCAGTACTATGCATCAGATGAATGGATATGGGGACAAAGCTGTTTATACAAGAAGTGGACAGGAAGGGATCGATGGTAAACTGATATTGACAGGAAATGCCCATGTTGTGCAAAATGGGAATTCTTTCGACGGACCTGAGCTGATTATGCGGGATGCAGAGAAAATTGTAGAGACTTCCGGAAGAAGCACAATCACAATTACAAACACTGCAGGTGCATCAAGTATGGATGCCGGAAACCAAGCCGCTGAAACGGGCAGCACAGAACGCGTGACAGAAGAAACTCCTATCGCAGGAAGACCATCCTATGCCGACGAACCGGCACAAAGTTCTTTTTTTGATAAGGATTACAAATGAAAATAGAAACACATCATTTAATCAAACGCTACGGAGAACGTACCGTAGTTAATGATGTAAATGTAGAAGTTGAACAGGGAACAGTTGTAGGTCTGCTCGGGCCTAACGGTGCGGGAAAAACCACAACTTTTTATATGATTGTCGGCATTATCCGGCCTGATGAAGGGGATGTGACTGCTGATGGGAAATCTTTGGATCATATGCCTATTCATGAACGGCATCAGTTCGGTATCAGCTATTTACCCCAAGAAGCTTCCATATTTCGCAAAATGACAGTATGGGAAAATATGATGTCTTTACTGGAAACAAGAACAGAATTAAGCCCTGCAGAGAGAAAAGAAAAGGCGGAAGGGCTTCTGGAGGAGTTTCACATTACTCATGTAAAGGATACAAGGGGAGATGCCCTTTCAGGCGGTGAACGGAGGCGGGCAGAAATTGCCAGATCTTTGACCATGGGGCCGTCCTTTATATTGCTGGATGAACCTTTTGCCGGTGTAGATCCTCTTGCCGTCGAAGATATACAAAGCGTTGTCATGCATCTTAAAACAAGAGGTATCGGTATTTTAATTACAGATCATAATGTTCGTGAAACTCTTCGGATTGTGGATAATGCGTATATCCTTTCAGAAGGGAAAATTCTGCTTAATGGGAAATCCAGTGATATTGCTGCAGATCCTGTGGCGAGAAAATTCTACTTGGGAGAAAATTTCAGCTTATGATTTGCTTGATTAAAGGAGTGGGATTCTGATGCGTATACTTGATAAATATATTCTTAAGGAATTCCTGGGACCTTTTTTGTTTGGTGTTGCCGCATTTACCGCTATATTTCTCGGGGCGGATACACTGCTGAAAATTGCGGACTATGTTACAAAATATGGTGCATCTTCTACCGCAGCGCTGAAAATATTTATATTGGCACTGCCCCGGATTATTGTCTATACGTTTCCTATGGCAGTTTTATTGGGGGCGTTAATGGCGACATCCCGGTTATCTGGTTCTAGTGAATTGATTGTTATGCGGACATCCGGACAGAGCTTTAGCCGATTGGTTATGCCTGTTTTTATTCTTACTTTTTTAATCAGTTTATGTGCGGTGGCTTTTAATGAGTATGTAGTGCCATGGACGAATCGGAAGTATGAACAGGTTGTCAATGTCGAAATTAAACGTAATTTGAATCCGGGGATCACAGATCATGTTATTCTTCGTGATGTACAAAATGGAAAAATTGCCCATTTGCTTTATGCGAGGAAATACAATCCTGAAAATAAAAAATTGGAAAATATAACGATTCAGGAATTCCAAAATGAAGCTGTTATCCGCGTGGAAAATGCGCCAAATGCCGTTTGGAAAGATGGTAAATGGTTTATGGAAAACGGTACTATTTATGATCTTGGTGAAGATGGAATTAGCCGCACGATGCGTTTTAAGAATCAATTTATTCCTTATGGGCAGTCACCGGAAACGATACAAAAGGAGCATAAAGATTATGATGAGATGACCATTCGGGAGCTCTTTACAGCAAGAAAAGCTTATGAGGCTGCTCATGAAGATGCGACTGCCATTATTATGGAAATTCATCGCCGTTTTTCACTTCCTTTTGCGAGTTTTGTCTTTGGTCTCGTAGGAGCGCCTCTCGGCGTGCAGCGCGAACGATCATCATCATCAATCGGATTTGGACTTTCAGTAGTTATTATTTTTGTATATTATGCCGTAATGACATTTCTTGAAGCGCTTGGAAAAGGGCATGTAATTTCTGCGGTGGCAGCAGTATGGCTCCCAAACCTGATCGCTCTTATTTGTGCAGTGTACTTGATTAAGCGGGTTAATCAGTAATTATATTGTGCGTTCTCTCTTTTTAATTTCTTCGCTGTGGTATTTTAACTGAAGGAGGTCAGTATGTTTATTGGCATTGCTATGTTTTTCGTCCTTATGCTGATGGGCGGACTCATTGCATTTCTTGGCGATAAAATTGGATCCAAGGTGGGGAAAAAGAGAATGACGCTCTTTGGTCTGCGGCCAAAATATACTTCCGTTATCGTTACGATTATTTCAGGTATCCTTATTTCATTCCTGACTGTTGCCGTGCTTGCCGTAGTAAATGAAAATGTACGTGTAGCGCTTTTTGGCTTGAGCAAATTACAGGCACAGATGGCAAACCTTAATCAGGAGATCATCGTAAAAAATAAAGAACTTGATGAAGGTAAAAAGCAGCTTGAGGCAAGGAATAAAGAGTATGAGGGTGTAACGAAAAAATCGGAAAAGACAGTAAAAGAATTGGAACGGGTGGAAAGCCAGCGTGCTTACGTGCAGAGTGAACTATTTTCTGTACAAAATGCTTACCAGGAAGCGCAGGCAGGTATCCGGCAGTCTGCAGAAGAAATAGAACAGTTGGAAAAAACAAAAGAAGAACTTTCCGGTAATATTACAAAACTGAACAGCGAGAAGGAAGCGCTTCTTGGGAATATTGCGGCTATCCGTGAAGGCACTGTCGTTTTTCGTGCAGGACAGGTGCTTACTGATGCGGTTGTTGATGAGAATATGTCCAAAGAACAATCTGAGCAGGTACTTGGGAGTATTTTGAATGATATCAATAATTTGCTGAAAGAACGAATGAATGTCAGTGACAAAGATGTCTACCTTGTACGTATGCCGAAGATTGCATTTGACAAAGCCGTTGATCAAGTGGCAGGTGCAAGCAATAAGAAGCTTGTTCGTGTTGTTGCTGCGGGAAACCTGATTTTGGGGGAGCCGGCAATTGTGGAATTTGATGTTCATGATAATAATCTGGTTTTTCATGCGAATGAAACCATCATGACGGCGAAGATGCTCGATTATAAAGGTCTTAAACGGCCGGATGCCCAGGTTCTGAGTATGCTGAATGAATTGAACCATTTAGCAAAGGATAAAGGGATACTGCCGGATCCGATTACAGGAAAGGTGGGACAGCTGGAAGGGCAGGAACTGCTTTCGGTGATTGAAAAAGTAAAAGGATATAACAGCAAATGTGTTCTCGTTGTAAAAGCGAAAAAAGATATCTATTCGGAGGGTCCGCTTTTAATTGATATTGAAGTAGAAAGAGATGTTTCATGATACTTGCTCTTGATCCAGGTTCAGTAAAAACCGGTGTGGCTGTTGTCCATAAAGATGGGAGTCTCGCATGGAAAAAAGTTATCCAAACAGAAGATTTTGAAAAAGAAATGCAGGGGGTTCTTGACGCATACGACATCGGTGTCATTGTGATGGGAAACGGCACTCATCATAAAGAGATGCAGCAGCGGACGGTGATGCTCTTGAAGGAGCATGAAAAGAATGTAAAAATAGAATTGGTGGATGAAAAATATACCACGGAAATGGGGGAAACATGGTATAAAAGAGAACATCCTGTGACCGGCTGGCGGCGTTTGATCCCGGACGGATTCCGCCGTATTCCTGTTCCTGTAGATGATTATGTGGCATGGATCATCGCTTGTATTTACTTGGGGATTGTCCGTGCAGAAGATGTGGGGCATAAAAAGGTGTGATGAAATACATTTTTATTGACATACAAGATTATATGTAATATACTCTTGTAGTATTGCGGGGTATGGCGCAGTTGGTAGCGCACCTGCTTTGGGAGCAGGGGGTCGCCAGTTCGAGTCCGGCTGCCCCGACCAGCATGGCTCAGTAGCTCAGTTGGATAGAGCAACCGCCTTCTAAGCGGTAGGTCGTGGGTTCGAATCCCCCCTGGGTCACCAGCAGTTTCACATTTTGTGAACAGAAAAAGGTCTGTATATACGGATCTTTTTTTGTGTTATTTTATGACAAGAAAAATCAATATGGAGATTCTTCCTTGCAATTTTCTATGGATAGGAGTATCATGTTGTTCTGTTAATAAAGTATCCCCAGCATAAACAGGCCTCTAAATGGAGTAAATTAATTTAATTTAAAAATAGAGAGTTCTATAGGGAAAACACATTACAAGTTTATTCAGGAGGTGTCCTTATTGGCGGCTAAAGCGGCTCAACTTGCACAGTGGCTTAAAGAATTGCAGGATAAAGTGAATGCAGATGGCAATATTAAATATGATGACATACTTCTTTTTACAAAAGAAAAATCTCTGACGTCCAAACAGTTAGATTCTGTTTTTAAGGCGCTTCATGAAGGTGGCGTAGAAATTATTTATGAAGAGGACGGTAAAGATGAGTTTAGAGATGGAGAGTCGGAAGAAGAATTTGAAGATGAACTTTTAGAAGATGGCGATGCAGAAGCAGATGTTGATGAAAAGGAATGGGAAAAGGGGGATGGTGATATTTCTGCCGATCCGGCTGGGATAACCGATCCGGTTCGATTATATCTAAGAGAATGCGGTACGACACCTCTTTTAACTTCTGAACAGGAAATGAAACTGGCACAGACGATTGAAATTGGAAAAATGCCTGAAGCTACTGATGAACAAAAACGGATGGCGGCAGAAGCGAAAAAGGAAATGGCCAATGCTAATCTTCGACTTGTCGTGTCTATTGCGAAAAAATATCCCGGCAGGGGAATGCCTTTCCTTGATTTGATTCAGGAAGGGAATATGGGACTTTTGAAAGCCGTGGATAAGTTCGATTACACGAAAGGATATAAATTCAGTACTTATGCTACATGGTGGATTCGACAGGCTATTACCCGTTCTATTGCGGATCAGGCTAGAACTATCCGTGTACCGGTTCATATGGTGGAAACCATTAATAAAATGAACCGTGTAGGGCGACATTTCCTGCAGGAACATGGTAGGGAAGCGACAAACGAAGAGCTGGCCAAAGAAATGGAAACCAGTGTGGAAAAAATTCGTGAAGCTAAAAAAGCGGCACAGGATCCTATTTCTTTAGAAACGCCTATTGGTGAAAAGGAAGATTCCCATTTGGGAGACTTTATTGAGGATCAGAAGACAGCATCTCCGGAAGATGAGGCGGCAGCAACTATGCGCCGTGAGCAGATCCATCAGCTTTTGGAAACATTAACGGAACGTGAAAAAGGCGTTATTGCACTGCGGTACGGAATTGATGATGGAACCCAGCGTACATTGGAAGAAGTGGGAAAATATTTTGGAGTTACCCGCGAACGTATTCGTCAGATTGAAGGGAAAGCTTTAAAAAAATTAAAAAAATTGGCTATTCCCATGGCAGGGCTTTAATTAAATGAAACTTCAGCAGGGATGAACTGTCTGGAATCAAATGATGATTGCAAATCCATTCTTTCTGTAGTATAATAACACCGTTAATCTGGACAGTCCTCTGCCAAATGCGATCGGCATGAATGTCTTGTGAGAAGGAGGAAAAGATCGTGAATATTATTGAAACCTTGGAAAATGAACAACTCCGCAATGACATCCCTGCATTTCGTCCGGGTGATACGGTTCGTGTGCATGTAAAGGTTGTCGAAGGCAAGACTGAAAGAATCCAGGTGTTCGAAGGCATTGTTATTGCGAGAAGAAATCATGGCGTAAGGGAAACATTTACTGTACGTCGTATTTCTTATGGCGTAGGTGTAGAAAGAACATTCCTGATTCATTCTCCGCGTTTGGCAAAGATTGAAGTGAAGCGCCACGGTATTGTCCGCCGCGCCAAGCTGTTCTATTTGCGCGGACTGTCCGGTAAAGCGGCGAGGATTAAGGAAAGAAAGTAAAACAAGAAAAGAGGACCTGCGGGTCTTCTTTTTTCGTGTTTTAGACTATTACATATAAATGTGGTACAGAAAAAGAGTTGTGACTGCATTCGCAAACTTTGCCATATAAAAAGATAATTATTTGCAGGGCATAGTCAATGTGATACAATAAACTGGATGTATGATAGGAGGAGTTATGAAATCAATATTCATACCAACCTTTATGGCGGCAGTTTTAGCAGTTTCCGTAACTGCAGAAGCAAATAAAATAGAATCGGTTATTGCTGTTGATTATTTGAATGTGGAAGTCATGATGAAAGAGCCGCTCACAGAAAAGGAGCTGGATCCCCGCCAGGTGGAAGATCCTGATTACAAGCCGAGTTTTACTTTCAATGAGGGGGTTAAAGCTACGGGATTGCCTATTCTTCAACCTTCTGACGGTTTCCATGAAAATGTGTACAGAATTCCTGTTAATGGATTGGATATAGATATTATTTACCGTATTTCTTACAAGGGACAGAAACCTCATACATTTAAGGCGTATGAGTCAGGCGAGATGAAAGATAAATACAGGGAGCGGTATGGCAGTTATTTCTAATTGGGAGTAATTTAATTATGCATATAGTTTTGGTGGAGCCTGAAATTCCGGGAAATACAGGAAATATAGCAAGACTTTGTGCAGCAGAACAATACTGTCAGATTGATGATAAACATCTGAAAAGAGCAGGGCTTGATTACTGGGATCTGCTTGACGTCCATGTGCATCCGAATTATGATTCCGTGGTACGGATGCTTGCGGGTCACCATTTTTATTTAAATACAACAAAAGCGATACGTTCCTATACAGATATTTCCTATGATGGGGACGATGTACTTGTCTTTGGGAAAGAAACGAAAGGACTTCCCGAGGAATTACTGCGGAGCCATAAAGAAGACTGTATCCGCATACCCATGATAGAAGAAGCGCGTTCCCTGAATTTATCAAATGCGGTGGCGATTGTGGCAATGGAAGCGATGCGCCAGGTCGGATTTCCCCATTTGCTGAAACAGAGCGGTCGTTTATTTAAAGGAGGAACTGGGAGCAATGAATACTTATGATGAAGCGCATGCATTGGCAAAGGCAATTCGTGAATGTGATGAGATGAAAAGACTTACGCAGGCTGCGGAAAAAATTAAGAGTAATGCAGATGCGGGGAAAATGGTTAAAGAGTATATCATGGCACAGATGAAATCTGACTATGCGAAGCTGGCGGGGCAGGAAACGGATGAGCAGGAGTATCGCCATCTTCAGGAACTGGCCTTACTTATAAGCAATAATAGTGATGCCCAGGAATACTTACAGGCATTTATTCGATGGAACCAGGTGGCTGCGGATATTCAGAAGATCATTTCTGATGCGATGGCGCAGGGTATGGATGTATTGGATTTGCAAAAATGACAAATTGGAACAGCTTTTTTGAGGGGATTTTAGACGAAAGACTGATTAAAGTAAATGAACCGATGGCACACCATAATACTTATGGCATCGGCGGAAATGCAGATGTGTTCGTGAGTCCGGCTGATAAAGGATCACTGATTGCTGTTTTAAGAAAATCAGCTGCGGAAGGTTTGCCGGTGACATTGATTGGCGGCGGTTCCAATTGCCTGATTAGTGATAAAGGAATTCGCGGGGTAACGATTTGTACTTCCCGTATAAAACCGGAGATGACCTGCTTTGAAACTTGGATTACTGCTTATGGCGGAGTAGGAACGGGAACCGTAGCACGATTTGCACAAAAGAACAGCCTTACCGGATTTGAGTGGGCAGTGGGGATTCCCGGTACACTTTGCGGGGCCGCTTTTATGAATGCCAATGGTTATGGCAGCAAAATGAGAAATGTGGTAGAAGAGGTTTATGCCGTATCTATTGATGGGGAAATAGACAAAGTATATGGTTGGGACGACCTGCACTATGGCGAAAGTGATAGTGTATTTATGCACAACGGCGATGTTATTTATGGCGTCAAACTTCATTTGGCGATGGGAGATTCTGAAAAAATCAAGGCAGAAATGGATGACCATCAGCAATCCCGCCGAGCGAAGCAGCCCTTGGAAAAAAGAAGTGCAGGGACAATGTATCTCCGGCCGCCGGGATACCATGTGGGTCCCATGATTAAAGCCTGCGGATTGATCGGATTTGCAATCGGTGATGCAGAGGTATCTACCAAGCATGCGGATTTTGTGGTGAATAATGGAAATGCTTCCTGTGAAGACGTTTTGGCTGTACTCCATGAAGTTCAAAGACGGGTGAAAGAAAAGTTTGGCGTCCATATTCCTCTTGATGTAAGAATGCTTGGTGAGGGACTGGAACAGGAAAGATAAATAAGGAGTTGGAGAAGGAGAGTCTATTGAGAGCCTCTTCTTTTTCAATGAAATAAAAAAATAATTATTATGCTCTTGATTTTCAACCCAAAAGTATGTATTATAATAACGTAAGTTAGCACTCAAAGATGGTGAGTGCTAATAAGTAAAGGAGGAATTGAAATGTTAAAACCATTAGCAGATCGTGTTCTTGTCGAAGTCGATGTAGAAGAATCCAAGACCGCAGGCGGTATTTTGCTTCCTGATACAGCGCAGAAGAAATCCCAGAAAGGGACAGTTATTGCCATCGGCAGCGGGAAGGTCCTTGACAACGGAGAACGTTTACCGTTTGAAGTGGCGGTAGGTGACAGAGTTCTTTTTGCAAAGTATTCCGGTGTTGATATTGAAGAAGGCGGAAAGAAGTTCCTTCTTCTTTCTGAAAGAGATATTCTTGGAAAACTTTAATATTGTTTGTATAAATGTATAGGAGTGATATAAATGGCAAAGAAAGTTCTTTATAATGAAGAAGCTCGCAAAGCGCTTTTAAAAGGTGTTGATCAACTGGCAGATGCAGTAAAGATTACTCTTGGGCCCAAGGGGCGTAATGTAGTCCTCGACAAGAAATATGGCGCACCGAATATCGTTAATGACGGTGTATCCATCGCCCGTGAGATTGAGCTGAAAGATCCCTTTGAAAATATGGGTGCCCAGCTTGTGAAGGAAGTGGCAACAAAGACAAATGACGTGGCCGGTGACGGTACGACAACTGCCACACTGCTGGCTCAGTCCATGATTCATGAAGGGATGAGGAACGTAGCTGCCGGTGCAAACCCGATGGTTTTGAAAAAAGGAATCGAAAAGGCAGTAGACGTTCTCGTGGGAGAAATTAAAAAGAAAGCCGTATCCGTTGATACGAAGGCTAAGATCGCACAGGTAGCCTCTGTTTCTTCTGCTGATTCTACCATTGGTAATCTGATTGCTGATGCCATGGAAAAAGTAGGTAATGATGGTGTTATTACTGTAGAAGATTCCAAAACTATGGGTACAAGCCTTAAAGTTGTGGAAGGTATGCAGTTTGACCGTGGGTATCTCAGCCCGTACATGGTTTCCGATGCTGATAAAATGGAATGTGTCATGAATGATCCATATATTCTCATTACCGATAAAAAGATCTCTGTAATTCAGGATATTATCCAGCTGTTGGAGAAAGTGGTACAGGCAGGTAAAGAACTTCTCATTATTGCGGAAGACGTAGAAGGTGAAGCGCTGGCGACACTCGTAGTCAACAGGCTTCGCGGGACATTCAAGTGCGCTGCGGTCAAGGCTCCTGGCTTTGGTGACCGCCGCAAAGCCATGCTGGAAGATATTGCTGTGCTTACCGGCGGGCAGGTGATTTCCGAAGATATGGGCCGTAAGCTGGATAGCGCTTCTATTGAAGATCTTGGCACAGCACACCAGGTTCGCATTACAAAAGATAATACAACAATTGTCGGTGGTGCGGGAGATAAAGCAGCTATCGCATCCCGTGTGGAACAGATCCGTGAGCAGCTCAAAGTGGCAACTTCCCAGTTTGATAAAGATAAGCTTCAGGAACGTTTGGCCAAGATGTCCGGCGGGGTGGCTGTCATTGAAGTTGGTGCAGCAACTGAAGTGGAAATGAAGGACAAGAGGCTCCGCATTGAAGATGCTCTGAATGCAACCCGTGCGGCTGTAGAAGAAGGCATCGTAGCAGGCGGCGGTACGACATTTGTTGATATCCAGAAAGAACTGGATGGAATCAAAGCAGAAGGTGATGTAAAGACAGGAATCAATATTGTCCGTCATGCTGTTGAGGCGCCAATCCGCCAGATTGCAAGCAATGCAGGCATGGAAGGTGCGATTGTGGCTGAAAAGGTAAAAGCTGCAAAGGTCGGCATCGGTTACAATGCAGCGGAAGATAAATATGAGGATATGATTGCTGCAGGTATTGTAGATCCTGCAAAAGTTACCCGTTCCGCTTTGCAGAATGCAGCATCTATTGCGGCACTTGTACTGACAACAGAAGCCATCGTTGGAGATGAACCGGAAGATAAACCGGCAATGCCTCCGATGCCTCCGATGCCCGGTGCCGGAATGATGTAATCTGTATAGTTTAATAGAGTGAAAGATAAGAGCTTCTTTGCGGGGCTCTTATTTTTATTTTGCACATATTGTAAAATAAAAAAAGGAGGTGCAGTATGCGGATCTGTATAAAAAGAGTGTATGAAGCTGCCAGCCCTGACGACGGGGAAAGGATTCTTGTGGACCGCTTGTGGCCCAGAGGTTTGTCAAAAGAAAAGGCTGCCATTGATATATGGGAAAAAGATGTGGCACCCTCCGCAGCGCTTAGAAAATGGTTCGGACATGATCCGGATAAATTTGATGATTTTAGGAACAAATACAGAAAAGAACTTGAAGATAATCCGGCGATCAAACGTTTAGAGGATATGATTCATCATTTAGGGAAAGATAAGAAAGTAACTCTTCTTTTCGGCGCTAAGGATGAGAATCATAATCAGGCGGCGGTATTGAAAGAATACTTGGATTCAAAAGATAATTGATATAAGGCAGGTGAAAATCGTATAAATAAGTGAATTTAAATAAATGAATTGCCATCGTAAAATTTTACGGTGATTCCTTAAAACTGCATAAGGTTTAAAATGCAGTATCGCGGAGTAAGGATGTTTGTGCATTTTTTCGAAAAATATTGCGAAGTTTTAAATGGATAGCATAAAAAAAAGCTGGCACAAAACATTTTTTTACGTTTTGTGCCAGCCCTTTACACAAATTCTTTTGGAAATGCGCAAGCGTTCAGAATGGATTGTGAATAAGAATCTTTGTCAGAATTCAACCTGATTTTTCAATAATTCTTTTCGCTTTTCCATGTATTCTTTCAAATTAACGATTTTTACAGCTGTCCATTTATTGTTCGGATCTTTTTCAAGTTGTACGCGCCATAGGAAGTCTTGGTTCAATTTTTTATCATGCAGTTTTATATTGGCAAAAGCAAGCCCATCTTTTTCTTCCACATCTAAAATATCTGTCATGGAGAGTGCGGCAGAACCGATGTAAGCAGTGATGCTTTTGAGCGGTTTATCCATGAGGGATGAATCCGGGACTTCTTTTGCCTGGAATTTCAATTCCGTACGCCGGATGAGTTCACGAATGATATCTTTTTTTAGTCCTCTGATGACCGTGGCGGCCATTTTATGCTCCGGTTGCCCGTCTGCTTTCAGCTCTGACAGGATATCGTCAATGGCAGAAGAATAAACTTTTTCCATATCTACCCGTTCTTTAAAAAGTTGCAGATCTTTTTTTTGTACTGCCTGCTGTATTTCTCCAGCGGCATAGGCAGGGGTGTTTGTCCAGTAACCAAAATAGAATCCGACAGCTGCGGTGACGAGCAGTATAATAATGATGAGAAGTTTTTTCATGAGAACTCCTTTCCGTTACAGAAGAAAGCATTTTTTCTATTTTATCATAGGAAGATGGCGGAGCGGGTATATTTTTATGATGGATGACAGAATAGAGTTCTTATTTTCGTGTGTAAATTTCCGCTATCGTGTATAATAGGCAGGATAGAATTTTATATTTGGGGGCAAATATGGAAAAGAGTAAAGATATAAAAGAGACTCATAAGGATTTCCGCAGCAAAAGGGGGGCCTTTTCTCGCAAAAGTTATGATGGCCGTGACGGGAGCTGTAATAGAAGAGTTAAAGGGAAGCGGGACGGTTTAAAAAGAAGAAAGCTGGAAGTGGGAGCTGAATTCCATGACAGGGAATTGGGAACCGGAGCGGTTAAGGAAATCAATAAAGAGAGCATGACGGTGCAGTTCGGAGTGATTGAAAAAATCATC